>k87-754045_pt1 | contig 13086 bp, 11 predicted proteins | sample MGYA00084031_6733416 | MGnify analysis MGYA00084031
ACGTGGATGTGACCGTTGTGAGCGGAAATCAACTGGTGAGCCACAGCCATTCCCAGGCCGGTTCCTTCCGATATTGTATCTGTTGAGGTTCCCCGATAGTATTAAACCGTACGGCGAACGAGTTCGACGACATCCCTGTTCTCTATTTCCAGAGGAACGTGTGATTCTTCCAGTCGGAATGACAAATTTAAATCTTGCATGAGTTCATTCATGTATTGAGCTTTTCCTTGAATTTCCGATAGGAATTCCCTTTTTTTCTACTCCATTGAAACCGGTTTCGTTATTTATAAGTTAAATTTATAAGCTAAATTGTTCTAAATACGGCGCATAATATATACACTATTTTTAGTATCTTGGGGGAATATTGCAAGGCTTGGAACCAAGCATTGCCTTGAAACTTGGACTAATCCGAGGTGAACGATTGTGAAAATCGGAGTCAGTACGTACAGCTTTTTGGATGCCGTGAAGGCAGGAGAAATGGATGTGCTGGATGTCGTTCAATGGATAGCTGACAATGGCGGAGAACATATGGAAATTGTCCCTTACGGCTTTACGTTGGTAGACAATTTGGAACTGGCCGATGCAGTGCGTGACCAAGCGAAAAAGGCTGGGATTGAGTTATCGAACTACTCCATGCCTGCCAATTTCGTCCGGCGTACGAAAGATGAATTTGAAGCCGAAGTCGCAAGGGTGAAAGAGCATGTCGATCTCCTGGATCGCATGGGAATTCAGCATATGCGCCATGATGTGACAGCTTTTACACTGCCGCCTGAAAACGCGACGATCGAATACTTTGAAAACAGCTTGCCACAAATAGTAGAAGGTTGTCGCCGTATCGCTGATTATGCAGCTCAATTTGGGATTACAACCACCATTGAAAACCACGGCGTTGCCGTCCAACACAGTGATCGCGTTCAACGGGTGCTCCATGCCGTCGATAGACCAAACTTTAAGACGACTCTCGATATAGGAAATTTCATGTGTGTGGATGAAGACCCAATCGTCGGTGTGAGCAAAAATTTGCCGTATGCGTCGCTCGTTCATTTTAAGGACTTTTATGTCCGTCCGTTCTACCACGATCCCGGCGGTGGAAAATGGTTTAAAACGGTTAACGGCAATTTTTTGCGAGGCGCCATCGTTGGACACGGAGACATTGAAGTTCGCGAGATCGTAAAACTGATTAAACGTTCAGGTTACGACGGGTATCTTACTTTGGAGTTTGAAGGCATGGAAGACTGCAGGGAAGCTTGTAAAATCGGTTTGGACAATTTGAGACGTTTTTGGGAGGAGGCATAAGTTTACCATTTGAGTACCATTTGAGGAAGTGCGCTGGAGCGTGTGCGCGAATTCAGAGGGGAGAAGAGAGGGAAACAATGTGGAGCCAATAAAAGTCGGTGTAATTGGTGCAGGTTCTATATCGGAAATGCACTTCGAATCTTATCAACACCATGACGATGTGGAAGTTTATGCCGTGTGTGACTTGAATGGACAAAGGGCCAAGGCGAAAGCGGAAAAGTACGGTGCCGAGAAGTATTTTACAGACTACCGTCAACTTTTGGATCTTCCGGAAATCGATGCCGTTAGCGTGTGCACTTGGAACGACTCCCATGCGGAAATTTCCATAGCCGCCTTAAACTCAGGTAAACACGTGTTGGTCGAAAAGCCGTTGTGTAAAACAGTGGAAGAGGCACTGGCGATCGAAAAAGCCGTTCAAGAAAGTAATGGAAAAGTCCTTCAAGTGGGCTTTGTTCGTCGGTTTGGCACGAACACTCAAGTTTTAAAAAAGTTCATCGATGCCGGAGACCTCGGCGACATCTATTACGCTAAAGCCTCTTGCCTTCGGGTTCTCGGCAATCCGGGAGGTTGGTTTGCCGACAAGGAACGTTCGGGAGGCGGGCCTTTAATTGATCTGGGCGTGCATGTGATTGACCTGTGCTGGTATCTCATGGGCAAACCAAAGGTCCAGTCGGTTAGCGGCAACACGTACAGTCGGCTGGGTAACCGGTCAAATGTCGAAAACAAATCATTTTATAAAGCAGCCGACTACGATCGTCACAAAAATACGGTGGAAGATTTGGCAAATGCCATGATCCGGTTTGAAAACGGCGCTTCGTTAATGGTCGATGTCAGCTTTACTTTACATGCAAAAGGAGAATCTGTTGCAGTCAATGTATACGGAGAAAAGGGAGGGGCGGAAGTCGAACCTGAGCTACAAATTACAACCGAAAAACATAACACTATTTTGAATGCGACGCCACAGATTGACGCCTTATCTTTTGATTTTAAAAAGGGGTTTCAAAACGAAATCGACCACTTCGTATCTTGTTTAAAAGGTGATGTAGAAACCATTTGTCCAGTGCAAGACGGCGTCGAAATCATGAAAATATTAGCTGGCGTATACGAGTCGAGCGAAAAAGGAAAAGAAATCTATTTGAGCTAGCCATTACCTCCTTCGCACCAAAGGGGAGGTGGTTCTGTTCTCCGCTGTTGTGTATGCGATTACAATTTGTGCATTAATTTTTCAAGGGGGCTTTAGATTGATGGGAGATGTGTCTCGCAGAAAAAGGTGGTTACAGCCGAAAGATTGGGTCGGATTACTATTTTCCGGCCCGCTAATCATTGGTATGGCGGCCTTCGCCGTCTATCCGATGGTGGCTGCCCTGCTACTGAGTTTTCAGGAATCTAACGGAATCTCGGGCACGTGGGTCGGGTTAGACAATTACAGCCGCATCTTTCGCGATCTCGCTTTTTGGAGAGCCCTTTCCAACACATTTTATATGGCGGCACTGTCTGTGTTGCTCGGGACTTTTTTATCGTTTGTATTGGCGAGCCTGATCAACAGCCTCCCTTGGAACAGAAGCAAAAATTTTTTCAAAAGCATCTTTTTTTTACCGAACGTTGTCTCTGCCGTCGCGACGAGTATCCTGTTTTCATTTCTTTTATATCCGGAAAACACCGGGTTGTTGAACTACGTGGCCGGGCTCTTTGGCATCGAACCAGTCGGGTGGTTTACCGACCCTGCCCATTCGAGGAACAGCATGGTGTTATTAAGTTTGTGGTCTTCGCTAGGCTATAACACCATTATTTTTTTCGCTGCCCTGCAAAGCGTTCCCAAGCAATTGTATGAAGCGGCGGAAGTCGACGGCGCCGATGGCGTCAAAAGGTGGTGGCATATCACGATACCGTATGTAAGACCGATCTTTTTATTCGTGATCATCATCAGTACGATCAACGGCATGAAGCGTTTTACAGACGTTTGGCTCATTGGCGGAACCGCGGGCAACCCCGATGGAACGTTAATGACCGCGGTTTTGTATATTTACCGCTACGCCTTTGTATCTTCGGAGATGGGGATTGCCTCAGCCGCCTCCTACATCTTGTTTCTTGTGATCCTGGTTCTCACGGGGCTGATGTTAAAAACGAACAAGAAAGCGAGCGTTGATTGAGGGGAGAGAGAGTCCATGGTGCGCAGTAAGGCAGTGACGCATGGGGGCGTTTTGGTGCTCTTGTCCGTCAGTTCGTTGATCATGGTGATTCCGTTTTTGTGGATGCTCATGACGAGTTTTGACTGGGCAGCCAGACTGAATATACCGTTTCCGCCTAAATTTTGGCCACAAGATTTTTCACTGCAGACATACCAAGCGGCGTTTTTGAACATCGACATGCTCCGCTACATTTTTAATTCCCTTCTCGTATCCTTCGGCGTGATTGTCGTCAGTTTGTTCTCTGCGTTATTATCCGGATACGCCATCTCCAAGATACAATTCAAAGGGGCGAACGCCGTTCTCCTTTTAGCGCTCAGTACGATGATGATCCCTTTTGAAATGACGATGATCCCACAGTATTTGCTTTTTGATAAATTACAACTGCTCGACACCTATTGGGCATTTTACTTACCGGCGCTCAACTACGCGTTCGGCACGTTTTTAGCCAAACAGTTTATCGATCAACTTCCTTCCAGTTTAAGAGAAGCGGCGATCATGGATGGGGCGAGGGAATTTACGGTATTTTGGCGTGTTTACTTTCCTATCTGTACGCCGATTGTGGCGACGATGACGATCTTGCAGTTTCTCGCCGTCTGGAACGATTTGTTGTGGCCGCTGCTCGTTCTAAACGATCCTGCGAAGTACACGATTCAACTCGGCTTGGCCATGTTTAGCTACAACCAAGGGATGAATCACTTCCCTTCCATCATCATGGCGGCGACGACGATTAGTTTGATACCGATTCTCGCGGTATACGTCTTTTTGCAGCGGTACATCGTTGAAAGCATCGCTTTAACCGGCTTAAAACAATAGCTCGTAGAGGGGAGAAATGTCAGTGATTAATGGAGGGACGGTCATGAACAAGCGTGTGCTCCTCACATGGACTTCCATATTGGTGATCAGTCTTTCCGGGTGTTCATTGTGGAAGGCGAACAGCGATGAGGCCGATTCGGATATAGCCGTCGTCTCCGAAGTCTCGGGAAAAGTGCGGGTCGCGTTAGCCGGCTGGCAGGTTGCCAATGGGCTCGACCCTGTCACAGTCAAGAAAACGACCGGTTTTAGTGAGTACTCAAAGAAGACATTTAATCACATGTACCCGAATATTGAGTTGGAAGTGATCCAGATCCCGTGGGAAAATGCCCAGGCGAAACAGAAAGCGCTGTTACTGTCGAGGGATGTGGACGTCTTGTACACCGGTGGCGCGTTTGCCTCCCAGTTTTACCAACAGGGTTTGTTGAGAAACATTGACGATCTCATTGAAAACGACAGACGTTTTGACCCTGACCTTTATATCCGGAATGTTTATGAAAATTCGTTTAGCACGAAATCTTTAGACGGTCAGCACCAATTTGGATTGCCATCGGTCCTCGGAAGTTACATGATCGTGTACGATAAAAAGTTATTCGACGATTGGGGCGTCGAGTATTTGTCGGAGACCCCAACACCTGAAGAAGTGCTGCACAAAGCGAAGCGCATGACGGGGAAAAACCCGGTAACGGGCGAAAAAAATTACGGATTGTGGTTCCAAGGGAACAGTTTAAACCAGTACACGTTTGTGACGCTGACGTACGCCTACGGAGCGGAGGGAGCTGTTGGAAGTCTCAATGACTTGAAGCGTGTGCGATGGGAGTTGAACAAGCCTGAAATGAAAAAGGTGTTTGAATGGTTGAAAGAAGCGTCAACGCTTGCGCCTCCCGCCTTTATAAACGGTCAAGGAAAAGAAAACTTCGGTCTCGAAAACAACAACATCGCCATTGGCATTCTCAGTGCCAGCGCCTTTCCGGCGTTTAGCGAATACAAAAGTTCCGGCGACACAAAGCTGATCGAACGATTCGTGCCGGTAAAAAATTTCGGACCGGATGGAAAGGGATGGATCCCGACGGATCCGATTGTCATGGCTAAAAATGCAGACGATGTTCGAGCATCGTGGGAAGTGATGAAGTTTTTGGCCAGTTACGACACGCAAAAACATAACTACGAGAACTTTCAGTACAACCCTTCGATAGCGGACCCCGATTTCGTCGATCCACATGACGTCTACACACAAAAGGCAATCGAAATTGCGAAATTGGCGGAACCTACGTTAATGGATGAAGCGAATCCTTTTTTTGGAACCAAGATGGTGCCTGTCATCAACGGGTTTATCAGTCAAGCGCACAATAACCGTGCACCGGATATTGACGAGCTATTAAAAAATCTGCAACAAGACGCAACGGAGTGGTCAAGACACCAAAAATGACGTTTCTCATTCATACATCCATATAATTCGGAATACAATGAACCTATCATACAGGTGTACCGTCATACTGGGTGGAAGGGTTGGGGAGAAGGGGACGAAGCATGCGAAGAATTAAGAAAGTGTCGTTGAGCAAGATGATTGCAGATGAAATCAAAAATTACATTAAAAGCGAGCACTTACACGAAGGAGATAGACTCCCGTCTATGGATCGCTTGATGAAACAACTCAACGTTGGGCGTTCTTCCCTCCGCGAGGCCTTAAGGTTTTTGGAAGCTATCGAAGTGATTGAAGTGATCAACGGAAAAGGCATTTATGTCAAAGATGCCAACACGTACCGCATTGAGACGAAAATCAACATTCAGAACGAGAAGCAGTTTTTACTGCAAATGAGTGAAGTGCGACGAGCATTGGAAGGAAAAGCAGTAGAATTGGCTGCGAAAAGAGTGACAGAAACGCAAATAAAAGAGCTCGAAGCTTACTTGACGCAATATAAACACTTTTTGGACAGAGGGGAAAGGGAGGAGGCGTCCGGGGCCGACGCCCGTTTCCACCAAACGCTTTACCGGGCGGCGCAAAACGACATTTTGGAAGGCATTATACATTCGATTCGCGACAATCTTGACGAATTTTGGAAGAGCCCGTTCGGCATTCAGTCAATCTTTGACAATTCATACCCTTTCCACCTCACGTTGTTGGATGCGCTTAAAGCGGGGGACAGCGAGCGTGCGGTACAAGAGTTCGATAAGCTCATGGACGCTGTCGAGCACTCGATACACCAAGTTCACGTTGAGTAATGGGATAACGTCGTCAGCTCTTAACAGGAGGTGAATCGCCAATGGATGACAAAATTCAGTGTCGACGAAGGGGGTGTTGACTGACCTACGACGGGAACTGCTGGGTGCCGGAAGCGGAAGAAGGCCAACCATGTGAACATGAGTTCGGGAGGGAAGGAAATGAAACGCTCGAAACGTATCGATACAATCCTTTTAGCTGTGACCGTTGTGTGGACAACGGTTTTGGCCGGCTGTGCGTCTGGAGAAAGTGAAGACACATCGGGCGGGAACGGGACAACCGTCACGTTTTGGCACGGGTCGACGGATGTAGAGCAAGAAGCCCTTGAAGAGATCGTAAAAGCGTTTAACGAGCAGCAATCTGACGTGACGGTGGAAGCTGTTTACATCGCGCAACAAGGTGAAGGGCAAAACGAGAAGCTGCTTGCGGCCATTGCCGGTGGCAATCCGCCGGATGTCGCGTATTTTGACCGTTTTGAGGTCGGTTCCTGGGCAGCTCAAGGATCGCTGACCGATCTGACAGAGTACGCCGACCAAGACAACATCGAAGACAACGATTATTACGAATACGCGATAAACGAGGCGAAATACGAAGGAAAACTGTACGGTTTGCCGATGGACACTGACGCCCGTCTATTGTTTTACAATAAAGACCACTTTAAGGAAGCCGGGCTCGATCCCGAAAATCCGCCGAAAAAGATTGCCGAATTGGAAGAAGTCGCGGAGAAGTTGACGATTAAGAAAGGGAACCGCTTTGAGCGGATCGGCTTTATCCCGTGGTATGGCCAGGGATGGATGTACACGTGGGGATGGGTGTTTGGCGGTGAATTTTACGATGAAGATACCGGCCAAGTGACGGCGGACGATCCTAAAATTGTAGAATCCCTGCAGTGGATGACGGACTACGCCCAAGAGTACGGCATCGAAAATTTGACGGCGTTTACGGATTCGGCAGGCTCAGGGGCTGAAAGCCCATTTCTCACCGGTCAAATAAGCATGGTGGTAACGGTGCCGAGCATGGTCGGCAGTATTAAGAAATACAAACCGGATTTGAACTACGGGGTCGCTCCCATTCCTACTCCGACCGGAGATCATTTCACGACTTGGGCGGGAGGATGGAGTTTCGTCATCCCTAAAGGAGCCCAAAACGAGGAAGCCGCCTGGGAGTTTATGAAATTTGCGGCAGGGCCGGCAGGGCAGAAAATTTACAGTGAAAAGACTGGAAATCTGGCTTCAATCAAAGCGATTAACGATGAATTGCATACAGATGACCCGATTATGAAAGCATTTGTTGACATTTTGCCGCAGGCGCGTCACCGTCCCGTCATCTCGGAGGGCTCTCTGTTGTGGAACGAGTTGGTTCAGGCGAGGGACCTCGCGATTCGGGAGAAGGACACCCCGGAAAATTTGTTAAAAGCTGTGTCAGATAAAGTGAATAAGGCTCTGAATCAATGACAAGGGAGGAGGCCGACGGAGGACGGATTTCCGTTACTTCCCAGTAAGGAGGGATGACGGTGGCTAAAACGGAGCAGGTGGTGAGCACCAAAACGGGCAAACCGGTAAAGATGGGGATTTCGTGGCACAAGCGGGAACGGGTTTGGGGATGGCTGTTTGCGTCTCCGTGGATCATCGGGTTTTGCGTCTTCTTCGCTTTTCCGCTCTTTTCTTCCATTTACTACAGTTTTACGAGCTACAGCATTTTGCAACCGGGAGAATTCGTCGGGTTGCAAAACTATCGGACACTCATGCAAGATCCAGTGTTTTGGGACGCGGTTTACAATACGGTGTACTTTACTGTTTTCTTTGTTCCCCTCAGTATCATTTTCGGTGTCAGTCTCGCCCTCTTCCTCAATATGAGAGTGAAAGGGATGGCTGTCTACCGTACGATTTTCTTTCTTCCGACACTAGTGCCGCAAGTAGCTTTGGCCGTTTTGTGGGTCTGGCTGTTGAACCCCCAATTCGGCTTGGTCAACGGCATGCTGGCGTCAGTCGGAATCGATGGGCCGGCATGGCTCGGGGACGAATCGTGGTCAAAGCCGTCGCTCATTTTAATGTCTCTGTGGGCGATCGGGCAGGCAGTAGTCATCTACTTGGCAGGATTGCACGACATTCCACAAGACTACTACGATGCTGCCGATGTTGACGGGGCCAACTGGTTTCAAAAAATTAAAAGCGTGACGTTGCCACTGCTCACGCCTGTCATCTTTTATAACTTGGTTATGGGAGTGATCGGGGCTTTCCAGCAGTTTACCCTTCCGTATACGTTGACAAAAGGACAGGGTACGCCGGCCAACTCGCTCATGTTTTACGTCATGTATTTGTACGACAACGGGTTTAAATATTTCAAGATGGGCTATGCGTCGGCCATGGCGTGGATTCTTTTCCTAATCATCATGCTGTTAACGGGCCTGATTTTCCTGACGTCGAAGCGATGGGTCCATTATCAGGGGAGGTGAGGGAGAATGAAGAACAAGGTGAAAAAAGTGTTGACACACGTTGTCTTGCTGCTCGCTTCTTGTTTTTTTATCATCCCCTTCGTGTGGTTGCTGTCCACGTCACTCAAACCCCCGACGCAAATTTTCACTTGGCCTCCCGAATGGATTCCCAAGCCGTTCACGTGGTCCAATTACATCGACGCTGTGGCGTACATTCCTTTTTTTACGTATTTGAAAAATACAGTTGTCATTACAGTGTTGAGTACCGTCGGCGCGATGCTGTCGTGTCCGTTGGTCGCCTACAGTTTTGCCAAGCTGCGCTGGAAGGGGCGCAATGTGTTGTTTGCCATTACAATCGCGGTGATGATGATTCCCACTCAGGTGACGATGATTCCGCTGTTCATCATGTTTGAAAAGTTCGGCTGGGTTGGGACACCGTTACCTTTGATCGTCCCGGCATTTTTCGGTATCCCGCTGTTTATTTTCTTATTGAGGCAGTTTTTTCTCGGACTTCCTGGCGAACTCCTAGATTCTGCGAGAATTGACGGTGCGGGAGAATTTCGCATTTACTGGCAGATTATGCTCCCGCTGGCGAAACCGGCCGTCCTCGCAGTCGGATTGTTCCAGTTCATGAACAGCTGGACAGACTTTATCGGCCCGCTCCTTTATTTGACAGAGCCGCAATCGTACACGTTATCCCTCGGACTGCAACAGTTCCACAATCTCCGGGGTGCAGAGTGGGGACTGATGATGGCTGTCGCGACGATGATGACGTTACCTGTCGTGGTGTTGTTTTTCCTCTTACAGAAGACGTTTATCCGGGGGATCACGTTTACCGGTATAAAGGGATAGTTAGGAGGCATGGTGCATGTTACTGGCTGAAGCCAAGTTGAAAAAACGTTTGAAGGAGTTGGAACCGTATCGTTACCGGGATGCTGTCCGCGTCTCGCCACTCAAGTTTTGTCTCGACGAAAAACGTGAAGTGGTCAGTTACCCCCCCTCTTCCGCCAAGTGGAAAAGTATCCGTGTGGGTGAGAGGTGGAAAGGCCGCGATCTGTACGCCTGGCTCACATCCGACGTTCACGTTCCTGGTGAATGGAACGGGAAGCAAGTGGTCGGTCTTTTCGATTTTGGAAAGACGGGCGGGGGGCACAATTCCGGATTTGAATCCCTGTTGTTTGTGAACGGGAAACCGTATCAGGGGGTGGATTCGAACCATCGAGAAGTGTTTCTTCCGGAGAGTGCACCCGGCGACACGGTTCAGTTGGCATTCCGGTTGTGGTCCGGTCTCGAAGGGGGCGGGCCCCGGAAAGAGCAGGAACATGAAATCAGGCGTGCGGAGTTGGCGTGGCTGGATGAGGAGACGGATAATTTGTACTATACCGCACGGGCTGTTCTTGAAGCTGTCATGGTGTTGGAGGACAACAGCGCTGAGCGTACGCTGTTGCTTCAAACACTCGACCGTGCCTTTAAACAGATTGACTGGTCTAAGCCGGGTTCCGAAGCGTTTTACCGAAGTGTTCACGGGGCGAGGGAGCGTTTGTCCCGGGAATTGGAGCAGCTTCAAAAACACCATCCGGTGACGGTCCGTTGCATCGGCCATACCCACATCGATGTGGCCTGGTTGTGGCGGCTTAAACACACGCGGGAAAAATGCGCCCGTTCCTTCTCTACTGTATTGCGATTGATGGAACGGTATCCGGAGTACGTCTTTTTGCAGACACAACCGCAACTGTACGACTACGTGAAAGCGGATTACCCCGGCGTCTATGAGCAGATCAAGGAGAGGGTAAAAGAAGGGCGCTGGGAAGCGGGCGGCGGCATGTGGGTTGAAGCGGACTGCAACCTGCCTTCCGGTGAATCGCTCGTGCGGCAACTGTTGTTTGGGACACGATTTTTTCGCGACGAATTCGGAGTGGAATGCCGATACTTGTGGCTCCCCGATGTGTTCGGTTATAGCTGGGCGCTCCCGCAAATTTTAAAGAAATCCGGCATTGACGTCTTCATGACGACGAAAATCAGCTGGAACCAGTATAACCGCATGCCGCACGACACGTTTTTTTGGCGCGGTATTGACGGCAGTGAAGTGTTGACTCACTTTATTACGACACCTGTCCCGGATCCCGAACCTGGCTCCTGGTTTTACACGTACAACGGTACAATTACGCCGGAGACCGTGAAAGGGATTTGGGACGCTTATCGCGATAAGACAGTCAATCGGGAGCTGCTCCTTGCTTACGGATACGGTGACGGTGGCGGTGGCGCGAACCGCGACATGCTCGAAATGCGCCGGCGGGTCGACAGGATTCCGGGCCTGCCGCATGCGGAAACGGGCAGGGCGGATGAATACTTTGCGAGGCTGAAGGAACGGATAACCGGTGCTGAAGATTATGTTCACACGTGGGACGGAGAATTGTATCTCGAATACCACCGCGGCACTTACACGAGCCAAGCGTACAACAAAAAGATGAACCGCAAACTGGAACTCATGTTTCGCGAAACGGAGTGGCTCGGCGCCATGGCGAGCGCGGTTCATGCCGACTGGACTCACTATAAGGACAAGGAGCTGAACGAAGGGTGGAAGATCGTGTTACGCAATCAGTTCCACGATATTATTCCCGGCTCCTCAATACGCGAAGTGTACGAGGACAGCAGAGAAGAGTACAGGGAAGCGGAAAAGCGCGTCACAGCTGTTTGGCAGAACGCAGTGCGATCTTTCGTGACTCCAAAAGACAATGTTGTGACAGTGTTCAATTCGGCGCCGTGGACGCGTGAGGACCTGGTGAAAATCCCGGTCGGCGACGGTATGCGCACTGGAGAGTGGACCGATGTGAAGGGGCGGAAATTGGAGGCTGAACGTGTCGGCGACCAATGGTTAGTCACTGTGGGCGGATTGCCGCCGATGGGATATTCCACATTGACGTTCCACAGTGAAAAGCAGACGGCAAAAGGAAGTGAAAGGGCGGGTGCAGCTTCAAGTGACTCGTCAGAGGACAGCCAGGCCTTTAAACTATCCGCTTCGGGAATTGTTACTCCATTTTATGAACTGGAATGGAACAGCCAAGGGCAGCTCGTAAAGATATATGACCGCGAAAACCGACGGCATGTGCTAAAGTGCAAAGAGCGGGGGAACGTGTTGCAACTGTTTGAGGATAAGCCATTAGCTTTTGACGCGTGGGACATTGACCTTTTCTATCAGGAGAAGATGGAGGAAGTCGTCGATCTCGTATCGGTAGAGGTATGTGAACACAATGCGTTGCGGGTGGTCGTTCGATTCACGTGGCAGTATCGCGAGACGACAATCAAACAGGACATGATCGTGTACGCGAAAAGCCGCCGCATCGATTTCCGGACAGAAGTAGATTGGCAAGAAACCCAACGTTTGCTAAAAGTCGCTTTCCCTGTAAACATTCGGGCCACGGAAGCGACGTACGACATTCAATTCGGCAATGTGAAGCGGCCTACTCACTGGAATACGAGCTGGGATTACGCCCGGTTTGAGACCGTCGGTCACCAGTGGGCAGACCTTTCTGAGCGAGGGTACGGTGTCAGCTTGTTAAACGACAGCAAATACGGTTACGACATTAAGGACAGTGTCATGCGGCTATCTTTACTGAAATCTGCCGTCTATCCCGATACGGAAGCCGACCGCGGCCGGCATACCTTCACGTACTCACTGTACCCCCATCCAGGCGACTGGTTGGAAGGCGGAACGGTATACGAAGCCTGGGCGTTAAATCAACCCTTAACGTTTGTTCACGGTTCGTCTTCCGTTCCGGAACGGTCTCTTTTCCGCATCTCAAACCCGCATGTAATGATCGATGCCGTCAAAAAAAGTGAAGATCGAGAGCGTCTAATTTTACGCGTTCACGACTTTTCGGGCGGGCGTGAAGACGTTGAAATTTCGAGTGATTTCACGATTCGATCGTGGCAAGAGTGTAATTTGATGGAGCGTCCCATTGGGGAGGAAGTGCGAGAGGATCGAATCCGCTTCCATTTAAATCCGTATGAGATCAAGACGTTTCTAGTCGATATCGTCGATCCCGACTAGCTCAGCGGAGCAAGCGGCATAAGATTGTACACAAATGCGACGTGTTAGCATGCCGGTATTCGGACGGGAGTAATACCGGCTTTTC
>k87-172001_pt1 | contig 13070 bp, 9 predicted proteins | sample MGYA00084031_6733416 | MGnify analysis MGYA00084031
GCCGCGCGCGGCCCGGTCGCCCGGTACGTGTGGGACCTGGCCCGCCGCGAGGACAGCCGGTGGGTGGTCCCCTTCGGCGCGTCCGGGATCCCCGGCTCGCCCCACCACCGCGACCAGCTGCCCCTGTGGCTCGAGGGAGAGCTCGTCCCGGTCGTCACCGACTGGGGACGGTTGAGGAAGCAGCACGAGGAGACCGAGGAGACCGATGTCTGACGCGCACGACGACGGGCGGGCCCCGCAGCATCCGCGGCATTCCGGGCAGGCCCCCCGCCTCCCGTACGCCGACCGTGAGGCCGTTCACGAGCAGCGGGTCGACGGCTTCGGCACCGTCCGGATCCTGCCGCTGGACGCACGGGCCGACGCCGGGGTGATCCACCGCTGGGTGAGCGAGGAACGGGCCGCGTTCTGGGGCATGACCGGCCTCACCGAGGAGCAGGTGGCCGAGATCTACGCCCACATGGCCACGCTCGACACCCACCACGCCTTCCTCGTGGTGAGGGACGACGAGCCGGTCGCCCTGTTCCAGACCTACGAGCCGTCCGCCGACCGCGTCGGCGAGTGCTATCCCGTCGAGCCCGGCGACATCGGCGTGCACCTGCTCCTGGCGCCCGCCGGCCCGGGCGCGGCCCGGCCCGGCTGGACCTCCCGGCTGCTGACCGTCCTGCTGTCGTACGCCCTGCTGGTCCTGGACCGCACCCGTGTGGTGATCGACCCGGACGTGCGCAACGACAAGGCCGTCGCCCGTTTCCGGCGCCAGGGCTTCACGCCCGGTCCCGTCGTCACCCTGCCCGAGGTGGACCTGCCGGACGTGTACCTGCCGGAGAAGAAGGCCCAGCTGGCCTTCCTCACCCGGGATGCGGCGTTCCCCGCCGGGCCGCCCCGGTAGGCCCGGCCGGAAACGGCACGGTCGGGCCCGCCGGGACGGCCGGCCGGAGGCCCGGCGGAGTTCCGGAACGGTTCTGTGCACGGGCGTGCGGGTGGTGCGGGCGATGTGCGGGGGATGCGGAAGAAGTTCCGCGGAATCCTCCCCGCCCCGGGCGCGCGTCGAGGAAATTCCGCAGTGAAATGAACGGTGCGGAAAGGCGTAGGAAGCGGAAAACGGGGAACGAGCCGCGAATGGCCGGGCGGAAGCGCCCGGGAAAAAGAGCGAGCCGGGGCCCGCACCGTGAGGTGCGGGCCCCGGCTGCGCCGTGTGCGTGAGCGCCGGTGTCAGGCGGGAGTGATGTTCTCGGCCATCGGGCCCTTCTGGCCCTGCGTGACGTCGAACGACACCTTCTGGCCCTCGTGGAGCTCACGGAAGCCCTGGGCGACGATGTTCGAGTAGTGGGCGAAGACGTCGGCGCCGCCGCCGTCCTGCGCGATGAAGCCGAAGCCCTTTTCGGCGTTGAACCACTTCACAGTGCCGGTCACCATGTCATTTCTCCTTCGGAAACGGTCTTCGAGATCCGCCCTGCGCTGATCTCGTGTCGCCGTAATGATCTGCCCGTCGGGAAATGAACCTTCTGGCAACCACAACTGCAACTGTTACGACAGTAGCACGGAAGGGTCGTCCCTGCGGGGAGAATCGCCCCGCTCGCCTGCCGGAAACCGAATATTTTCCCTGCTCCGCGCCGGTTTTTCGCTGGGGTCGGAGAAAAAAAATTCATCACGCCGGACGTGGCGCCGCTGCCCGGCGTCTCCCGTGGCGACGCCATGACCTGCCCGGAGGGGGCGGGACGGAGAAGCCGGTTTCCCGCCGCCGACGGGACGCCGGCGGGCCGGCGCCGGGCGGCGGCCCGCTCAGCTCGCCGGGAAGCCCTGCTCCGCCGGCAGCCCCGCGGCGGACAGGAGCGCTGCGGCGGTCTGCTCGGTCGCATCCGGCGGCACCACCAGCAGATCCCGGCGTCCCTGGCCGGAAGCCATCAGGACGATGGTGCTCGGTGCGTGCGCCGAGGTGGTCCTGTGCAGCCGTACGACGTGGTTGCGGACGAGCAGGCGGCCCGGTGCCCCGGTCCACAGCGCGCTGTTCACCAGGACGCTGTCGATCCGGCCCCAGGACTCCGGCAGATCGGAGAGCAGCTGCGGGAGTTCCGCCAGGAGGTCGAAGGTGTGCGGCCACCACGCCCCGTCGATGCGGCGTGGCACGGTGCTCGGGGGCGCGACGTACAGCCGGGGCAGGGGACGGGTGGGCGGCGGGGGCCGCAATGCGCTGTTCATGAGGTGTCCTGTGTTCCTGAGGGGTCCCGGTTCCTGAAGAGTCCCGCCGCGCGGTACGGCGCGGTGGTCGCCGGCACGGGCGTGGTGTGTCCGCGGCAGCGGGACACGCACGGCTCCGCACGCCGTGCCCGCCGTGCCCGGGTACCCGGCCTGCGCCGAAGACGCCCCTTTCGCGCTTTTTGCTGCTCCATCGTCTTCTGCTGATCCGTCGTCTTCCGCGGCTTCGCGGTGCTCGGGGCCTCACGGTCCCGGTCACGGCTCACGGCACGGGCAGGCGCAGGGCGAGCAGGGCGATGTCGTCGGTGCTGCCGGGAGGCATCCGGGCCGACAGCCGGTCGCACAGGGTCTCCAGCGGTTCGTGGGCGAGCGCGAGGGCATGGCGGCGCAGCCGGCCGAGCCCGGTGTCCAGGTCGCCGCCGGGGATCTCGAACAGCCCGTCGGTGTAGAGCAGGAGCGTGGACCCCGGTGGCAGGGCGTGGGCGGCGTTCGGCCGCTGCTCGGCGCCGTCCGGATGGGCTCCGAGGAGAAGCCCCTGACCGGCCTCGAGGTACTGCGCGTTCCCGTCCGGGGTCAGCAGCAGGGGCGGCGGATGTCCGGCACTGGTCCAGCGCAGGGTCCACGGGCCGTTGTCCGGGCCTTCCAGCCGGGCGAGGACGAGGGTGGCCATCGACACGGTCGTGATGGCGTGCAGGGCATGGTCGAGGCGGTCCACGACGGCACCCGTCGGACCGGTGTGGTCCCAGGCGAGGGAGCGCAGCACCCCGCGCAACTGCGCCATGCCGGCCGCGGCGGTCAGATCGTGGCCCACGACGTCGCCGATGACCAGGGCGAGTGCGCCGTCCCGCAGCGTGAACGCGTCGTACCAGTCGCCGCCGACCTGCGAGCCGGCCGGAGCGGGCCGGTAGCGGGCGGCCAGCTGGACCCGGCCGTGCCGGGGCAGCGGGGAGAGGAGGTTGTTCTGCATGGCCTCGGCGACGGCACGCTGGCGGCCGAACCGGCGGGCGTTGTCGATGACCGGACCGACCCGGCGGCCGATGTCGCTCACCAGGTCCAGATCGTCGCTGTCGAAGGGACGGGCCGGGTCGGTGCGCACCAGGGTCAGGGCGCCCGTGACCTGCCGTCCGGCGCCCAGCGGCACCGTGAGGGCGGACACCGCGCCGGTCGCCGCGAGGAAGGCGCCGTGGACGGCGGCCAGGGGGGAGTCGAGCGGTGCGTCCATGTCCGTCCGGTCCTGGAGGACGGAGCCGCCTCCGTGCAGCACCCGGACCAGGGGCGAGCGGGACGCGCTCCCGGCCGGGGGCAGATGGCCGTGCCAGTCCTCCTGCCCGGCGGCACGGCCCTCGGGGCCGGTCACCGCCACCCGGTGCACCTGATCGGGGTCGACCCGGAGGTCCACCGCGGCCCAGTCGGCCAGGCGGGGGACCAGAAGCCGGCCCAACCGGGCGACGGCCTCGTCCACCTCCAGGGTCTGGCCGAGCACGCCGGTGATCGCCGCGACGAGGGTCAGCCGCTCGGTGAGCCCCTCCAGCGCGCTCGTACGGGCGGCTCGCTCCGCCTGCTTTGTACTTTCCGCCTGCTTTGTGCGTTCCGGCCGTTCCGCGTGTCCTTGGCGGGGGCCGTGGTCCTTCGTGTTCTCGGCGATCAGGACGACCATGCCCCGAAGGACGTCGCCGTCCGTCAGGGGCGAGACCGACCAGGAGATCGGGACCGGCCAACCGTCCCCCCGCAGGAACCTGTCGTCGTCCCCGCGCGCCGGACGTCCCTCGGCCAGCGCCCGCAGCAAGGGGCAGTGCTCCCGTGGGATCCGGGCGCTTTGGGGGTCCCGGTGGCACAGGTCGTGGATGTCCTTCCCGCGCACCGCCGCTGCCCTGCGGCCCAGCAGCCGCTCGGCGGCCGGGTTGATCTCGGTGATCCGCCCCGCCGGGTCCGTCACGGCCACGGCCGTGCCCAGCTGCTCGACGACCTGCTGCCACAGACCCGGTTCCGCAGCCGGCAGCCACCCCTCGTGCTCTTCGCGGGGCCTCACGTTCTCCATCACGCTGCCCTCCTCTCGCGGGTCTCACGGGTCTTGTGGATCCTGCGTATCCCGCTACGGGTCCTACGGATCTCGCCACGGGGCTCATGGGTCTCGCGGGCCTCACGGACCTCATGGACCTCACAGGAGTCATGGAACGCTCCGTCACCGGACCCCGGCTCTCGCCGCGGGCATCAGGCGTGCCCGGTGGGGCCGGGGAGCGCCGGGAGGTGGTCGTGGGCTGCGAAAGCGCCGTTCCGGGGCGCGGGGACCCGGGTGCCGCACTGCTTCGACCCGGATGCTTCGTTGCTTCGTCCGCCGGAGTCCTGCCGGGGGAGGGGCGGAAACGGGCACGGACCTCACCTGCCTGTCGGGCCCGGCAGACCGTCGGCCGCCGGTGGCAGTGAGAGGGGCGGCTGCCGGCGAGGGCATCAGGACTCCTGGCGGACCCCTTGCGCCCTCGGGCCCCACGCTACTCGCTCCCGCCGCCTGTCCGCGCTGCCGGCGACGGCCGTACGCCCGGGAGCGAATCGTGATCTTTGCGGCAATCCGCGTGGCGCACGGCTTCCCGCTGCGAGAAGTCGGCAGCGTACGGGGGCGAAAAACTGCCGTGCACCGCAGAAGCGGGCACGGTCCGGCCGATGACACGATGCGCGCATGAGCGGTGCAGAGGATGTGATCTGCCGTCTGCCGGGGAAGCGCCTTCCGTGGTTCCTCGTCGGGCTCGGCGCGGTCGGGGCGGGTGTCGCCGTCGCGCGCCTGGCACGGCCGGGCTCGCCCCTGGACGTGTGGCCGGTCGTGGGCCTCGCGCTCGTGCCCGTGGGCCTCATGGCGCTCCACTGGGTCACGGTGTGCGTGAGAGGCGACGCGTACGGCCTGCACTGCCGGACGCTGCTGCGTCGCCGGAGCGTGCCGTGGAGCGACGTCGCCGATCTGCGCGTGCACCGGTACGAGACCCGGCGCGGCACGCTCCGGTACGTCAGTGTGCTGCTGCGCGACGGACGCAGGCGGCGGCTGCCCCTGCCGCGCAGCGGCTCGTCCTCGGACGCGGACTTCGACGCGAAGCTGGACGCACTGCGCGCGCTGCTCCACCGCCACGGAGCTCCGGAGTCGGACCACCTCCCCGTCATCACGAGGGACAGCGCCGGGCACGGGAGCCGGGTTCGGCCGCTGGCCCTGTGCGTGCTGCTGCTCGTGGGCGCGGGTGCGTTCGCGTGGAGCGTACCGGGCGTCGCGGCGGAGGAACGGGCGTGGAGGTCGGCCGTTCCGTGCGCCGCCGAGGCGTCCGCCGCAAAGCGGGGCGAGGACGGCCGGGAGCTCGGGGGAGACTGTCTGAGCACCCTGCCGGCCGTGATCGAGCGGACCGACGCCGGCAGGGCCCCCAGGGAGAAAAGCTGGCTGTACTTCGCCGGGGGCAGGCCGCTGGAGCGGGTCGATGTCTCGCGGGAGGCGGCCCTGGAGTTCCGGCCCGGCGACCGTGTGGAGGTGACCGTCTGGCGCGGTGATGTGTGGAAGGTCGCCGGTGAACGCCATGTGTGGCGCGCCTCCCCCGCCTCGGCCGGGGGCCAGGCCGTCGCCGCGGCCGTGCTCGCTCTGTCCGCGGGATACCCCGCCGCCCTGACCCTGCTGCGCCTGCGCGGGCGCCGGCTGCCCGACGACGAGGTCCTGCCGTCGGCCCTTCCGTTCGTGGGCGTGCTCGTCGTCACCGCTCTGTGGCTGCTGCCGCTCTGCGGCCTCTACCCCACGTCTCTGTTCACGTCCTCCACGGCGGTGGTGTGGGGGGCCGTGGGCTCGTCGGTCACGGTGGTCCTCACCGTCCTGGCCTGGCGGGCCACGCGTATCCGCACACCCGAAGGCGCGGGGACGCCCGAGGACGCCGGGGCGCCCGGGACGAAGGAGGGGGAGGTGTTCCTGGCCGCCCGTTTCCTGGAGCACACCGACTACAACCCGCACGGCTTCGGCACCCACATCGTCCTCGGCGACGGGGAGCCCGCGGTGGTCCCGCACTCCGGTCCGGGCCGGTTCGCGGCGAGACGGATCCCGGTGGAGCGGCTCACCCTCACGAAGGTACGGCGCGTCCGGGGCGGCGACGACACCGTCCCGAACGACTGGCACGTCGCCGAACTCGACGACGGGGGCAGGCCGGTGCGCCTCGCGGCGGCCCCGGACGACCTGATCCGCATCATCCGCGGGCTGGGTCTTGCCGCACCCGTCGAGTCCTCCCGGACCTGACCGTCTCCCGCCGCACCACGGGCCGCCACCGCCCCTGCCGGAACCCCCGGTGACGGGTGGGACCGGGGTGTGTGAAGGTGAATTCTGCTGAACCGACCGTGGCGACCATGGGGGTGTGATGAGCCGGGTGCTCTACGGGGAACGGTCGTGGAATCCGCTGGCACGGACCGTGGAGCTGACCGAGGAGGGGTTGCGGAGGGGCGGCAGGACCACGCCGCTGGACGAACTGAACCTCGGCGCCATGGCCGAGGCGTTCCAGCGCGGGCGCTGGCTCGGGGGCGGCGGGACGGAACGTCCGCTGGAACACCTGGCGGAGAAGAGCGGGATCGTGCCGGTGACCCGGATCACCGGCACCACCACGCCGGTGCGGGTGCGGCGGGCCGCCGAGTTCGCCCGCGCACTGGGGGAGCTGGCGGTGCGGCAGTGCGGCGGTCCCGGCCAGGTGGCCGCCCTGGCGGAGAGGGCCCGGGCCGAGGGCGTACCGCTGTGGCTCGCACGCCGGTTCGCGCCGGGGCCCGCCGGGCCGATCACCGTCGTCGTGGACCGGCGTCTGGTGCGCGTGGACGTCTGGGGGCCGCAGGCGCCCGTCGTACGGATCCGGGCACCGCACGGCTTCCGCCCGGACACCCCCGGACCGTCCAAGGGGCTGCGGCTGACGGTCGACGGCTTCCCGGCGGAGCTCGAACTGCAGAGGAAGAAACTGCGCAGGTCCAAAAGCTTCGTGGCGGTGCGGCTGCCCGGGCGGCAGTGGGTGCTGCGGCGGCAGGACGCGACGAGCTCGAGGCTGCTGCACAACGAACGGCCCGTCGCCCTGCTGACGCGTCCTCCGCTCCGCACGGAGTTCGCGCCGGGCACGGTCCTGCGGCCGCTGTCCCCCGTGCAGTACGAGAGCTCCGACCCGATGGACGCCGTCATGGCGCAGGTCTTCGCCGTCGCCTTCGGGCTGGGGAACACGACGGGTTCGGCGCGGTTCCGGCCGGAGCCACAGGGGCGCGGGGACGAGCCGGTCGCCGACGGCGGCGCCTGGGAACTCCCCTGGTTCACCAACCTCGGTACGAGCAGTGAGGACAACGAACCCGGCGGCGACGACGGCTGGGGCTCGGACGGCGGCGACGGAGGGGACGGCGGTGGCGGCGACGGAGGAGACGGCGGCGGCGACGGCGGTGGGGGCGAATAGCGGCTGAGCCGGCGGCCCGGCCCCGGAGGGCCTGCCCAGGTGCCCACGACCGTGCCGCCCGTGCGCCCCACACCGCTCGTACCGCTCATGCCGTCGCCCGGTGCCGAGGCGGGCCGGGGGCAGCCGGTGCCGCCCCCGGCCCGCAGGCCGGGAGCCCGGCCCCGAAAAGGGGCCGGGCTCCTCGAGCCGCTCGCACCGGGCGGGTGTCACTTCGCCCGGGCCTCCTTGGTGGCCTGCTCGATGCGCTCGCCGATGGTGGCGTCGATGTTCTTCCAGTACTCGAAGGCACGGGACAGAACCGGCTCCTGCACCGAGGCGAGGGCACCGGCGACGGTCTTGACGAGGCGGTCGCGCTGGGCGTCGTCGAAGACCTCACGGACCAGCGTGCCCGGCTGCGAGAAGTCGTCGTCCTCGGCGTGCAGGCGGTAGGCGCTGCGCACCATCTCGCCGTCGGCCTCCCAGCCGTCCTCGACCGGTCCGGTCTCGTCGGCGAACGGACGGCCGAAGGAGTTCGGGGCGTACACCGGGGCCTTGCCGGTGTGCTCGAACGTCATGTGGCCGTCGAAGGTGTAGGAGTTGACCTTCACCCTCGGGCGGTTGACCGGCAGCTGGAAGTAGTTGGTGCCGATACGGGCGCGCTGGGCGTCCGCGTAGGCGAAGACGCGGCCGAGCAGCATCTTGTCGGGGGAGACACCGGTGCCCGGGACGAGGTTCGACGGGGCGAAGGCCGCCTGCTCGATCTCGGCGAAGAAGTTCTCCGGGTTCCGGTTCAGGGTCATCCTGCCGACCTTGATCAGCGGGTAGTCCGAGTGCGGCCACACCTTGGTCAGGTCGAACGGGTTGAACCGGTAGTCCTTGGCGTCCGCGTACGGCATGACCTGGACGTAGAGGGTCCAGCTCGGGAACTCGCCGCGCTCGATCGCCTCGAACAGGTCGCGGCGGTGGTACTCCGCGTCGGTGCCCGCGAGGCGCTCGGCCTCCTCGTTCGACATGCACTCGACGCCCTGGTCGGTCTTGAAGTGGTACTTGACCCAGAACTTCTCGCCCTGGGCGTTGATCCACATGTAGGTGTGGGAGCCGTAGCCGTTCATGTGGCGCCAGGTCCTCGGCAGGCCGCGGTCGCCCATGAGGTAGGTCACCTGGTGGGCGGACTCGGGGTTCGAGGTCCAGAAGTCCCACTGCATGGTGTTGTCGCGCAGACCGGTGTGCGGCATGCGCTTCTGGGACCGGATGAAGTGCGGGAACTTCATGGGGTCGCGCACGAAGAAGATCGGCGTGTTGTTGCCGACGATGTCGTAGTTGCCCTCGGAGGTGTAGAACTTCAGGGCGAAACCGCGGACGTCGCGCCAGGTGTCGGGCGAACCCTGCTCACCGGCCACGGTGGAGAACCGGGCGAGCATCTCGGTCCTGGCGCCCTTCTGGAAGAGGGCCGCCTTGGTGTAGCGGGAGACGTCCTCGGTGGTCTCGAAGACACCGAAGGCGCCGGCGCCCTTGGCGTGCGGGTTGCGCTCCGGCACACGCTCGCGGTTGAAGTGCGCGAGGGTCTCGACCAGGTGGACGTCGTGCAGCAGCAGCGGGCCGTTGGTGCCGAGGCTGAGCGAGTTGCGGTTGCTGACAGCCGGTGCGCCGTTCTCCAGCGTGGCCGGGGTGTCGATGGAGTCAGTCAAGACGGTCTCCTTCAAGACGTTCAGGGTCGAAACCCAGGAGCGAGCCCCCGCGGCGGTGACGCGGAAGCTCCGGAGGTCTTGCGGCTGCGAACACAGTGAGCCGCCCGTGGCACGGTGCCGAGGGCGGCACTTCGCAGTCGCAATGGACCGGATCCGATGTGTGCGATGACGTAACCTCGTTTACCGCATCCTATGCTAGACAATATCTAAGTCGGCTGTGGATCCAAAGTAGTACTTCTTTCGGAGTGAGATCCCTCAAACGGGTTGGGGCGGCCTGCCATGAGCGACCTGCTGGAACGTCTGCGGAGACGCGGTTGGCGCATGACCGCGCAACGGCGTGTCGTGGCCGAGGTCCTCGCCGGCGAGCACGTCCATCTGACCGCCGACGAGGTGCATGCGCGCGCCGCCGCGAGGCTTCCGGAGATCTCGCGGGCGACCGTCTACAACACCCTGGGCGAACTGGTCGCCCTCGGTGAGGTCATCGAGGTCACCACGGTCAAGCGCGCCAAGACGTACGACCCGAACGCGCACCGGCACCACCACCACCTGGTCTGCGTCCGCTGCGGCGCGGTGCGGGACGTGTACCCGACGGGCGACCCGGTCTCCGACCTGCCCTCCTCCGAGCGCTTCGGCTTCACCGTCCAGGAGGCCGAGATCACCTACCGGGGGCTCTGCCCCGGCTGCTCGGCCGGCTGAGCCCCGGTCGCCCGGCCGGCCCGGGGCTCATGCCACCGGGGCCCGTCGTCCCCCTGTGCACCGGCCCCGTCCCCCGGAGGCCGGAATTCCGCACCCGGGAATTCCGCACACCGGACATCCGCGCTCGGGAGCCCGCCGCACGCCGAAGCCGTACGCCGAAGCGGAAGGACGCCGAAGCGGAAGAAGCGGGAACCGAGTACGGACCTGAGTACCCGCACTCATGTCCCGCGCCACGGCACGCGCCACACTTCATGGCATGACCCGTCCCCTGCCACCGGTCGAGGAACTGCGGATCCTCGACATGGAACTGCGGCATCTCGACGCCCGCCGCGCCCAGCTGCTGGCCCGCCGCGCCCAGCTGATCGCCTTCCTCCGGCAGTCCTCCCGGCCCGCCTCCCCGCCCGTCTTCGGGCCCGCTTCGCCGGTGCCGCGGCAGCCCGAGACCACCGCCCCCCGGGTGCAGAACGTGCTCCTCGTGCTCGGCGGTGTCCTGCTGGCCGTTGCCGCGACCGCGTTCACCCTGGTCAGCTGGGGACACCTGGGGATCGCCGGACGGTCCGTGGTGCTCGCCGCGGTGACCGCGGCGGTGCTCGGCGCCCCCGTGCCCCTGCTCAGGCGCGGGCTGCGCTCGACGGCGGAGACCCTGGCGGGCCTCGGACTGGCGCTGACGGTGCTGGACGCGTACGCGCTGCACGAGGCCGCGCTGACGTCCGTCGACGGCACGGCGTACGCGGCCGTCGCAACGGCCCTCCTGGCCGGGGCGTGGTGGGGATACGGCACGGCACTCGGCTCCCTGCGCCTCCCCTTCCTCGCCGCGCTGGGCGCCGCCCAGCTCCCCCTGCTGCTGGGGGCGGCGGCCGTCGGCGCGGACCCGTACACGGTCGCCGCCGCACTGTTGCTGACGGCCGCGTTCGACACGGTCGTCGCGCTCCGGACGTCCGTGAGGTCCCTGCGCATCGCCGCCGCCGTCGGTGTGTACGGCATGGGCGGCTGGGGCGTGCTGATGGCCGGTGTGCTCTCCTGGGAAGCCACCTGCCCCGGCGCCCTCCGTGCGGCGGCGCTGCTCGCCTGTGCGGCGGCGATCGCGCTGTACGCCGCATGGCGCACCCCGCGGCAGGGCCTCGCCACCGGCGCCGCGACGGCCGGGGGACTGCTCCTGGTCGCGGCGCTCGGCGGCGTCCCGCGCGCACTGCTGCCCGGGGCGTGGACGGTGCCCGTCCATCTGGTCTGCGGGATCGGACTGCTGCTGGTCCTCCGCGGCCCGTTCCCCGAGCATGTGCGGCGCGGTGCGGTCCGGGCGTCGGCCGCCGTCCAGGCCCTGGCGGCGGTCTGGGCGCTGCCCCTGGTCGCCGTGGCGCTGCTGGGGCCGGTCGCCTGGGCGGGCCGGGCCTGGTCCGGGGCGCCGTCGGACCTGCGCGCCGCGGTGACGGTCTGGGCGCCCTGGCCTGCGGACACGGCGGCCAGGACGCTGGTGCTCGTGGGCGTCGCGGCGGTTCTGGCCGGGGCGGCCCGTGCCGCCGCGGCCTGGCGCGACCGGGCCGTGGCCGGTGCCGTGGTCCTGGTCTGGGCGACCGCGCTCGTCCTGCCCGCCGTCCTGCGGCTCCCGTACGCGGCCGGGCTGCTCGTCCAGGGGCTGACGGCCGTGGCGACGCTGGCCGCGGCGGCGTACGCGCGCCGGACGCCGGCGTTCCTCGCCTCCCTCCTCCTCTCCCTGTTCACCGCGGCCGGTCTCGTCCTCCTCTCGCTGGCCTCCCGGGGCGCGACCCTGACCGTGCTCGCCGCGCTGACGGGGATCCTCGCGGGGGCCGCCGCCCACCGGCGTCTGACCCCCGTCTGCGCGAGCGCGTCCCTGGCCGGCGCGGCGATGCTGGCGTGCGCGGTGGGGTCCGCCGCCGAATGGGCGCCCGCGCACACGGCACTGCTGGTCCTGGCCGTCCCGGCCGCCGCGGCCCTGCTCGCGGCACGGGTCCCGCGGGCCGAGGTTCCGGCCGAGGCCACGGGCGCCGCGGCGGGGCTGCTGGCCATCGCGCTGGCCGTCACCGACGCGCCCGTCCTGGCCCTCGTCCTGGCCCTGTGCGGGGTGATCGCCGCGGGCACCGCCGTGCGTGCGGACCGGCGGTGGGCCGGATACGTGGCCGGTGCGCTGTTCGTGCTGGCCGCCTGGGTGCGGCTCGGGGCGTGGGGCGTGGGCACCCCGGAGGCGTACACCCTGCCAGTGACCGTTCCGGCGCTGCTCGTGGGCTTCATACGGCACCGCCGGGACCCCGCGGCCTCGTCGTGGACGGCCTACGGTCCCGGGCTCTCGGTGACGCTCCTGCCGAGTCTGCTGGCGGCATGGACCGACGCGGACTGGCCGCGCCCCCTGCTGCTCGGCACGGCGGCCCTCGTCCTCACCCTGCTGGGCGCCCGCCACCGGCTCCAGGCCCCGCTCCTCCTCGGCGGGAGCGTGCTCGTACTGGACGTGCTGCACGAACTCGCCCCCTACCTGGTGCAGTTGGCGGGGATGTTCCCCCGCTGGCTGCCTCCCGCGCTCGCCGGGCTGCTGCTGCTCGCCCTGGGGGCGACGTACGAGCAGCGGATCCGGGACGCCCGGCGGATACGGGAGGCACTGGGACGCATGCGCTGAGGCGCGGCCATGGCATCCCCCCCGGCCATGGCATCCCCCGGTCACCGGCACCCCCCGGCCATGGCATTCGGACGGCGCGCGGCGACGCGCCCGGGGTTCCGGCCGTGGTGCGGCGGAGCCGGGCCCGGCACCTCGGTTTCGGTCATCGTGGGCCTCGCCCCACGTGCCGTCGTCCCCGGACGGCGGCACGTGCGGACCTGGCGCGACCACGGCCCCGAACGGGTGGGTTGCCCCCTGCGTTCGCTCCCGCGTGTACTTCCTGGCTCTTCTTGTGCTTCAGGCCCGGCGGGAAAGGGCTTTCACGTCTCACGGGAGCAGTGGCGGTGAGATGGGTCACAGAGTGTCGTCCTGGCTGATCGACGATCGTCGTCCGGTAAAGACGCAGGTGCTCCCCGGTGAGATCTCGCAGAAGATGATCTCGATTTACCTGCGGGTATGCCGACATATGCGAGGCGGAGCCTA
>k87-457548_pt1 | contig 13036 bp, 2 predicted proteins | sample MGYA00084031_6733416 | MGnify analysis MGYA00084031
GACGGCCGCTCCAACGGTCTGGCCGCCCCCAACCCCGAGGCGCAGGTCGACGTGCTGCGTCGTGCCTACCGCGACGCGCAGATCCTGCCGTCCGGGGTCGACTACATCGAGGCGCACGGCACCGGCACGGTACTCGGCGACCCCATCGAGGCCGATGCGCTCGGCCGGGTCGTGGGCCGCGGCCGCGAGGCCGACAAGCCGGTGCTGCTCGGCTCCGCCAAGACCAACTTCGGTCACCTCGAGTCCGCCGCAGGCGCGGCCGGCCTGATCAAGGTCGTCCTCGCGATGCGCAACGACCGGATCCCGCCGACGTTGAACTACACCGCGCCGAACCCGTACATCCCGTTCGACAGCGCCCACCTGCAGGTCGTCCCCGAGGGCGCCGAGTGGCCGCGCTACACCGGCCGGGCCGTCGCGGGTGTCTCCGGTTTCGGTTTCGGTGGCACCAACGCGCACGTGGTGGTCCGCGAGTACACCGGTCCGGAAGGTCAGGAGGCGTCCGAGGCCGAGGTCGAGGTCCTGCCCGAGACCCTCGAGGCCACCGAGACCACCGAGCCGGCCCGGGAGCTGCCGGTGCTGCTGGCCGTGTCGGGCCCGATGCCGTCGCGGCGCCGCCGTGCCGCCGCCGATCTCGCCGACTGGCTCGAGACCGAGAAGGGCAGCACGACCCCGCTGGCCGACGTCGCCCGCACCCTCGCCCGCCGCAACCACGGCCGTTCCCGCGCCGTCGTGATCGCGAGCACCCACGGTGAGGCCATCGCCGGGCTGCGCGCCGTCGCCGCCGGCAAGCCCGCCCAGGGTGTGTTCGTCGCCGACGCTCCCGCCGCGAAGGGCCCGGTGTGGGTGCTGTCCGGCTTCGGTGCCCAGCACCGCAAGATGGCCAAGCAGCTGTACCTGGAGAACCCGGTCTTCGCTGCGGCCGTCGACGAGGTCGACGAGCTGATCTACGACGAGTCGGGCTACTCCATGAAGGAGAAGTTCCTCGACGACGCCCAGAACTACGACGTCGAGACCGCCCAGGTCGGCATCTTCACCATCCAGATCGGCCTTGCCGCGCTGCTGCGCCACCACGGTGTCGAGCCCGCCGCGGTAGTCGGCCATTCGATGGGTGAGGCCGCCGGCGCCTACATCTCGGGCGGCCTGTCGCTCGAGGACGCCGTCCGCGTCATCTGCTCGCGCTCGCGTCTGATGGGCGAGGCCGAGTCCGGCCTGACCGGCGACGACATCCGCCTCATGGCGCTCGTCGAGTACAGCGCCGACGAGATCACCGGGGTGCTGCCGGACTTCCCGCAGCTCGAGGTGTGCGTCTACGCGGCCCCGACCCACACGGTCATCGGCGGCCCGCAGGAGCAGGTCAACGCCATCGTCGAGCGCGCCGAGGCCGAGGAGAGGTTCGCGCGGGTCCTGCAGACCAAGGGTGCGAGCCACACCTCGCAGGTCGATCCGATCCTCGGGGAGCTCGCCGCCGAACTCGCCGGCATCGAGCCGTACCGCCTGAAGGTCGACCTGTACTCGTCGGTCGACAAGGAGACGCTGTACCGCGCCGGCCACGAGGGCATCCACGGCGTCGAGTACTGGACCAAGGGCATGCGGCACAGCGTGTACTTCACGCAGGCCATCCGCCAGGCCCTGTCCGACGGGCACACCACCTTCGTCGAGCTCAACGCCAACCCCGCGACGCTCATGTCGGTGGCGGCGACGGCCTTCGACGCCGGTGTGCAGGACGGCCAGTTCATCCAGACGCTCAAGCGCAAGGAGGACGAGTCCCTCGGCGTCCTCACCGCTCTCGCACAGCTTTACGTGCACGGCCACTCGGTGGACCTGAGGACGCTGCTGTCGGAGGGCGACTACGCCGATCTGCCGCGTACGGCCTTCCTCCGCAAGCCGTTCTGGGTCGAGGCCCGCATCGGCGGGGCCGGCAACGGCCGGGTGCCCGGCGCTCGCGTTGCGCTGCCGGACGGCCGGTACGCCTGGGAGGTGCAGGCCTCGGCCGTCACCGACCCGTCCGAACTCGTCGTCGCGGCCGCCGCGCAGGTGCTGTCGGACGTCACGCTCACCGCGTCGATCCCGCACGCCGAGGTGCCCGCGGCCGGCACCCTCACCACCACGCTCACCCGGCATCCGGGTGGCGCGTCGCTGCAGGTGCACGCCAACACCGGCGACGGCTTCACCCTGATCCACGAGGGTGTCGTCACCTCCGGTGAGCCGCTGCCCGCCCCGGTGGCCACGGTCGCCGCGAAGCCCGCGGCCGAGGTCGAGGAGCAGGCCGAGGTCACCGAGACCTTCGGCGACAAGTGGGATCCGGAGGGTTCACAGACCCTCGAGGAGCGGCTGACGCTGATCGTCGCCGAGTCCATGGGCTACGCGCCGGAGGACCTGCCGGCCGAGATCCCGCTCATCGAGCTGGGCCTGGACTCGCTGATGGCGGTGCGCATCAAGAACCGCGTCGAGTACGAGTTCGACATCCCACAGCTGCAGCTCGCGGCGGTCAAGGACGCGAGCCTGCGCGACGTCGCGAAGTACCTGCGGTACGCGGTGGAGAACCGCGAGGAGGTCGCCAGGCTCGCCGAGCAGCAGGCCGCCGAGAAGGCCGCCGAACGCGCTGCCGCCGAGGACACCACCGACGAGCTGCCGCAGACCGAGGACACCACGGTCGTCGCGGAGGCCGAGAAGATCGTCGTCGAGGCGGAACGGGAAGAGGCGGCCCAGGACGCAGCGGCACAGGAGAGCGAACAGGAGTCGACCGGTGTCGACGTCCCGCCGCGCGACGCCGCCGAACGCCTGACCTTCGCCTCCTGGGCCGTGGTCACCGGCAAATCGGCCAAGGGCATCTTCAACACGCTGCCGAAGCTCGACCGCGACGTCGCCGAGAAGCTCGCGGCCCGGCTGTCCGAGCGGGCGAACGGCGAGATCACCGTCGACGACGTGCTCGCCGCGACGACCATCGAGCAGCTCTCCGAGACCGTGCGTCAGCACCTCGAGTCCGCCGACCGCATCGACGGCCTCGTGCGGGTCCTGCGGCCGCGGCCCGAGGGTTCGGACGCCGTGCCGGTGTTCGTCTTCCACCCGGCCGGTGGCTCGACCGTCGCGTACGAGCCGCTGCTGCGCCGCCTGCCCGCGACCACCCCGATGTACGGCTTCGAGCGCACCGAGGGCCCGATCGACACCCGCGCCCAGGTGTATCTGCCGCTCATCAAGGAGATCCAGGGCGACGGCCCGTACGTGCTGTGCGGCTGGTCGCTCGGCGGTGTGCTCGCCTACGCGGTGGCCCGGCTGCTGCGCGAGGAGGGCAAGGACGTGCGCCTCGTCGGCCTCATCGACACCGTCATGGCGGGGGAGAAGGTCGAGGACACCCCGGACGAGATCCGTAAGCGCTGGCAGCGCTACTCGGCGTTCGCGAAGAAGACCTACGGCATCGACGCGCCGCTGCCCTACGACCTGCTGGCCGAGGCCGGCAGCGACGAGGAGCAGATCGGCATCCTGATGGGGCTGCTGGAGCTGAGCGGGGCGCAGATCCCCGGCGGCATCATCGAGCACCAGCGCACGTCGTGGCTCGACAACCGCGCCATCCAGACCGCGGAGCTGCTGCCCTACGACGGCAAGGTCGTGCTGTACATGGCCGACAAGTACCACGACGACGCGATCGACCTCGAGCCGGCCTTCGGCACCCGGCAGCCCGACGGTGGGTGGGGTGAGGTCGTCGCGGATCTCGAGGTCGTGCACGTCGGCGGTGATCACCTGCAGATCGTCGACGAACCGTACATCTCGAAGGTGGGGGAAGACCTGTCCCGCAAGCTGGCCGATATCGAGGCCTCGAGGAGCTGAACTGGTAGTGAGCACCACGGCACAGAAGCTGGCCGAGCTGCGCGAGAAGTTGGAGCTGGCGAAGGAACCCGCGGGTGAAGCCGCCGTCGCCAAGCGCGCGAAGAAGGGCATTCCCAGCGCCCGCGACCGCATCGACATGCTGCTCGACAAGGGCAGCTTCGTCGAGATCGGCGCGCTGATGAAGACCCCCGGCCGCGAGGACGCGATGTACGGCGACGGCGTCGTGGTCGGCCACGGCACCGTCGACGGCCGTCCGGTCGCGGTGTTCTCCCACGACCAGACCGTCTTCGGCGGAAGCGTCGGCGAGATGTTCGGCCGCAAGGTCGCCGCGGTCCTCGACTTCGCCCTCAAGATCGGCTGCCCGGTCATCGGCATCAACGACTCCGGCGGCGCCCGCGTGCAGGACGCCGTCACCTCCCTCGCCTGGTACGGCGAGATCGGCAAGCGTCACGAGCCGCTGTCGGGTCTGTGCCCGCAGATCTCCGTGATCGTCGGCAAGTGCGCCGGCGGCGCGGTGTACGCACCGATCAACACCGACGTCGTGGTCGCCACCGAAGAGGCGTACATGTTCGTCACCGGCCCGGACGTCATCAAGGCGGTCACCGGTGAGAACGTCAGCCTCGACGAGCTCGGCGGTGCCCGCAAGCAGGCCGAGTACGGCAACGTGCACCACGTCGCGCCGGACGAGAAGGCCGCCTTCGAGTGGGTGCGGCAGTACCTGAGCTACATGCCGTCCAACGCCCAGGAGAAGCCGCCGATCATCAATCCCGGTCTCGAACCGGAGATCACCCCCGACGATCTGTCGCTGGACACGTTCATGCCGGACGCCGACAACTCCGGCTACGACATGCACGACATCCTGCTCAAGATCTTCGACGACGGCGACTTCTTCGAGATCCGCGGGCAGGTCGCGCCGAACATCATCACCGGCTACGCCCGCGTCGACGGCCGTCCGGTGGGTGTGGTCGCGAACCAGCCGCTGTACCTGTCGGGTGCGCTCGACGCAGCGGCCGCCGACAAGGCCGCCCACTTCGTGCGCGTGTGCGACGCCTACGACATCCCGCTGGTGTTCGTCGTCGACACCCCCGGCTTCCTGCCCGGTGTCGAGCAGGAGAAGGTCGGCGTCATCAAGCGCGGTGGCCGGTTCCTGTTCTCGTACGTCGAGGCGTCGGTCCCGAAGGTCACCGTCGTGGTGCGCAAGGCCTACGGCGGCGGTTACGCCGTGATGGGCTCGAAGCAGCTCGGCGCCGACATCAACTTCGCATGGCCCACCGCCCGCATCGCGGTGATGGGCGCGGAGTCCGCCGTCGCGGTCATCGGCCGCCGGCAGATCGAGGCCGCCGGGGAGAACGCCCCCGCGGTGCGTCAGCAGCTCATCAACTTCTACAACGAGCACGTGGCGACGCCGTACATCGCGGCCGAGCGCGGTTACGTCGACGCGGTGATCGAGCCGTCGACCACCCGCCTCGAGATCCGCAAGGCGCTCACCATCCTGCGCGACAAGCAGGTCTTCAAGAACCCGCGCAAGCACCACCTGCTGCCGCTGTAGAGCAGACCGCTGTAGAGAAGGGCCCGTGCACGGTACTCCGTGCACGGGCCCTTACGCGTACGCCTCCGGTGTGGACGGGAAACGAGCGGGCCGCCGCGCGGTCTCCCGCACGGCGGCCCGGCCGTCGCTCTTCGTGGATCCGGTTCGGCTATCCGCGGATCCGGCTCACTCGTAGACCCGCATCGGTGCGGGCTTCCACAGACCCGAGTGCGTGACCTCGGTGGTGGTCAGCTCGGCCGGCTTCGCGTTCGGGTAGTACCGCACGTAACGCTCGACCGAACCCCAGTCGCGTGCCCAGTCGTTCTCGAGATAGGTCGGCACCTGCTCGGGCCGGGCGAGGACCTCGGTGAAGCCGAGGGGGCCACCGTTCTCGGCCGCCTGCCAGGTATCGGTGGACGACACCGCGAGCGGACGGTCCGGCAGCACGCGGTAGTTCGGCATCTCCGCCACACCGGCCCAGTGGTCGAACGGCCGCTGGCACGGGAACTGCAGGCCCACGGCCCAGTCCAGCAGCAGCGGCTGCTCGGAGCCGAGCTCGTCGTCGAGCCGCTCGAGCGTGGGCACCCGCGGCGGCGTGAACGCCAGCCACTGGTCGCCGGTCAGGTTCGGGTCGTTGGCGACGATGCGGACGGCGTCGATGTCGTCGGGCAGGTCCGCGAGCGGGATACGCAGGTTCCGCCAGGACGGCGCCGGGCCGATGTCGCGGGGCAGGTAGGTGCCTTTCGCTTCGACGCTGCCGTCGGGCTGCCGGGTGCCGTATTCGAGCAGCAGCGACTGCCCGTAGGTGAGGGCGCCGGTGTCGTCGTACGACCAGATGCGGCCCGCCGCGGAGATGACGATCAGCGGGGTGTCCTCGGTGACCTCCGGCAGGGCATACCAGCTCGAGGTGAGCGCGGCGGGTTCCTGCACGCCTTCCTGGTAGCTGCCGAGCACCGGGGTGACGGCCGGGTCGAGCCCGAACGGCAGTTTCACGGTGCTGCCGTTGACGGTCTGCTCACCGGAGCCGCCGGTGGTGCCGCCGCCGGCGCCGGTCTCGAAGGTCGGGCCGACACTCTGGTTGTCGGTGTTGCCCTGGCCCGGCTTGACCTCGACGTAGTCGGCGGTCAGGTCGGACGGAACCCCGTCGGGGGTGAATCCGCGCGGCGCCGCGCGGATTCACCCCCGACGGGGTTCCGTCCGACCTGACCGCCGACTACGTCGAGGTCAAGCCGGGCCAGGGCAACACCGACAACCAGAGTGTCGGCCCGACCTTCGAGACCGGCGCCGGCGGCGGCACCACCGGCGGCTCCGGTGAGCAGACCGTCAACGGCAGCACCGTGAAACTGCCGTTCGGGCTCGACCCGGCCGTCACCCCGGTGCTCGGCAGCTACCAGGAAGGCGTGCAGGAACCCGCCGCGCTCACCTCGAGCTGGTATGCCCTGCCGGAGGTCACCGAGGACACCCCGCTGATCGTCATCTCCGCGGCGGGCCGCATCTGGTCGTACGACGACACCGGCGCCCTCACCTACGGGCAGTCGCTGCTGCTCGAATACGGCACCCGGCAGCCCGACGGCAGCGTCGAAGCGAAAGGCACCTACCTGCCCCGCGACATCGGCCCGGCGCCGTCCTGGCGGAACCTGCGTATCCCGCTCGCGGACCTGCCCGACGACATCGACGCCGTCCGCATCGTCGCCAACGACCCGAACCTGACCGGCGACCAGTGGCTGGCGTTCACGCCGCCGCGGGTGCCCACGCTCGAGCGGCTCGACGACGAGCTCGGCTCCGAGCAGCCGCTGCTGCTGGACTGGGCCGTGGGCCTGCAGTTCCCGTGCCAGCGGCCGTTCGACCACTGGGCCGGTGTGGCGGAGATGCCGAACTACCGCGTGCTGCCGGACCGTCCGCTCGCGGTGTCGTCCACCGATACCTGGCAGGCGGCCGAGAACGGTGGCCCCCTCGGCTTCACCGAGGTCCTCGCCCGGCCCGAGCAGGTGCCGACCTATCTCGAGAACGACTGGGCACGCGACTGGGGTTCGGTCGAGCGTTACGTGCGGTACTACCCGAACGCGAAGCCGGCCGAGCTGACCACCACCGAGGTCACGCACTCGGGTCTGTGGAAGCCCGCACCGATGCGGGTCTACGAGTGAGCCGGATCCGCGGATAGCCGAACCGGATCCACGAAGAGCGACGGCCGGGCCGCCGTGCGGGAGACCGCGCGGCGGCCCGCTCGTTTCCCGTCCACACCGGAGGCGTACGCGTAAGGGCCCGTGCACGGAGTACCGTGCACGGGCCCTTCTCTACAGCGGTCTGCTCTACAGCGGCAGCAGGTGGTGCTTGCGCGGGTTCTTGAAGACCTGCTTGTCGCGCAGGATGGTGAGCGCCTTGCGGATCTCGAGGCGGGTGGTCGACGGCTCGATCACCGCGTCGACGTAACCGCGCTCGGCCGCGATGTACGGCGTCGCCACGTGCTCGTTGTAGAAGTTGATGAGCTGCTGACGCACCGCGGGGGCGTTCTCCCCGGCGGCCTCGATCTGCCGGCGGCCGATGACCGCGACGGCGGACTCCGCGCCCATCACCGCGATGCGGGCGGTGGGCCATGCGAAGTTGATGTCGGCGCCGAGCTGCTTCGAGCCCATCACGGCGTAACCGCCGCCGTAGGCCTTGCGCACCACGACGGTGACCTTCGGGACCGACGCCTCGACGTACGAGAACAGGAACCGGCCACCGCGCTTGATGACGCCGACCTTCTCCTGCTCGACACCGGGCAGGAAGCCGGGGGTGTCGACGACGAACACCAGCGGGATGTCGTAGGCGTCGCACACGCGCACGAAGTGGGCGGCCTTGTCGGCGGCCGCTGCGTCGAGCGCACCCGACAGGTACAGCGGCTGGTTCGCGACCACACCCACCGGACGGCCGTCGACGCGGGCGTAGCCGGTGATGATGTTCGGCGCGACCTGCCCGCGGATCTCGAAGAAGTCGCCGTCGTCGAAGATCTTGAGCAGGATGTCGTGCATGTCGTAGCCGGAGTTGTCGGCGTCCGGCATGAACGTGTCCAGCGACAGATCGTCGGGGGTGATCTCCGGTTCGAGACCGGGATTGATGATCGGCGGCTTCTCCTGGGCGTTGGACGGCATGTAGCTCAGGTACTGCCGCACCCACTCGAAGGCGGCCTTCTCGTCCGGCGCGACGTGGTGCACGTTGCCGTACTCGGCCTGCTTGCGGGCACCGCCGAGCTCGTCGAGGCTGACGTTCTCACCGGTGACCGCCTTGATGACGTCCGGGCCGGTGACGAACATGTACGCCTCTTCGGTGGCGACCACGACGTCGGTGTTGATCGGTGCGTACACCGCGCCGCCGGCGCACTTGCCGACGATCACGGAGATCTGCGGGCACAGACCCGACAGCGGCTCGTGACGCTTGCCGATCTCGCCGTACCAGGCGAGGGAGGTGACGGCGTCCTGCACGCGGGCGCCGCCGGAGTCGTTGATGCCGATGACCGGGCAGCCGATCTTGAGGGCGAAGTCGAGGACCGCGGCGACCTTGCGGCCGAACATCTCGCCGACGCTTCCGCCGAAGACGGTCTGGTCGTGGGAGAACACCGCGACCGGACGGCCGTCGACGGTGCCGTGGCCGACCACGACGCCGTCGCCGTACATCGCGTCCTCGCGGCCGGGGGTCTTCATCAGCGCGCCGATCTCGACGAAGCTGCCCTTGTCGAGCAGCATGTCGATGCGGTCGCGGGCGCTGGGAATGCCCTTCTTCGCGCGCTTGGCGACGGCGGCTTCACCCGCGGGTTCCTTCGCCAGCTCCAACTTCTCGCGCAGCTCGGCCAGCTTCTGTGCCGTGGTGCTCACTACCAGTTCAGCTCCTCGAGGCCTCGATATCGGCCAGCTTGCGGGACAGGTCTTCCCCCACCTTCGAGATGTACGGTTCGTCGACGATCTGCAGGTGATCACCGCCGACGTGCACGACCTCGAGATCCGCGACGACCTCACCCCACCCACCGTCGGGCTGCCGGGTGCCGAAGGCCGGCTCGAGGTCGATCGCGTCGTCGTGGTACTTGTCGGCCATGTACAGCACGACCTTGCCGTCGTAGGGCAGCAGCTCCGCGGTCTGGATGGCGCGGTTGTCGAGCCACGACGTGCGCTGGTGCTCGATGATGCCGCCGGGGATCTGCGCCCCGCTCAGCTCCAGCAGCCCCATCAGGATGCCGATCTGCTCCTCGTCGCTGCCGGCCTCGGCCAGCAGGTCGTAGGGCAGCGGCGCGTCGATGCCGTAGGTCTTCTTCGCGAACGCCGAGTAGCGCTGCCAGCGCTTACGGATCTCGTCCGGGGTGTCCTCGACCTTCTCCCCCGCCATGACGGTGTCGATGAGGCCGACGAGGCGCACGTCCTTGCCCTCCTCGCGCAGCAGCCGGGCCACCGCGTAGGCGAGCACACCGCCGAGCGACCAGCCGCACAGCACGTACGGGCCGTCGCCCTGGATCTCCTTGATGAGCGGCAGATACACCTGGGCGCGGGTGTCGATCGGGCCCTCGGTGCGCTCGAAGCCGTACATCGGGGTGGTCGCGGGCAGGCGGCGCAGCAGCGGCTCGTACGCGACGGTCGAGCCACCGGCCGGGTGGAAGACGAACACCGGCACGGCGTCCGAACCCTCGGGCCGCGGCCGCAGGACCCGCACGAGGCCGTCGATGCGGTCGGCGGACTCGAGGTGCTGACGCACGGTCTCGGAGAGCTGCTCGATGGTCGTCGCGGCGAGCACGTCGTCGACGGTGATCTCGCCGTTCGCCCGCTCGGACAGCCGGGCCGCGAGCTTCTCGGCGACGTCGCGGTCGAGCTTCGGCAGCGTGTTGAAGATGCCCTTGGCCGATTTGCCGGTGACCACGGCCCAGGAGGCGAAGGTCAGGCGTTCGGCGGCGTCGCGCGGCGGGACGTCGACACCGGTCGACTCCTGTTCGCTCTCCTGTGCCGCTGCGTCCTGGGCCGCCTCTTCCCGTTCCGCCTCGACGACGATCTTCTCGGCCTCCGCGACGACCGTGGTGTCCTCGGTCTGCGGCAGCTCGTCGGTGGTGTCCTCGGCGGCAGCGCGTTCGGCGGCCTTCTCGGCGGCCTGCTGCTCGGCGAGCCTGGCGACCTCCTCGCGGTTCTCCACCGCGTACCGCAGGTACTTCGCGACGTCGCGCAGGCTCGCGTCCTTGACCGCCGCGAGCTGCAGCTGTGGGATGTCGAACTCGTACTCGACGCGGTTCTTGATGCGCACCGCCATCAGCGAGTCCAGGCCCAGCTCGATGAGCGGGATCTCGGCCGGCAGGTCCTCCGGCGCGTAGCCCATGGACTCGGCGACGATCAGCGTCAGCCGCTCCTCGAGGGTCTGTGAACCCTCCGGATCCCACTTGTCGCCGAAGGTCTCGGTGACCTCGGCCTGCTCCTCGACCTCGGCCGCGGGCTTCGCGGCGACCGTGGCCACCGGGGCGGGCAGCGGCTCACCGGAGGTGACGACACCCTCGTGGATCAGGGTGAAGCCGTCGCCGGTGTTGGCGTGCACCTGCAGCGACGCGCCACCCGGATGCCGGGTGAGCGTGGTGGTGAGGGTGCCGGCCGCGGGCACCTCGGCGTGCGGGATCGACGCGGTGAGCGTGACGTCCGACAGCACCTGCGCGGCGGCCGCGACGACGAGTTCGGACGGGTCGGTGACGGCCGAGGCCTGCACCTCCCAGGCGTACCGGCCGTCCGGCAGCGCAACGCGAGCGCCGGGCACCCGGCCGTTGCCGGCCCCGCCGATGCGGGCCTCGACCCAGAACGGCTTGCGGAGGAAGGCCGTACGCGGCAGATCGGCGTAGTCGCCCTCCGACAGCAGCGTCCTCAGGTCCACCGAGTGGCCGTGCACGTAAAGCTGTGCGAGAGCGGTGAGGACGCCGAGGGACTCGTCCTCCTTGCGCTTGAGCGTCTGGATGAACTGGCCGTCCTGCACACCGGCGTCGAAGGCCGTCGCCGCCACCGACATGAGCGTCGCGGGGTTGGCGTTGAGCTCGACGAAGGTGGTGTGCCCGTCGGACAGGGCCTGGCGGATGGCCTGCGTGAAGTACACGCTGTGCCGCATGCCCTTGGTCCAGTACTCGACGCCGTGGATGCCCTCGTGGCCGGCGCGGTACAGCGTCTCCTTGTCGACCGACGAGTACAGGTCGACCTTCAGGCGGTACGGCTCGATGCCGGCGAGTTCGGCGGCGAGCTCCCCGAGGATCGGATCGACCTGCGAGGTGTGGCTCGCACCCTTGGTCTGCAGGACCCGCGCGAACCTCTCCTCGGCCTCGGCGCGCTCGACGATGGCGTTGACCTGCTCCTGCGGGCCGCCGATGACCGTGTGGGTCGGGGCCGCGTAGACGCACACCTCGAGCTGCGGGAAGTCCGGCAGCACCCCGGTGATCTCGTCGGCGCTGTACTCGACGAGCGCCATGAGGCGGATGTCGTCGCCGGTCAGGCCGGACTCGGCCTCGCCCATCAGACGCGAGCGCGAGCAGATGACGCGGACGGCGTCCTCGAGCGACAGGCCGCCCGAGATGTAGGCGCCGGCGGCCTCACCCATCGAATGGCCGACTACCGCGGCGGGCTCGACACCGTGGTGGCGCAGCAGCGCGGCAAGGCCGATCTGGATGGTGAAGATGCCGACCTGGGCGGTCTCGACGTCGTAGTTCTGGGCGTCGTCGAGGAACTTCTCCTTCATGGAGTAGCCCGACTCGTCGTAGATCAGCTCGTCGACCTCGTCGACGGCCGCAGCGAAGACCGGGTTCTCCAGGTACAGCTGCTTGGCCATCTTGCGGTGCTGGGCACCGAAGCCGGACAGCACCCACACCGGGCCCTTCGCGGCGGGAGCGTCGGCGACGAACACACCCTGGGCGGGCTTGCCGGCGGCGACGGCGCGCAGCCCGGCGATGGCCTCACCGTGGGTGCTCGCGATCACGACGGCGCGGGAACGGCCGTGGTTGCGGCGGGCGAGGGTGCGGGCGACGTCGGCCAGCGGGGTCGTGCTGCCCTTCTCGGTCTCGAGCCAGTCGGCGAGATCGGCGGCGGCACGGCGGCGCCGCGACGGCATCGGGCCCGACACGGCCAGCAGCACCGGCAGCTCCCGGGCCGGCTCGGTGGTCTCGGTGGCCTCGAGGGTCTCGGGCAGGACCTCGACCTCGGCCTCGGACGCCTCCTGACCTTCCGGACCGGTGTACTCGCGGACCACCACGTGCGCGTTGGTGCCACCGAAACCGAAACCGGAGACACCCGCGACGGCCCGGCCGGTGTAGCGCGGCCACTCGGCGCCCTCGGGGACGACCTGCAGGTGGGCGCTGTCGAACGGGATGTACGGGTTCGGCGCGGTGTAGTTCAACGTCGGCGGGATCCGGTCGTTGCGCATCGCGAGGACGACCTTGATCAGGCCGGCCGCGCCTGCGGCGGACTCGAGGTGACCGAAGTTGGTCTTGGCGGAGCCGAGCAGCACCGGCTTGTCGGCCTCGCGGCCGCGGCCCACGACCCGGCCGAGCGCATCGGCCTCGATGGGGTCGCCGAGTACCGTGCCGGTGCCGTGCGCCTCGATGTAGTCGACCCCGGACGGCAGGATCTGCGCGTCGCGGTAGGCACGACGCAGCACGTCGACCTGCGCCTCGGGGTTGGGGGCGGCCAGACCGTTGGAGCGGCCGTC
>k87-70535_pt1 | contig 13034 bp, 10 predicted proteins | sample MGYA00084031_6733416 | MGnify analysis MGYA00084031
GTCCGTCACGGACCGGAAACCGCGCCGGCGGTCTTCAGTTCGCGATCTCTACGTAGAAGTCGTCCTGGTCGTAGAGGATCCGGTCGTTGAGGTAGTACAGCCTCAGCAAGGTGCCGGCGGTGCTGTTGTGGCTGGGCGGCACGTAACGGACGGAGAAGTCCCAGTCAGGGCTCGCCGCACCCTCCTTCGTGCTCGCGAACGGGTACTCGTCGCACTGCCAGCTCGGGTCGTCCGGGGGCGGCGGCCCGGTCTCCTGGTAGGGCGGGCGCCGCAGGCAGGCCCGGTCCTTTTCGGCGCTGTTGGCGCGCCAGGCGGGGCCGTCGTAGGGAATGCGGTGCAACGCGGTCCCCGGAGAGGTGGTTCCTATGTACTTTCCGGGTATCCGCTTTCCGGTCGCCAGTGGATAGGTGGAATCGGGGAGCTGCTGCGCGGCGTAGATGTGCGCCGCCACGCGCTCGATCCGGGGATCGCTGAGCGAGTAGGTCAGGTGCGGGATGACCGAGTAGTAGACGCAGGCTTTCGGATAGGAGGCCTGCCCTTGGTTGAAGTAGGTCGCCGAGTCGCAGCGGATCAGGACTTCCGGACCGTAGACCGGGAGCCCGATGTAACCGTTGCTGCTGCCGTCGAAACGGTCGCGCCAGCGGTGGTACAGGACCTTGTCGGCGCCATTGCCGGCGCTTTCATGGGAATAGATGTCCCACCGCATCCACCCGACGTTGGGCCAGGCGGCATAGGGTATGGCGGCGTCACCGGGAGCCGCGTGACAGTAGGTGAAGCTCTCACTGCAGTCGGCACGGACGCTGAGCGTCAGGTTGGGTGCCGTAAAGAGCAAGTCCCATAGGCTCCAGTCCTGGTAGTCGACATCGGTGACGCGGAAGAAGACCCGGATGCCGCGTTCATCGTTGCGCCCGTAACCGGCCTCCTCGTAGCTCACCACGTTGCTTCCCTGGTAAACGATCCGGGCACCGACCCACCGGTAATAGATCACCTGCAGTTTCTGCTTGCGGCACCAGAACCATCTGTTGACGACATGCCCGGTCGGCCGGGGCGCGGCATCATCGGACAGGCAGGACCGCACCTGTTCCTCGTCCGGGACGTCAGGAGCTCTTTTCACCCGGGGCGGCTCGTCCGTCACTTTCACTTTGGAGGTGTCGTACTTGGACACCTCGCCGTGGCGGGACGCGATGCGCCGCGCCTCTTCCCGTGCCCGGTCCGGTGTCAGGGGCTTGCGCTTCTTTTCCTCGAAGGGCGCCGGCGGATCGCCCCCGAGCTCCACTCTCTGGACCAGTGCGCCCGGTATCTTCGGCGGCTTACGGCCGGCGTCCGGCACCGGCTTGCCCGTCTTGCCCGGGTCGGGCGCATTCCGCGCAGCCGCCGACGCGGCCGGTCCCAGCGCGGCCGGCACCAGCATGATCGGCACCGAGATCGCAAGGAGCAGGAAACATCGGAGTCGCCGGAGCCACATGCCGTCTCCCTTTGAGAACTCTCACGGGTTGGCCCGGCTCGACTTCCCGCAGCCGCGAGGAAGGCATCGTTGACTTCGCCTTCACGCCCGCAGGTTCCCCGCAACAATAATGCGATCGAAGCGCAAATGCGATATGGGATCTCTATCCCGTCACCTGATGGAAAGACGAACAAGTCCGGAAGGCTACGCCCTGCGCCCTGAGTTTCGTGACATTCCAGGACCGGCAAGACACTTCGTGCAATCGTTGCCAAAAACATCAGAATCGGATGTCCCTTGCCTTCCGGGAAATGGCAGATCGAGACGGAGACGGCGGCGAAGGGCGGCTGTTCCTCTCAAAGGCCCTCATTGCGAAGTCGCGCGAGCACCTCGGTGCGGCGTGCGGACGGAGCCGCGCAACGCCCGATGATCTGGTAGTGGGCGATCTCGGGATCGGAGGACAGCAGGGCGCGCAAGTCCAGACCGACGCGATGCCGCGAGAACGCCCGTCCGATGTCACCTGCGCCCGGCGCCACCGGGCCGGCGGCGGCCATGCCCGCCGCGCGCCTCATCGCCCTATGAGCGGATGGCCCGGCCGAGCGGCAAGGCGGTCACGGCACGGCGCTCCCCTCGCTCCAGCGCCGCCAGGGCCTGCGCCACCGGCGGATCCCCGATCACGCCGGCTTCCGCCGCATCACGCCGCACCAGCTCCATGGCGATCGCATGCCGGCGGTCGTGGGGGCGGCGGCGACGGCATCGACCAGCTCAGGGTCGTCCATGCGCAGCGACTGGACGTCCGGTGCCTGCGGCGGGTCGTCCGGCAACGGCAGGACCGGTGCGGCCCGCAACGGTCCCCGCAGCACATCCGGGCTCAGCCGCACCCCCGTCACCCGGGTGGCGAGCGCCAGAGCGGCCGCATCCGCCGCCTCGGGCACTTCTTCGGCCTCCGCGCTCAAACCCACGGCCTCCATCAGCGGCACCAGCCGATCCGGCTCATCGCCCCAACGCACCCGGGGACACGTTTGCCGGAACACCGTCCCCTCACGGCCGTCCACCACATGCGCGAACCGCCCGTTCCCACTGATCGCAGCCATCACCGATACGGCCTCGGTGCCCTGGGACAGGACCCGCAGAACCTCCCTGCGCGCACCTCGAAACCGTTCTCCTCCACCGTAACGGCCCACACCACCGGCCCTTCTCGATCATCGAACCGCCCGGTGGGATCGGTGAACATCACCGACTGGATGCGGCCCGGGTCGGCGCCCATCCGCCGTAGCGTCTCCTCCGCCCAAGCCCTCGGACGAAAGCGATGCAAAACGCCCCCGCCAGGCCCGGGAACCGCTCGGCCAGCCAGGCGTAATCCGCCGCCGTCACCTCACTCACAAGGACCCCTGAGACGGGAACGGGACCTGTTCTTCCGCGTGTGCCCGATGACATCACATGCTCCCGAGGCGGTGCCGTTCATTCCTCAGGAGCAGCACGTCCTCGGGCACGCCCGTGAACGTCCTCTCCCCCACCCCGGCCGGGCCGCCCGGCGGGCAACCAGCCTGGACGCCGTGCGCCATAAGCCGTCCACGCGATCGGCGGCGTGCAGAGCCGGCCGCGCGGAGCGGGCACCGGTCACGCCGGCATGCCACAGGTGATGGAACCGCCCGGACGTTCGGCGTGCCCGCTCTCCCAAGCGTCTCCCAACGGCCCTTCGCAAGGCCGGACGAGCAGCAGATGATCTTCGCTTGGGGGCGCGGGAACGGCCGGAGAGGAAATGCCGCGGGGGCGGGCACAAGGTGCACCCGCCCCCGCGGCGGCGACATCGTCGCAGGTCAGCGCGGCATCACTTGACCGAGCCGGCCAGGACGCCCTGGACGAAGTAGCGCTGGAAGGCGAAGAAGACGACCAACGGCACCAGCATCGAAAGGAACGCGCCCGAGGAGATGATGTCGATGTTGGAGCCGAACTGGCGGGTCTGCTGCTGGATCGCCACGGTCAGCGGGTAGGAGTCCTCATCCCCGAAGATCAACGCGATCAGCAGGTCGTTCCACACCCACAGGAACTGGAAGATGGCCAGCGAGGCGATGGCCGGGCCGCCCAGCGGGAAGATCACGCGGCGGAAGATGGTCCACTCGGTGCCGCCGTCCATGCGGGCGGCCTCCAGCAGGTCGCGGGGGATGCCGGCGAAGTAGTTGCGCAGCAGGAAGATCGCGAACGGCAGCCCGTAGGCGGTGTGGAACAGCACGATGCCCGGGATGGTGCCGAACAGGCCGACATTGCCGAACAACTGGATCAGCGGGATCAGCCCCACCTGCACCGGCACCACCAGCAGCGCCACCACGCCCAGAAACAGCCAGTCGCGGCCGGGGAAGTCGATCCAGGCGAAGGCGTAGGCGGCCAGCGCCGCCACGACCACCACCAGCACCGTGGTGGGCACGGTGATCATCACGGTGTTGACGAAGCCGCGGGTGATGGAGTCGTTGTCCAGCAGGTTGCCGTAGTTGGCCAAGGTCAGCTGGGCCGGCGCGGTCAGCACCGTCCACCAGCCGCCGGCGGCGTTGTCGGCCGACGAGCGCAGCGAGGCGATGAACAGGCCGATGGTGGGCACCAGCCACACCAGCGCGATGAGCACCAGCACGACCTGCACGGCCGTGCCGCCCAGCCGGCCGACGATGCGGGAGGCCACCGAGCGGCGCGGCGCCCCGGCCGCCCGGTCCACCGGTGCTGCCTGTGTGTCGACGGTCATCGGCGGCTCACCCCTGCTCGGCTCGGAAACGACGGATGTTGAAGATCATCGCGGGCAGCACCAGCAGGAACAGCACCACCGCGATCGCGCTGCCCAGCCCCTGGTCGGGGCTTTCGCCGACGAAGGACACCAGGTACATCCGCAGCGCCAGCACATTGGCGTCCTGCAGCGACGAGCCCGGCGCCATGATGTAGACCAGGTCGAAGATCTTCAGCACGTTGATGACCAGCGTCACGAACACCACCACCAGCACCGGCGCCAGCAGCGGGATGGTCACCCTGCGGAAGACCTGCCACTCGGTGGCCCCGTCCACCCGGGCTGCCTCCAGCGCATCCCGGGGGATGGCCGCCAGCCCGGCGCCGATGAGGACCATGGCGAAACCGGCCCACATCCACACGTACGCGCCGATGATCGCCGGGGTCACCAGGCTGGGGCCCAGCCAGGTCACGCCGCCATAGGGCGGGGTGAAGTTGTCGGCGGCAAGGCGCAGCGTGTAGGAGCCGGGCGCCAGCCCGCCCAGCTCGAAGGTGCCGTCGTCGCGGGAGGTGGTGGTGGCCACCACCTTGCCGCCCGACAGCGCCTCGATCTTGACCTCGGGCAGGCCCTTTTCGTTGCCGTCGATCTGGTTGACCGTGCCGCCGCCGGGGGCGAAGTCGGCCCACACGGTGCCGGTGATGGCGTCCGGCTTGGCGGCGGCGGGACGGGCCGGCTGCAGCTCCCGCTGCTTGGCGGGCGAGATCGACACCAGCGGCAGCAGCGTCGTCTGCCCCGGCTGAACCTGCTCGGCGGTCACGTACGCCCGCTCGTCCTCAGGGCCTTCGGGACGCAGCGGGCTGCCCTGCTCGCGGGGCCGCGCCCCCGGGTAAGGGGAGGGAGAGACGAAGGTGTCGTGGATGCCGACCGCGATGGCGTTGAGCACGCCCCGTTCGGGCGAGTGGTCGTAGACCAGCGTGAAGATCACACCGGCGGCGACCATGGAGATCGCCATCGGCATGAACACGATGGTCTTGAAGGCCGCCGCCCAGCGGATCCGCTCGGTGAGCACCGCGAAGATCAGCCCGAACGCGGTGATCAGCGCGGGCGCCACCGCCACCCAGATGGCGTTGTTCTTGATGGCGGTGAAGGTGGCCGAGTCGGTGAACATGGTGACGTAGTTGTCGAACCAGATGAACTGATCACCGTCGGCGTCATACAGGCTGCGCCACAGGGTGTACCCGATCGGGTACACCACCAGCAGCGCCAGCAGGATCAGCGCCGGCGCCAGGAACCCGCCGGCCAGCCACGGCGGGGGGCCCAGCCGCCCGCGCCCGGTGCTTCGGGCGGCGGGCGCGGCGGTCGGCTCGGCCGTCGCGGCGGGTCCGGGCGGGGAGGTTGCCTGCCCGTCCGGCTGCTCCTTACGCGGCGCGGACGGGTCGAAGGTGTCGGTCATCGCGCTCTCCCGGAGGCTCGGCGAGGTGTCCTGCACCTGCTGGGGAGGGTCGGGACGTCCCCGAAGCGGCACGCCGCCGCGGGGTGCGGGCGGGTCGGCCCGCTCTCCCCCGGAGGCGCGCGGCCCCCGGGGGAGAGGGGTCATCGGCCGGTCGGCTCAGGACTTGAAGGCGGCGGCTGCGGCCTTCTCCAGCTTCTCGGCGGTGCCGTCCACATCGTCGGGGTCGGCCAGGAAGTCCTGCAGGATCTTCCACTCGCCGGAGCCCTTGGTGCCGCCGAAGGCGGCCGGGGCCAGGTCGGACATGTCGAAGCGGAAGGCGTCACCGGCGTCGATCACCGCCTTGGCGATCCGCCGCTGCACCTCGTCGGGGTAGACCGACAGGTCCAGCGCCTTGTTGGGGGAGATGAACCCGCCCTGCTCGGCCCAGACCTTGGCGGCCTCGGGGGTGGCCAGGAACTTCATCAGCTCCCGCGCCGCGGGGGTGTCCTTCATCATCACCGCCACGTCACCGGCGCCCACCACGGGAGTGGTGCTGCCGGCGGCGGGGAAGGGGAAGAAGTCGGCGTCGGTGCCGACCTTGGAGTTGGTGGCCGAGGTGATCTCGGAGGCGACGAAGTCGGCGCCGGGCAGCATGGCGGCCTTGGGCTCATCGCCGAACACCGCCGGCACCGAGGCGGGGAACTCGGTCTGCAGCGCGCCCTTGGCGCCGCCTGCCAGGTAGGAGTCCTTGCCCCAGATCTCGGCCAGCTTGCGCAGCGCCTCCTTGACCGTGGGGTCGGTGTACTTGATCTCGTGCTTGGAGAGCTGGTCGTACTTCTCCGGCCCGGCCACCGACAGGTACACGTTCTCGAACCAGTCGGTCAGCACCCAGCCGTCGGCGGCGCCGACGGAGATGGGGGTGGTGCCGGCGTCGGAGAGGGTCTGGGCGGTCTTGACGAAGTCGTCCCAGGAGGCGGGGGGCGTGGTGATGCCGGCGTCGGCGAAGGCCTGCTTGCGGTACCAGACGGTGGACTTGCTGGAGGCCTTGAAGTAGACGCCGTAGACGGTGCCCTCGTGGGAGCCGAGGTCCTGCCAGACCTTGGCGAAGTTCTGCTGCACCAGGGACTTGGCCTCATCCGGCAGCGGCTTGATCCAGCCCTTTTCGGCGAACTCCACCAGCACGCCCTGCTGCGGCAGGAACGCCACGTCCGGCGGCGCGTTGCCCTCCACCTTGGAGCCGAGGTAGGCGGCGACGTTGTCGCCGGTGGGGGTGTAGGTGACCTCGGCGCCGGTGCGCTTTTCGAACTCGTCGAGGACCTTCTGGAACTTGGCGCCCTCGTTGGAGCCGGTCCAGATCGCCGCCACGGTGAGTTTCTGGCCCTTCAGGGCGCCGTCGCCGGAGCCGGAGTCGTCTCCGCCGCCGCAGGCCGCGGCGGTGGAGACCGCCAGCCCGGCGGCCAGGACGGCGCCCAGCAGCCGCCGCCGGCCCATCGAACGTCTTCCGTCCCTCATGCGGTTTCCTTCCTCGGGGAAGGCTGCGTCGAGTCCCAGATCGACGCGCCTGTATCGGGATCGAAGAAATGCACCCGTCCGGTGTCGACCTGGGCGGCGACCTGGTCGCCGACCTTGATCCGGGTGCGGGGGCTGAACCGGGCGACCATGGTGGTGCCCGCGGCCCCCGGTCCTTCGGGTACGTCGGCGCCCACGTCGCGCGCCAGTTCCCGGGTGTCCTCGGTGACCACCTGTTCGGCGTCCACCGAAAAATGCACCAGCACGTCGGAGCCCATCGCCTCGACCAGGTCGGCGACGGCGGTCAGCCGGGCGTGCTCGGGCCCGCCGCTGAGCGCGGCGTCCTCCATGTCCTCGGGGCGGATCCCGGCGATGACCGGCCGGTTCACATACGAGCGCAGCGCCGGCCGGTGCTGCAGCACCTCCTGCGGCAGCGTCAGGGTCTGGCCGCCGCGGAAGCGCAGCAGCAGCCGCCCGTCCTCCTCCGCGAGCGTGCCCTTGAGCAGGTTCATGGCCGGGGAGCCGATGAAGCCGGCCACGAACAGGTTGGCCGGGCGGTCGTACAGCTCCTGCGGGGGCGCGATCTGCTGGAGCACGCCGCGTTTCATCACCGCGACCCGGTCGCCGAGCGTCATCGCCTCGGTCTGGTCGTGGGTGACGTAGATGGTGGTGACGCCCAGGTCGCGCTGGATGCGGGCGATCTCGGCGCGCATCTGCACCCGAAGCTTGGCGTCGAGGTTGGACAGCGGCTCGTCCATCAAGAACGCCTGCGGCTGGCGGACGATCGCCCGGCCCATGGCCACCCGCTGCCGCTGGCCGCCCGACAGGTGGCGGGGCTTGCGGTCCAGGTGGTCGCGCAGCCCCAGCAGGTCGGCGGCCTGCTCGACCTTGCGGCGGATCTCGTCCTTGGGGACCTTGCGCAGCGACAGCCCGAAGCCGATGTTGTCGCGCACCGACAGGTGCGGGTAGAGGGCGTAGCTCTGGAAGACCATGGCCACGTCGCGGTCGCGGGCCGGCACCCGGTTGACCACCCGGTCGCCGATGCGGATCTCGCCGGTGGAGATCTCCTCCAGGCCCGCCACCATGCGCAGCGCGGTGGTCTTGCCGCACCCGGACGGCCCCACCAGCACCAGGAACTCCCCATCGGCGATGTGCAGGTTCAGGTCGGTGACCGCCTGGAAGCCGTCGGGGTAGATCTTGCCGACACCTGACAGGACGACCTCGGCCACGACGTCTCCTTCGCTCGCTGCAACGTCAGGGACATCCGCCTGTAACCCCGACGGAACACATAAGCCGTACCCCGCTCCTATCCAGGGCCGCAACCGTCATACGCTTCGCAAAAGGTTCGTGAAGAGATCGTTATAACGGCCAGGCACCTTTCAGACAGGCGTAAGGGAAGTCTGACGGCGCTCGGCGCCCCTGCTCGGAGCGGCATCTTCGCAGGTCACCGCCTCAATGAGGCAGGCAGGGGCCCGTGCGGAGCCCCTGTCTGCCTCATCCTGCACCGAATATCGGACGGCGCGATACGGCCCGTTGCGGCCAGGCCGCCTCGGGGTCAGTCCACGACGATCAGGTCGCGCTCGACGTGGTTCACCGACTCGAAGCCGTCCTCGGTGCACACCACGATGTCCTCGATGCGGGCGCCGTGCTCGCCGGGGTAGATGCCCGGCTCCACCGAGAAGGCCATGCCCGGCTCCAGCGGGCGGGTGTTGCCGGCCACGATGTAGGGCTCCTCGTGGGTCTCCAGCCCGATGCCGTGCCCGGTGCGGTGGATGAAGAACTCCCCGTAGCCGGCCTCGGCGATCACCTCGCGGGCCGCGGCGTCCACCTGCTCGGGCGTCACCCCCGGACGCACCGCCCGGCAGGCGGCCTGCTGCGCCCGCCGCAGCACCTGGTAGTAGGCGGTGTAGGCGGCCGGGGGCTCGCCGATGCAGTAGTTGCGGGTCTCATCGGAGCAGTAGCCGCTGGGCATGGTGCCGCCGATGTCGATCACCACCGGCTCGCCGGGGCCGATCACCCGGTCCGACAGCTCATGGTGCGGGCTGGCGGCGTTCGGGCCGGAGGCGACGATCACGAAGTCCACCTTGGCGTGCCCCTCGGCGACGATGGCCTCGGCGATGTCGCGGCCGACCTCCCGCTCGGTGCGGCCGGCCTTCAGCAGCGCCGGCACCTGGCGGTGCACCCGGTCGATCGCCGCGCCCGCCTCGCGCAGCGCGGCGATCTCGGCCGGGCTCTTGCGGGCCCGCAGCCGGCCCATCACCCGCCCGGCCGGCACCTGCCGGGCCTGCGGCATGGCCTCCTGGAAGCGCAGCGCCATCACCGCCCACATCCGGTCGGCCACGCCCACCGCCCGCGCCGCCGGCAGCCGGCGGGCGACCAGCGCATACGGGTCGTCGGTCTCCTCCCAGGGCACCATCTCCACATCCAGCGCGCCGGCCGGGGAGGCCTGGGCGGCGGCCAGTTCCAGGCGGGGCACCACCAGAAACGGCTCCCCGTGGGCCGGGACCACCAGGCAGGTCAGCCGTTCCAGCTGGATGGCGTCATAACCCGTCGCATAGCGCAGGTCCGGGCCGGGGGTCAGCAGCAGGGCGTCCAGCCCGGCCTCGGCGGTCGCCTCCCGGACCCGGGCCAGCCGGGAGGGCGGGTACAACTGCGTCAGATCCGGTTTCATCACGATCACGGTCCTTCGTCGCTGGGATGCTCCCAGCATCCCAGCACCTGCGGCGTGCTCCGGCGGGCCGGGGAACGTCCCCGGCACGTGGCACGATGGCCCTCATGGATGCGCTGATGCTGCTCGACACGCCGTCGCTGTACTTTCGGGCGTTCTTCGGCGTGCCCGAGTCGGTGACCGCGCCGGACGGCACACCGGTCAACGCGGTGCGCGGCCTGATCGACATGATCGCCCGTCTGGTGGCCGACCGCTCCCCCGCCCGCCTGGTGTGCTGCATGGACGCCGACTGGCGACCGGCCTTTCGAGTGGCGGCGCTGCCGTCCTACAAGGCGCACCGGGTGGCCGCCGACGGCGGCGACCAGGTGCCCGATGCGCTGGCGGCACAGCTGCCGATCATCGACGCGGTGCTGGAGGCGGCCGGGCTGGCGCGCGCCGGGGTGCCCGGTTATGAGGCCGACGACGTGATCGGCACGCTGGCCGTGCGGCATGCGGCCGGCGGCGGCGCGGTCGACATCGTCACCGGCGACCGGGACCTGTTCCAGCTGGTGGACCGGCGCGGGCCGATCCAGGTGCTCTACACCGCGCGCGGGGTGCGCAACCTGCAGGTCATGGGCGAGGAGGAGGTCGCGGCCCGCTACGGCATCCCCGGCCGCGCCTACGGCGAGTACGCCGCCCTGCGCGGCGACCCCAGCGACGGGCTGCCGGGAGTGCCCGGGGTGGGCGACAAGACCGCCGCGGCGCTGGTCAGCCGGTTCGGCTCGGTCGCCGGCATCCTGCAGGCCCTGGACGCGGGAGTCACCGAGGGCTTCCCCGCGGGCAGCCGCCGCAGGCTGGAGGCGGCCCGCGAGTATCTGGCCGCCGCCGAGACCGTGGTGAAGGTGGTCACCGACATCGACGCACCCGAGCTGACGGCGCTGGAGGACGGGCTGCCCCGCCGGCCGCGCGACGAGCAGGCGCTGAGCGCCCTGGCCGAGCGGTGGAATCTGGGCGGTCCCGTCGGGCGGCTGCGTAAAGCGCTGGCCGCCGCTTCCTGACCGGGCCGTCCGGCGGCCTGTGTCAGGTGACACAGACCACGGCCGCCGCCCGGCAGATCATGCTCTCAGGCCATCCATGTCCGCGGCTGGTCAGTGACGGGCCGGTGCCCAGGGCCGGGCGAACCCCACTCCCTCTCGCCGGGGCACCGGCTCCCCATCGCCGGGAAAGACCGGCACCGCCTGGGATGGGGTCCGGGGTTTTTCTCGCCGGACGGCAGGGGGTCGCCGTCCCGGGGGGACGGGCCGGCGGGCGGTGCCCGGCGATCCGCCGCCCACCGGCCTGGCCGGCGCTGACGCGGTCAGGCGACCGAGGAGTAGGCGACCACCCCGCGGCGCAGCCCGTCCATGGCCTTGCCCGCCGTCTGCCGGACCCGGCTGCCCTCGGGGGCGGCGTCGGCGACCTGGCCGAGCAGGTCGATCAGCTGCTTGACCGCCCGCACGAAGTCACCGGCGGTCATCTGCGACTCCAGCAGCACCTCATCCAGCGAATGGCCCGAGGCCCACCGGTAGGCGGTCCAGGCGAATCCCAGGTCGGGCTCGCGCAGGAACGACACCCGGTTGTCCCGCTCGATGGCCTCCAGCTCCCCCCACAGCCGCATCATGGCGGCCAGCGCCTCCTGGGCGGCGCCGGGCGGGGTGCGGGGGGTCACCGCGTCGTCGGGCTGCCGGGACTCGTACACCAGCGCCGACACGCACGCCGCCAGCTCGGCGGGCTCCAGCTCCTCCCACAGGCCGGCGCGCAGGCTCTCGGCGGTCAGCAGGTCCAGCTCGTTGTAGATGCGGCCCAGCCGCCGTCCCTCCTCGGTGACGGTGTCGCCCTCCAGGTAGCCCAGCTGCTCCAGCACCGCGCACACCCGGTCGAAGGTGCGGGCGATCACCTGGGAGCGGCCCTCCACCCGGCGGCGCAGCGCGTCGGTATCCCGCTTGAGCCGGAAGTAGCGCTCGGCCCAGCGGGCGTGGTCTTCGCGCTCGTCGCAGCCGTGGCAGGGGTGGCGGCGGATCTCCCGGCGCAGCCGGGAGATCTCCTCATCGTCCACCGCAGGGGTGCTGCGCCGCCCCCGGTGGGCCTTGACCTGCGCGTCGGGCACCTTGTTGCGCAGCGTGGCGGCCAGGTCGCGGCGCTGCTGGGGGCTGCGCGGGCTGAAGGAGCGGGGGATGCGGATCCGCTCGATCGGCTCCACCGGGTGGGGGAAGTCCAGCACCGACAAGCGCTGCACCGACCGCTGGGCGGTCAGCACCAGCGGGGCGGGGCCGTCAGAGCGCCGGCCCAGCCCCGGGTCCAGCACCACCGCCAGGCCCGAGCGCCGCCCGGACGGCACGACGATCACATCGCCGGGGCGCAGCCGCTCCAGCGAGCGGATCGCCTCGGCGCGGCGGGCGCTGGAACGCTCCCGGGCCAGTTCGGCCTCCCGGTCCGACAGCCGCCGGCGCAGCGCCGCGTACTCCATGAAGTCGCCCAGGTGGCAGGCGGCGGCCTCGGCGTAGCCGGCCAGGGCCTCTTCGTTGCGGTGCACCTGGCGGGCCAGGCCCACCACCGCCCGGTCGGCCTGGAACTGGGCGAAGGACTCCTCCAGCAGGTTGCGGGCGCGTTCCCGGCCGACCGCGCCGACCAGGTTGACGGCCATGTTGTAGGAGGGGCGGAAGCTGGAGTTGAGCGGATAGGTGCGGGTGCCGGCCAGCCCGGCCACCGCGAACGGGTCCATGCCCGGCGACCAGATCACCACCGCATGGCCTTCGACGTCGATGCCGCGCCGCCCGGCCCGCCCGGTCAGCTGGGTGTACTCCCCCGGGGTCAGGTCGGCGTGGGTTTCGCCGTTCCACTTGTCCAGCTTTTCGATCACCACGGTGCGGGCGGGCATGTTGATGCCCAGCGCCAGCGTCTCGGTGGCGAACACCGCCTTGATCAGACCGCGGACGAACAATTCCTCCACGATCTCCTTGAAGGTCGGCAGCATCCCGGCGTGGTGGGCGGCGATGCCGCGCATCAGCCCTTCCAGCCACTGGTCATAGCCCAGCACGCGCAGGTCCTCATCGGCCAGGTCGGCGGTGCGCAGCTCGACGTGGGCGCGGATCTCCTCGGCCTCCTGGCGGGAGGTCAGCCGCAGCCCGGCGTGCAGGCACTGGGCGACGGCGGCGTCACAGCCGGCCCGGCTGAAGATGAAGGTGATGGCCGGCAGCAGCCCGGCCCGGTCCAGCCGCTGTATGACCTGTTCGTCGACACCGGCGACGGGCAGGAC
>k87-760756_pt1 | contig 13026 bp, 12 predicted proteins | sample MGYA00084031_6733416 | MGnify analysis MGYA00084031
AGCGCGGTGACGACCGAGACGATCTCATCGACGTCCTGGGTGTCCAAGCAGATGGGGACGGCGTCGACGCCGCCGAACTGCTTGAACAGCACGGCCTTGCCCTCCATGACCGGCATCGCCGCCCGCGGGCCGATGTTGCCCAGGCCGAGGACCGCGGAGCCATCGGTCACCACCGCCACCGTGTGGGAGGTCCAAGTGTACTCATCGGCGAGCTCCGGCTCGGCGGCGATCGCCTCGCACACCCGCGCCACGCCCGGGGTGTACGCCCGGGAGAGGTCGTCCCGGCTGGCCAAGGGCACGGTCGAGGCCACAGCCAACTTTCCGCCGCGATGCAGGTCAAAAACAGGGTCGGTGGGATTAACGGTGGACGACGACATGGTGACTCCAGGGACAGCAACGATGATGACGGCGGCTCGTCGCGTCGTGCGCAGTGGCCGGCGGTTGCGGGGGTCACCCGGGTACCGCCCGAGAATAATGGCAACAACGAGGTCAGGCTGTGGCGCGTGCCCCACGATTCAGTGACGGATTCGTCCCCCACGGCGGAACAGCCGGGGGCGCGGCCAGTAGCGCAGCAGAACGCGTCCATGCACGTCGGCCACGCCATATGTCTCAGAGTCATCGGTGGCGAGGTCGTTGTCGCCGCGCACCCACCACCCGCCGTCCTGCTCCCGTACCGCGCGTTTGACAACCAGCAGGTCAGGCCGGGTGCGGAACGTGGCGACCACCACATCGCCGGGGTGAATTCGGCGGTTGCCGCGCCGGACCAACAACGCGTCGCCGTGCCGCAGAGTCGGAGCCATAGATGGCCCTTGAACAAGGACGGCAAAAAGTGGTCCGGACACTTTCCCACCACCCCCAGCAGACATACCTCTATGCGCGATAAGGTCGCGAGGAGGATCATTTCACCGAGGAACGCCGCACCTATCGTCGGCGCAATCACTTCCCATGGAGGGACCCTGATGCGACTTCCTCGCTTTCTCACTCCGCGCACCGTGGTGAGCGCCCACTGCGACCTCCCGTGCGGGGTCTACGACCCGGCGCAGGCGCGGATTGAGGCTGAATCGATCAAGGCGATTTGCGAGAAGTACCAGGCGAACACTGACCCGGAGTTCCGCACCCGCGCCTTGATCATCAAGGAGCAGCGCTCTGAGCTGGTGAAGCACCACCTCTGGGTGCTGTGGACCGACTACTTCAAGCCGCACCACTTCGAGAAGTACCCGCAGCTGCACCAGCTGTTCAACGAGGCCACGAAGCTCGCCGGCGCCACCGGGACGAAGTCGTCGACCGACCCGGCCAAGGCGGACGAGCTCCTGCAGAAGATCGACGAGATCGCCAAGATCTTCTGGGAGACCAAGCAGGCGTGACACGCGCCTGATCGAGGCTGGCCGGCACGTGATGTGCCGGCCAGTTTCGTTCGCGGCATGCCTCACGTGTGACGCATCTCATGGCCGCTACGGTGAGGCGCCCTCAGCCATCCCGACGAGATCACGTCCCCCCAACGGGGCCGCCTTCGACCGCTCCGCCGCAGCGGCATACCCAACCGGCCGCATTCCCTCAGCTAACGATCATTCCGGTTCATTCGCATAGCCGACCCCGAGCCGGTAGAGTCGCCAGGCAGGGGGAAGCATCGGTGAGCCAGCTGACCACACAGCCGCACCCGACGGCTGACAACGACGTCGTCCTCCTGACCGTGCCCGCGGACAGCGGGTACCTCGGGGTGTTGCGGACGGCTACCGCGGGGCTCGCCGCTCGCCTGCAATTCACGCTCGACGAGATCGAAGACCTTCGGATCGCCGTCGACGAGGCGTGCGCGATGCTCCTGACCATCGCGACGCCCGGCAGTGAACTCGACTGTCGATTCACCGCCACCGAGACGGAACTCACGGTCGACGTGACCGTACCGACCGCTCCCGACGCGCGACTGCCCGCGACGTCCTCCTTCGCCTGGAAGGTGCTGACCGCGTTGACCACCGCGGTCAACGCCACGGTCGAGGACGGCCGGGCGGCGATCCAGTTGGTGCGGCGGCGCAGCTGATACCCACGGGCGGCGGATCAGCTCACTCCCAACGCCCGATTCGTCGCCGGGGCGAGCAACAGCGCGCAGACCAGGACGCCGAGCGCGATGAGCGGCACGCCCAGCCACGCCAGTCCGCCCACGATCATGTAGTAGCCGATGGGCAGGAGCATGAGTTCGAGCACGATCGCTGGCGCCCGTGCCCGGACCTGACGGCGGCTGAGCGCTCGGGCGAGCAGGGCGAGCACGAGGGCCCCACCGGCGCTGAACCCGGTGACGAACAGCGCGGCGACCAGGTCATGCGCCTCGGCGGTGAGGTCTTCGTAAATGAGGAAGAGGGTGACCAACGCCATCCCCGCCGCCTCGGCGGCCAGTAGCCAGACCGCCGCGCGCAGCGGCGCGGGGAGCCTCTCGGCGTCGTCGGTGCGCACGTCCGACACCATACCCCTCCCCCGTCGTGACGCCGGATCGCCGGCGGGCCGTGCGGTGGACGCGGGGGCGGGTACAGTGCCGCGCATGCGCGCCCTGTTGGTGGTCAATCCGACCGCCACCACGACCAGTGAGCGCAGCCGCGACGTCCTCGTCCGGGCGCTCCGGAGTGAAGTCGATCTCACGGTCAGGTACACCCGGCGCCGGGGGCACGCGGTCGCGTTGGCCCGCGAAGCCGTCCGGGAGGGGTTCGACCTCGTCGTCACCCTCGGCGGGGATGGCACGGTCAACGAGGTGGTCAACGGCCTGATGACCGCGGTGCCGCCGCACGTCGCCCGCGAGCGGCGCCCCGCGTTGGCGGTGGTCCCCGGCGGGTCGACGAACGTCTTCGCCCGCGCCCTCGGGCTCCCCCCGGAGTGGTCCGAGGGCACCAGCGTGATCCTCGAAGGGCTCCGTCTGGGGCGGTATCGAACGATTGGCCTGGGACGCGCGGATAACCGCTACTTCACCTTTTGCGCGGGGCTCGGTTTCGATGCGGCGGTGATCCGCGCGGTGGAGCGCGCACGGCTCCGTGGTCGGGTCGCTACTCCCGCGCTCTATGTCCGTGAAGCGCTTCGTCAATACCTGTTCGACAGAGATCAACGCCGCCCGTCGATCTGTTTGGAACGGCCGGGTACCGCTCCTGAGACGGAACTCACGACTGTGATCATCCAAAACACCGCGCCCTGGACCTACCTCGGAAAACGCCCGATCAATCCCAACCCAGCGGCGTCTTTCGATCTCGGACTCGACATCATGGCGCTCCGCCATTTGCGTGTGACGAGCACGGCGCGCGCCCTCGCGCTGATGTTCTCGGGCCGCGCCACCCCAGGAGGGCGGCACGTCCTCCGCCTGCATGACCTCGATGAATTCACCCTCACCGCTGCCCGGCCCCAGCCATTCCAACTCGATGGGGACTATCTCGGGGAACGACAGCGAGTGCGGTTCGCCTCCGTACCAGAAGCGTTACGCGTAGTGTACTGATGTGAATCGATTGCACAGAGTGACGAGTTGTCCAAACAACATTGGCGAAAATGCCGACGCGAGGGCGCGGAATCTACTACATTGATCCCTGACTGTCGCGGTCAGGGGCCTGGCACGCGCCAGTAAACGGACAAAAGGGTGGTGAGCTTGCTCACCGAGGCCGATTTTTCCGTGTCGCGCCCTTGACATTGCGCCAGTTCGTGAAAGTATTCACAAGCGAACGGAGTACGCGGGACGCCGCCTGGACAGTTCTGTGTCAGAAGGGTCCGGACCGCGGTCCCGAGGCCGCAACAAGCCTGCTCACGCGTTGCCTACGCGTCTGGCGCAAGCCGGCGCGTCCTGGTGTCGCGGACGCATATAGAAGCCCCCAGGTTTTACTGCCACCGATCCAGAACGAGGAGTGTTGCCGCCATGGACTGGCGCCACCATGCTGCCTGCCGCGACGAGGACCCGGAGCTGTTCTTCCCTATCGGGACGTCGGGCCCGGCGCTCCTGCAGGTCGAGCAGGCTAAGGCCGTCTGCCGGCGTTGCTCCGTGATCGACCAGTGTCTCCGGTGGGCGCTGGAAACCGGTCAGGACGCCGGTGTCTGGGGTGGGATGAGCGAAGAGGAGCGGCGCGCCCTCAAGCGCCGCGGTGGCCTGCGGGTCGTGCGCAGCGCTCACTCAGCCTGACTCCCACACCACCGCCATCTCATCACATCGACATACCTCACCATCGACGCCCTGGGGATCTCCCCCAGGGCGTGTTCGTATGAACGGGCGGCCGACATCCGCGCCCGGCGGCGTCGCCCCGCATCCGCCCCGCGTCGCGCCCCCGCCGCCCGTCAGGCGCTCTCGGAGACCACGGCAGGGTCGGCGTCCCGCGTCGCCCGCGTGGCCGCGTCAACGCGCTGCAACACCAGGCGGGCGACTTCCGTCGCTCCCCCCAGCGGCGCGGCGACGGCGACCGCTCCGGCCTCGCGGGCGGACGTCACGGCGGCCTCGTAGAGCAAGCCTGGCGCGAGAAAGTAGGTGGCCATGGCGACCCGCCGCGCCCCCGCCGCCCGCAGCTCCTCGACCGCGCCTCCGGGGGTGGGCGGAGCCGCCGAGGCGTAGCCGACGCGACACGGCACACCCAACGCTGCCCCGAGCGCGCCGGCCACCCGCTCGACCGTGCCGCGAGCCGCCGCGTCCCGGGTCCCCGCCGCAGCCAGCACCACGGCGTCCCATCCCGTCCCCGCCTCCTCAAGGCGCCGCCGCAAACCGGCGAGGAGCGGCTCGTCGACCTCGTCGTCTGGTCGGGGGCCGAGGACATCGGTGATCGTCACGTCCATCCGCAGCCCGTTGCCGCGCGCGGCGGCCAGCGCCCCGGGAATGTCGACGCGGCCGTGGAACGCGTCCGTCAGCAGGAGCGGGACCAGCGTGGCGCGACGGTGCCCGTCGGCCTGCAGAGCGGTCAACACCTGGGTGGGATGGGGCAGGGTGTGGTCGAGGTAGGACGCGTACACCGGCAGGCCTGGCCGAAGGGTGCCGATGGTCGTGACTAGGTCCCCGATGGTCACGGCCGCCCGCGGATCGCGGCTGCCATGGGCCACGAGCACCACCGGGGTCTCGTCACCGCGCATGCCTCCGTCCCCTGTCACCGCGTGCCCGCCCGAGCCGCCTCACACATGGAGACCGCATTCGGTCTTGTCGAACATCGACCACCGGCCGGCCCGGGGATCCTCCCCCTCCTTCGTCCGCCGCGTGCACGGCCAGCAGCCGATCGAGGTGTAGCCCTGCTGGAACAGCTCGTTCACCGGGACGTTCCACCGGGCGATGTAGGCGTCGACGTCGGCCTGCGTCCACGTCGCGATCGGATTCACCTTCACCTTTCCGCGACGGGCGTCGAAGTGCACCACGGGCGTGTTCGCCCGGGTCGGCGACTCGTCGCGGCGCAGCCCGGCCGCCCACGCGTCGTACTGGGCCAGCACCTCCTCGAGCGGCTCGACCTTCCGCAGCTGGCAGCACAGGTCAGGATCGCGGTTGTAGAGCCGAGGGCCGTACTCCGCGTCCTGCTGCGCCACGGTCAGTCGGGGCCGAATAGATCGCACGTTCACCGGAAGCGTCCGGGCGACGATGTCGCGCACCTTCAGCGTCTCCGGGAAGTGGAGACCGGTGTCCAGGAAGATCACATCAACGCCCGGTGCGACTCGGGAGGCGATGTGCGCCACGACGGCGTCCGCCATGGAGCTCGTCACACAGAAGCGGTCGCCGAACGTGTCCACCGCCCATCGCACGATCTCCTCGGCGGGGGCACCCTCGAGCTCGCGACCCGCCCGGTCGGCGAGTTCCTTGAGCTCGGCGGGGGACCGTCGACCCGGCTCGGTTGGACCGCCGAGCGTGATCAAGTTGAGGTTGAGCGCGGAAACAGGGCTCATCGAGACACCGCCTCCGATCGCAAACCCACGAACGTGACTGTGAAGACCCGCGCGCACGCCCGGCACTCCCACGCACCGCGCGGCTCCTCCTTCGGCCGGAGGTCCTCGTCGCCGCAGTACGGGCAGTAGAAGGGGACGGCTTGGCTCACCGCAGCTCCTCCTCATCGGCCCGCGCCACCCACTCGGCGAACGACTCCCCGTCCGCGCGGCCGGCCACGTAGCGGCGTGCGATCCGCTCCACGTACGCCGGCAGGTCCTCGGCCGTGGTCTTCAGTCCGCGGACTTTGCGTCCGAAGCCAGCGGTCTGCCCCTGCGCCAAGGTCAGCCCGCCTCCCAAGTGGATTTGGAAACCCTCCACTTGGCGTCCATCCGGGCCGACCACGAGCTGGCCCTTCAACCCAATGTCGGCGACCTGGGTACGGGCGCAGGCGTTGGGGCACCCGTTGATGTGAATCGATATATCGGCGTCGATGTCGGCGAGCCGCTGCTCGAGCTGCGCGACGAGATCGGCGCCCCGCTTCTTGGTCTCGACGATCGCGAGCTTGCAGTACTCGATACCGGTGCACGCCATCGTCCCGCGCCGCCACGGCGACGGCTGCGCCTCCAGGCCGATGGCCCGAAGCGCCGAGATCAAGGAGTCGACGCGCTGCGGCTCGATGTCGAGGATGAGCAGCTTCTGGAACGGGGTGAGGCGGATCCGATCGCTGCCGTGCTCGGCGACGATGTCGGCGAGCTGCGCGAGCTGGGATCCGGAGACCCGCCCGACGACCGGCGCCACCCCCACGTAGCGACGCCCATCGCGCTGCTCGTGCACGCCGATGTGGTCGATCGGCTTCTCCGGGAGCACCGGCGGCGGCCCATCGAGCAGCGCCCGGCCGAGGTACTCCTTCTCCAGGACCTCCCGGAACTTCTGCACGCCCCAGTCGGCGACGAGGAACTTCAAGCGCGCCCGGTTGCGCAGGCGCCGGTACCCGTAGTCACGGAAGATGCCGGTTACCCCAGCCCAGACCTCAGGGATGTCCGCAAGTGGCACCCACACGCCGAGCCGCTTGGCGAGCATCGGGTTCGTCGACAGGCCGCCGCCGACCCACAGGTCGAAACCGGGCCCGTGCTCGGGGTGCACCACGCCGAGGAAGGCGATGTCGTTGGTCTCGTACGGCACATCCGGCAGCCACGAGACCGACGACTTGAACTTGCGGGGCAGGTTGGAGAACTCCTTGCTGCCGATATACCGCCGGACGATCTCGTCGATCGCGGGCGTCGCGTCGACCACCTCATCCGCCGCGATCCCCGCGACCGGGCTCCCCACGACGACCCGGGGGCAGTCCCCACACGCCTCGGTCGTCTGGAGCCCGACCGCCTCCAAGCGCCGCCAAATCTCCGGCACATCCTCGATGCGCACCCAGTGGAGCTGGATGTTCTGCCGGTCGGTGATGTCGGCGGTGTCGCGGGCGAACTCCCGGGAGATACCCGCGATGGTCCGCAGCTGCTCCACCGAGAGCCGTCCGCCGTCGATCCGGATGCGGAGCATGAAGTACTCGTCTTCGAGCTCGTGCGGCTCGAGGACGGCGGTGCGACCGCCGTCGATCCCCGGCCGGCGCTGCGTGTACAGGCCGTACCAGCGGAAACGTCCCCGCAAATCCGCGGGATCGATTGAGGCGAAGCCCTGTTTGGCGTAGATGTTTTCAATGCGGGCTCGGACATTGAGCGGATCGTCGTCCCGCTTGATGCGCTCGTTGGCGTTGAGCGGCTCGCGGTACCCGAGCGCCCACTGCCCTTCGCCTCGACGGCGTGCGGGGCGGGCCGACGCGGTGTTGACCGCCATCTCGGCGTCCTTCCAATTGATTGTGATCGATGACTTCAGGGATAACGGCGCAAACGGCGCTAACGCGTGCCAGCCATGCGGAATCAGCGACGGCAGTGTCGACAAAGGCCGGCGTTAACCGCGCCCTCTACGGATCTCGGCGCGGCGATCAACAAGCCGGACAGATAGCGCTGCGGACGCGACCGTAGTCGACGTGGCGACGTACCACGAAACGGCGCTCAACGGCAGCGGTCATGCGGGTATGCTGCCATACCCCCGTACAGTCGGCTACCAATACGTGAATCACGTCCCACGTTCCGGTCGCGATGTGGTCTGCTTCACATGACCGCATCGGTGTCGCCGAAGCACCGCCGCGTGCGGCCAACGGGGGACGATGACTGTCAAGTTCAGCATCGCAGACAAGATCACGGCGAGGGAGCAGGCGCCGCGGCACGCCGTCGGCACCCCGCCACGCCACCGCCTGGCGACCTCGGCGGTCTGGGGTGGTCCCGCGCTCGCGACCCTGCTGATCACATCGTTCCGGGCCGACCAGGCGGAACTGTGGCGCGACGAGCTCGCCACGTGGAGCGCGGCGACGCGCTCGCTCAGCGACCTCCTACGACTTCTCGGCAGCATCGACGCGGTCTTCGGCCCCTACTACCTGTTCATGCACGTGTGGATCGCGGTCATCGGCGATTCGGTCCTCGCCCTGCGCGCTCCCGCGATCCTCGCGATGACCGGCGCGGCGGCGGTCACCGCGCAGCTCGGCGCCCGCCTCTTCGGCCCGCGCGCCGGAGTGCTCGGTGGGCTGCTCTTCGCGGTCACCCCCGTGGCCTCCCGGTACGCGCAAGAGGCCCGCTCCTACGCGTTCACCATGCTGCTCGCCGTCACCGCCACCCTCCTGCTCGACCGCGCCCTGCGGCGCACGACGTGGCCGCGATGGCTCGCGTACGGCACGGCGATCATCGGGCTGGGCCTCGCACACCTGGTCGCGGTGAGCCTCGTCGCGGGCCACGCCGCCGCGGTGGTGGGCCGTCGCGACGCGCGCCGCCGCTGGCTAGTCACGGTCATCGCAGCCGGCTGCGCGCTCACCCCGTTGGCGCTGGTCGCCGCCGGCCAGCGGGCCACGCAGCTGGCATGGGTGGAGCAGGCGGACCTCGGTCACCTCGCCACCCTGCCGAACGGGGTGTTCCAGTCCGGGGTCGTCGGCGGCGCCATCGTCGCCTTGGCGGTCCTCGGCTGGGCGGGACACGGCGGATGGCTGTGGACCCTGGCCCTGTCGGCGCTCGCCCCCGCTGTCCTCCTATTCCTCGCCGGCGTGGCGACGGAGCTCTTCGTCCCCCGCTACCTGGTGTTCATTGCACCCCTGGTGTGTCTGCTCGCCGGTGTCGCCCTGGCGCGCATCCGGTGGCCCGCGGCCGTGGCGGCGATCCTGCTCGTGGCCTTCCTCGGCGGCCCCGCCCAGTCCGGGCTGCGGCGCACCCACGAGTGGCCACGCTCGGAGCCGCGCGCCTACTCCCGCGCCGCCGAGATCATCCGCGCGGGGCAGCGACCCGGAGACGGGATCGTCTACGGGTCCCGCACCGACCACGCCTTTCTCGACACCGCGATCGCCTACCACCTGCGCGACACCCAGCCCCGGGACGTCCTCCTCGTCCGCAGCGCGGCCCAGCGGGGAAGCTTCTGGGCCACCGAATGCGCCCACCCGGCCCGGTGTCTCGCCGGCACGCCGCGGGTCTGGCTGCTCACGGTGGGCCAGCGCCCCGATCCGCTGCGCGGCATGGCCAGCGCGCGCGCCGAGCCGCTGCGCAGGGAGTTCGCCGTCGAGCAGGTGTGGCACGTCCCCGGCTTGACCGTCGCCCTGCTCGTCCGCCGCTAGCGAGGCGCGCGCGGCGAGCCGGGCGTCGCGGACGGCCGGTGCCCGCTCGTGGCCGGGCCGTCGTCAGCGCCGGCTGAGCGGCACCACCAGCGTCGCCTCCGTGCCGCCCTCGGCCCGATTGCGCAACTCGATACTGCCGCGCAGCTCCCCAGTCACCAGGGCTTGCACGATTTGCAGCCCGAGACGCCGACTGCTCGCCGCGTCGAAGTCCTCCGGCAGCCCGCGCCCGTTGTCGGCGACCGTGACGTGGAGCTGCTTGCGCTCCCGGTGGGCCGACACCAGCACCTCCCCCGGCTTCTCCTGATCCCCAGGGAAACCGTGCTCCACCGCGTTGAGGAGCAGCTCATTGAGGACCATGACGAGCGAGGTCGCGATCTCCGCGGGCAGCACCCCGAAGGAGCCCTCGCGCCGCACCGTCACCGTCGCCTCCGTCGTGGCCACCTCCATCGCCGCGGACGCGACGCGGTCCACGATGCCGTCGAATTCGACCGCCTCATTGCCGGAGATCGACAACGTCTCGTGCACGAGCGCGATGGACGCCACCCGCCGGACCGACTCCTCCAGCGCGGCCTTAGCCTCGGGCTGGTTTACGCGGCGAGCCTGAAGCCGCAGCAAGGCGGCGACGGTTTGCAGGTTGTTCTTGACCCGGTGGTGAATCTCCCGAATGGTGGCGTCCTTGGTGACGAGCGCCCGGTCGCGACGCCGCAGCTCCGTGATGTCCCGCACCAGCACCAAGGCGCCGATCGGCACACCCGCGGGCATGAGCGGCAGCGCCCGGGTGAGCACGACCGCCCCGCGCGCCTCCACCTCCATTCGCGGCGGTGCTTCGCCGCGCAGCGCCGCGAGGATCCGGTTGGCCACGTCGCTGCCTTCCAGCGGATCGTCGGCGAGCCGGCGCGTCAACTCCGGCAGATCCTCGCCGACGAGGTGCGAGGAGAAGCCGAGTCGACGGAACGCGGACTGGGCGTTCGGGCTGGCGTAGGTGACCTTGCCGCTGGCGTCCAGCCGCACGAGGCCGTCACCGACGCGCGGCGCTGAGGTAGTCTCGCCGGGGTGACGCGGCGGAGGGAACGTGCCGTCCGTCACCATCTGCGCCAGGTCGTCGGCCGTGGTGAGGTAGTTGAGCTCCAGCTGGCTCGGGGTCCGCGCGGTCGAGAGGTTGGTGTCCCGACCGATGACCGCGATAATCTCCCCCGGCTCGCCGTCGGGCGTGCGGACACGCACCGGAATGGCTTCATGGCGGGCGGGCACGTCGCCGTACCAGACCGGGTCGCCTTCCCGCCAGATGCGGGCCTGGGTATACGCGATGCTCAGGTGGGCCACCTCGCGTCCGCTGACGATCCGGCCGACCTGATCGTCCTGGTAGGCGGTGGGGGCGGTCGTCGGGCGCACCTGGGCGACGCAGAGGAACGTCTCCTCGTCCCCCATCACGGGCACCCAGAGCAACAGGTCCGCAAAGGAGAGATCGGACAGGAGCTGCCAGTCGCCGGCGAGTCGGTGCAGATGGTCGATGTCGGCGGGTCTGAGGTTGGTGTGCTCCTCTACGAGATTGCGCAGGGTGGACACGTGGCAAGCCTGCCACGAATGGGCGACAGGAGCACGGGGCCAATTCGCCACTCCCTCGCCCCGCTCCGCCACGTCCGCTCGGGGCGGCGCGTCCCACCCGACAGCCACCCAGGAGAATCACCTGGCAACCGACCGAAATCGACTGATGTCGCTATCACCCGAAGGTGGTCGATTGAGTCATCGACCAGAGGTGATCGATAGATCGACGAAACAGTCTCCTGTGTAGGCTCCCGGACCCAAGGGGAAACGATCACGAAGCGAGGACCTGTCACGTGCCCGACGGACTGGACGATCCACGTCTGAACGCCACGCAGGAGTTGGCACGGGCTCAGCGGGCGATGGACGAGGGCGACCTTCGGCACGCCGCCGAGCACATCGCCACCGCCCTCGCGTTCGCCCCGACGATGCCGGAAGTGCACGAGGCGCTCGCCCGGCTCGCGGCGCGCGCCGACGACGTGCTCGACCTCTTTCCCCTCAACGACCACGTCTTCATCGGCGTCGCCGTCGCCCGTGCGCACCTGCTCGCCGCCGCCGGGCGCCACACGGAAGGATTGGAGATCCTCGCTGCCGCGAGCGGACACGCGCCCGACGTCGAGTGGGCGGGAGTACCGTGGGTCACCGCACCGGATCTGCCCTACCGCGTCTCCCCCGACGATCTCGCCCGCATCTTCATGCAACTGTGCTCGGCCCTCCCGACGTCGGTGCCGGAGGAGCAGCGGTCCCCGCTCGCGCCCTACCTGACGTTGGCCCGACACGCGGTCGAGGCTCATCCCGGGCATGGCCTCCTGCTCGGCGCGGCGTCCGACATCGCGCGACGGCTGGGGGAGACCGCGCTCGCCGTCAGCTGGGCCGCCCGCGCCACCCGCCAGCAACCAGCCAAGATCACCGAAGTGTGGTTGGGCTACGCCCACCTCGACGCCGGCCAACCGCGCGACGCCATCGCCGCCCTGCGCCGCGCCATCGACCACGACCCCGACGACCTCACGCTCTACGCCGACATCGCCAACGCCCTCGCCGACGACGGGCGCATCACCGAAGCTCTCGAGTGGACAGATCGCGCGCTCGCCCGGAATCCGACCTTCACCTGCGCCGTCCACACGGCCCATCGACTGCGTTACCTGCGCGACGGCGAGCTGCGCCACCTCGTCGCGCTCGCCGACTTCCAGCGCGACCACCCCGATGTCGCGCACGAACACAGGGATCTAGAGGAGTGCTGCGAGACGCGGCCATGGCTCGGCTTCGTCCTGCCGGCCGACGGACCGATCGCCACGCTCATCCGACGAGCCCTCATCACCGGGCGGCCACCGGGCACGGTGCGGCTGCGCACCCCCGACACCCCGAGCGCCACCCGGGCGCTGCTGAGCGCCTTCCCCCACGCCACGATCACGATGTCCCCACACGCGGCGCTGGAGTCCCACACGCCCCACGAGGGGCGGCAGCTGTGGCGCGTCGTGGGGTCGCTCGTCGAACCGGCCCTCCCGCCACCGTCGGAGGCCACCGTGGAGCGGATCAGGCAGCTCGCCTATCCCCGCTGGCCGCATCCGCCGGCCGCCTACGACATGGCGGTCAGCCTCGCCACGGCGAGCCTGGACGACTTGCTCGGGCTCCTCGTCCACCCGCCGTCGCCCCCACGCACCGAGCTAGGCCAGACGTTGGCCAGCCACGATCCGACGCTGTGGGTGCGCTGCGTCCAGGTGTGGAGCTGCCTCGGGATGCTCCACCACCGCACTGACGAACCCTGGCCGGAGTCGACGCGGCGGCGGACGCTGCTCGAGCTGGTATGGGGGATCGACGACTGGATCGCGGAGGCCGCGCTCTTCGCGATGATCACCGCGGCGTGGATCGATCCTTCGGTGCGCGAGGAGGTCGCGGCGCTGGTGGTCCAGCGGCTCAACGCCGCGGCTCAGGGTCG
>k87-168432_pt1 | contig 13020 bp, 12 predicted proteins | sample MGYA00084031_6733416 | MGnify analysis MGYA00084031
ATATTGAACGGACTGATCACGGACAAATTTTAATTCTGGCGTCTTATAGACAGTTAAACGTGCACCTAATTCTTTTCTGATTAAACCACTAGCTGCTTCAAGACCAGCTTGCGCTTTTTGACCATCACTAGCCAAGTCAGAAAGAATTGAATAATAAATCGTTGCAATTTGCAAATCACCTGACAGTTCAACACTTGTTACCGTGACATCTTGTACCCTTGGGTCATTAATGCGTTTAAGCAATAAGTCAGTTACATCACGTTGAACTTCTTGTGCGAGGCGACCTGCACGTTGTGGATTAGCCATAACTTGTGCCCCTTTTCTATTATGTCAACTAACAGTCGTTAACTATTATTTTACTTTTACTTCTTCCATGATATAAGCTTCAACAGTATCGCCAACTCTAATATCATTATACTTTGCAACCGTGAAGCCAAACTCATAACCCATCTTCACTTCGTTGACAGAGTCCTTACCACGCTGCAATGATGCAACTTCACCATCATAAACAACAACATTATCACGCATGATACGAACCTTAGAATCCTTCGTAATCTTACCTTCTTCAACCATTGCACCGGCAATGATACCAACCTTAGAGAACTTAAACAATTCCTTAACAGTAACATTACCAATAACCTTCTCTTCAAAGACAGGTTCAAGTTGTCCCTTCATGGCTGCTTCAACATCGTCAATAGCATTATAAATCACGTTATAGAAGCGAATATCAACCTTATCAGAATCAGCTTGAGACTTTGCTAGAGGCGTTGAACGAACATTAAAGCCAATAATAATTGCACCGGAAGCAGAGGCAAGCGTTACATCAGACTCGTTAATTGCACCAACAGCTGTGTGAATAATATCCACACGAACACCATCAACTTCAATCTTCTTAAGCGAGCCTGACAAAGCTTCGACAGAACCTTGTACATCAGCTTTCACAATAACAGGAACTGTTTTCATGGCCTTTTCAGACATTGTACTAAATAATGTGTCCAGTGTGACAACAGAACCTGAGTTACGAATTGCTTCTTGCGCACGCTTAGCACGTTCTTCACCAGCTGCACGTGCAGTTTTTTCGTCTGCCATAACGATGAATCGATCACCAGCCTGTGGTACTTCGTTAATACCTGTAATTTGCACTGGTGTTGCAGGCAATGCCTCGGCTAATTCAATACCACGTTCATTTGTCATTGTTCGCACACGACCATAGGTATTACCAACAACAATTGGATCACCAACACGCATCGTACCTTGTTGAACAAGCACAGTTGCAACCGGGCCACGTCCCTTGTCCAAACGTGCTTCAATCACTGAACCACGCGCAGGTACATCCGGATTAGCTTTAAGTTCAAGCACTTCAGCTTGTAGCAAAATCATTTCTAACAATTCATCAACGTTTTGACCAAACTTAGCAGAAATCTTAACGAAAATCGTGTCGCCACCATATTCTTCAGGTACTAAGTCATAGGCCATTAATTGATTCATAACCTCATCAGGATTAGCTCCTGGCTTATCAATCTTGTTGACTGCCACAATAATTGGCGTTTCAGCGGCTTTGGCATGATTAATAGCTTCAATTGTTTGTGGCATGACACCATCATCAGCTGCAACAACTAAAATAGTTAAGTCCGTTACATTGGCACCACGCGCACGCATTTCTGTAAAGGCAGCGTGTCCTGGTGTATCCAAGAATGTAATGGTTTTGCCGTTTAACTGCGTTTGGTACGCACCGATATGTTGTGTAATACCACCGGCTTCGCCTTCAGTCACATTAGAGTTACGCAAGTAATCAAGCAAGGTTGTCTTACCATGATCAACGTGTCCCATGATTGTTACAACTGGTGGACGAGCGACTAACTTGCTTTCGTCAATCGTATCATCTTCGAAGAACTTATCAATATCGGCAACATCTTCTTCTTCTTTAAGTTGTGATTCAATACCATAATCAGCAGCCAAAATTTCAATTGTATCAGCGTCTAATGATTGGTTTTGGTTCGTCACGATGCCTAGTAAGAATAGCTTTTTAATAATTTCAGCTGTGTCACGATGAAGTAACTTTGATAAATCTTGTACGTTCATACCAATACGATATTCAAGTACTGCTGGTAGTGGCTGTTCCTTACGCTCAGTTGCTGGTACAGCTGGTCCCTTTTTAGCAGCGATACGGCGTGACTTTTTCGACCCACGAGGCTTATCATTACGACGTGGTGTTTGTTGTCCCGTACCGTTTGTGTTGCGTTTGCGTGAATTGTTACGTGCAGAGTTATTGCCCGAAGCTAATGCACCACCAAACTTACCTGTGCCGCTCTGCGTTGTTGTTGCAGTGGCCTTTGTTTCTGCTGTTTTAGGCTTAGTTTGTGCTGGCTTTTCTGGTGCTTTTTTACTCTGTTCAGCAGGCTTCTTAGTTGTTTTTGCTGCAGCAGCCTGCTTACGCTTCTCGTTTTCACTCACATACTGCTTTAAGCTATTATCTGTCTTCTTAGAATAATCAATCTGTCCTTCACGAGGCTTAGTTGACCAATTCTTCTTTTCTCGAATCATTGGGCGACCCTCAGAAGCTTGTGTTCGTGATCCAGGACGTTGATTATTGCGTCCGCCTTGACCTTGTGACTTTGACTGATTTGGACGTGAAGCATTACCACCTTGAGTATTAGAACGCGAGGAATTTGTATGACGGTTTTGTCCTTGTCCCTGTGATTGTCCTTGACGAGCTGGTTTGTTTGAACGCGGTGTTGTTCCTGCACTTGAATTAGTACCATCTGTTAATTTTGCAGCGTGTCGACGTTGTGATGCTGGTAACTCCTTACGCTCTGGTACGGCCTGTTTTCGTGCAGGACGGTTTGAACTTGAGAATTTCTTTTCTTCTGTCATTTAGTTCCGCTCCTTTTCTGAAATTAATTGTTTGATTTTACGACTAAAGCCACGATCAGCAATCGCAAATATACTACGATTAACACCAATGGCGTTGATTAATTGTTGTTTTGTATAGTCCTGTACTAAAGTTATATGGTAAAAGTTTGACTTATCCATAAATTTTTTTGCTTGACTCGGACCACCATCACTTGGGAAAAAAGCTAACTGAACTTTATTCCCACGAATTGCAGTGAGTGTTGGCTCGGAACCCAAAACGATTTTGCCTGCGCGCATAGCCAAGCCAAGTAAATTAAGAATTTGTTGATCTTCACTTATCACCGAATAACTCCTTACGTGCCTGCTGATGATCAACATAAGCAATAAGTTCATCGTAAAAGGCATCAGGGACTTTAACTTCGAACGCTTTGTCAAAAATACGCTGTTTCTTAGCAGTATTAGCAACATCACGATTCAAACTGATGTACGCGCCACGACCGTTTGCTTTAGATGTTGTATCTAGGCTTACATGTCCTTCTTTATCACGCACAACACGAACGAGTTCTTTTTTAGGAAACATGTCACCAGTCACAATGTCTTTTCGCATAGGTATTTTTCTAGGTTTCATTGTTCTGTAGCGTATTTTAGTTTTTCAAACCGAAATACTGTTCCTTTCTAAAAATTTAATCGTTTTCTTCAACTGACGATACGGTTTGGTTCCCTAAATCTTTTGCAGCTTCAGTTTCAGACTTAATATCAATCTTAAAGCCAGTCAAACGTGCTGCTAAACGTGCATTCTGTCCTTTTTTACCAATTGCCAAAGACAACTGATTATCTGGTACAATCACTGTTACTGCGCGCTCATTTTCAGAGTCAAAAATAACATCTGTTACTTCTGATGGATTCAAAGCATTGGCAATATATTGCGCTTCATCTTCAACCCATTCAACAATATCCATATTTTCGCCACCAAGTTCATTAACAACGGATTGCACACGGCCACCACGCTGACCAACCATTGCCCCAACAGGGTCTAAATCTGGATCATGCGTATAAACAGCAATCTTTGAACGATCTCCAGCTTCACGAGAAATGCTCATAATTTCAACAGTACCATCATATACTTCCGGTACTTCTTGTTCAAATAATCGCTTAACTAGATCTGGCGCTGTACGTGACACAAAAATTTGTGGTCCCTTAGCGTTATTTTCAACCTTATTAACAAGCACTTTAATACGGTCACCCATACGATAATGTTCATTGGGCATTTGATCATTAGGTGCCATTGCAGCTTCTTGATTTCCTGGTAATGTCATATACAAGAAACGTGAATCTTGCCGATCAACTTCACCAGTAATGATTTCATCTTGATAATCAGCAAACTTATTATAAATCGCTTCCCGTCCTGCTTCACGGATTTTTTGCATAATAACTTGCTTAGCAGCTTGTGCTGCCATACGACCAAAATCCTTTGGCGTAACATCAAAACGAATTTCATCGCCGGGTTCGTAAGCGCGATTGATTGCTAGCGCATCTTCTAGAGAAATCTCTGTATCTTCATTTTCAAAATCTTCATCTAAGACAACATGTTTGACTTGCTTAATGGCAACATTTCCCTTTTTCGTGTCAAACACAGCCTCGACATTTTGTTCCGCATTATATTGCTTCTTGTAAGCTGCTTTCAAAGCGTCTTCTAGCGCTTCAATTACAATCGCACGTTCAATGCCGCGCTCCGCTTCAAGGGCATCGAGTGCATCAACTAATTCTTTGCTCATTCGCCTATCCTCATTCAATTAGTAACTTATTAATCAAAATTATAATAAGTCATTGCAGTTCAATATTTTCGTTAAAACTGGGTATCTAACACTGCTTTAGCAATTTCATCAAAAGTGCATACTATGGTTTCTGATGACGTAGTCAGTGTAATACCCTTATCATCAATAGTTTCAATTTTGCCTTGCCACTTTTTTTGGCCATTTTTTGCAACAAAGAATGCTACTAAAATATTTTCTCCACTCGCTTTAGCCCATTCATAATGCCAAGGCCTTATCAAAGGACGATCAGCACCTGGAGACGAAATATCTAGCATATAGGCTTCAGGTATTGGGTCTGGTTCAATAGTATCTAGTAATTCATTAACAGCCTGTGTAAATGTTGTAATGTCATCCATCGTGATAAATTCATGGTTACGTTTGTCAATCAAAATACGTAATACTTTTTGACCACCTTCTTTAGTGTAGGACACATCCCATAACAATAACTGCTGAGCATTTATCAGTGGTTCAATGAGGGTGCTAATTTCTTGTGCCACTTTATTCGCCATACGCGCTACCTCCTTTGATGAATATGTTACGATATTGCAAGCAAGTGCCAATCCCATAAAAAATGAGCCGGCCTCGTACTAAATGGCCCGCTCATTTACAAAACTATGTAAATTAACAATCTTTAGTATAACGCAAATATACACCAATTGCAAATTAGATAAAACAAAAAGACCACAATGCGTGGCCTTTACTAGAATGTGAACCTTTATGACCTCATTCGCCTAAGCTCATTGAGGCAGTCACTGTATTTAGCTAATGCTATAATAATTGACTTTTAACGCGCCCACGTAACGCTACTGGTTAGTATAAATCGTTCTTTTCAGAAACGCTATAACTTACCAAGAAGCCTTGCGAACACCAGGGATTTGACCCTTATGTGCCAATTGACGGAAGTTCAAACGTGACATACCAAATTCACGCATGTAAGCATGAGGACGTCCATCAATCAAGTCACGATTGTGCATACGTACGGGAGATGAATCCTTTGGCAAAGCAGCCAAACCGATGAAATCTCCAGCAGCCTTCAATGCCGCACGCTTATCAGCGTACTTTGCAACTAAAGCTTCACGCTTTTGTGCCTTAGCAATTTTTGACTTTTTTGCCATGTTACTTAATCTCCTTAAATGTTACAACTTTACGAAGTTTTGGTGAGTACTTCTTCAACTCAAGACGATCTGGTGTATTACGACGATTCTTAGACGTCAAGTAAATACGTTCACCAGTTTCATCATTTCCTAGAACAACGTGAATACGCATATTCATACTCCTTAGTGTGGTTTGTTAAAATTATTTGCTTGTCAATACAAATAGTTATTATACATGAACATCTTATCACTGTAAAGTAGTTTGATTAATTCTATCAAAACATTTTAAGTAATGAGCTGACCATGTTTTTAAAATTGGTTTTCCAATGGTGGCACAACTTGTTTCTTACGCGATACAACACCTGGCAAATCAATCACATGATTAGTTAATGTGGCATTAAAGGCACTTTCAATTGCTTGATTAGCATCTCCTAAATAAATGGCTTTTGAATTTGAGTTCAAGATATCAGTAATGACAAACAAAAAGTCTTCATAACCTTCAGCAACCATTGCTGCCTCGATACCCGATTGACGAGCCAACACATCATCAATATCAACCGTATTCACTTGACCTATACGGAATTGGTGACCACCCATTTCAAATGACTTTGCATCGCCATCAATCAGTTCTTTATCACTACGTGATGATAAGTCCGTACCGGCTTTTAATAAGTCCAAGCCATAAGCTTCATAATTCGTCAAACCAGCAATCTTAGCCAAGGCCTCTAAAGCTGGTTGGTCATATGTCGTTGTAGTTGGACTCTTGAGTAGTAAGGTATCTGAAATAATAGCAGATGCCATTAGTCCTGCAATATCAGACGGAATTTCAATGTTAGCTTGCTTAAATTCATAATAAAGAATTGTCGCAATTGATCCCCAAGGCTTGGCTGTGATGTAAAGCGGTGTTGCATTTGTGAAGGCAAACTTATGATGATCGTAGATACCTTCAACAGTCACATCAGCAAGATTATCAACTGATTGCGCTGCTTCATTATGGTCGACCAAAACGACTGTTTCTGTATCTGCAGATGAAATCACACGTGGCGCTGCTACTTTAAAGTAATCCAACGCAAATTGCGTTTCTGCATTGGGTTCACCCTGTGCCACTGCCTCAGTATCATTACCAATTTGATTCAAAAAATAACTTGCTGCAATTGCTGAAGCAATTGTATCTGTATCAGGGTTTTTGTGCCCAAAAACTAAAGTGTTAGCCATTAGTTCATATCTCCTAGATGTTTATACGTTTATTTTATCAAAAAAAAGTTACTTTGTCTTAGCAATTGTTAGTGGTTGAACACGCCATGGTTCGCCATACTTTTTAACATCAACAACATATTGACCATTGCCTACACGTTGTGACGGCTTGTAATCGCTCAGCTGTAGCTCCTGTTTTTGCCAACGTGTTGTGAGTATTTCTAATGCTGTGTCTTCAATGTTAAGAATAGTTGCCGTTGCAACATGATAAGCCACTGTTTTCTTTTGCGTAAAAATTAGTAAGCCTTTATTGGCGCGCTTTGAACGTGTTATTTCAGAAACCGGCATGTATTTAAAGGCGCCATTATCAGCCATAATAGCTACGCGCTGTGCCTCATTTGTAACAAAAACGGCAGCCTTAATTGTATCTTCATTGCGCAAGTCCATCGCTTTGACGCCAGCAGTACGTGCCCCAATTTCTGGGATAGATTTAACAGCAAAGCGCAGCCCAACACCATGTTGCGATAGCAATAGTACGTCTTGCTGGCCAACTGTTTCAAAGTAATCAGCGTTGACCACATAACTATCATCTGTTTTGAGCTTGATGGCCATTGAGGTTTTCTTTTTGTATGCTTTTGGTAACATGTCACTCAAAGTCGTTTGCTTAATAAAGCCATCGTTGGTCACAATGGTAAAGGCACCACCTTGCTCTAGGGTGTTGATTGGTACAACTTTAATAACATATTCTTCCGTACGCCAATTCGATAGTTCTTGAGAAAAATGTTCCCCAGTATCTTTCCATCTTGAATCTGGCAGTTCGTGAACTGGTCGATAGATGACACTCCCTTTATTGGTAAACATAAATAAGTGCTGTGTCGTATTAAGTTGCCCTTCAAACACTGGCAAATCATCATCGGCTAAGCCGTTATCTTTATCAGAAGCCTTATAAGAACGAATAGATGCGCGCTTATAATAACCATTACGCGATACTAATACTTGTACATCTTCTTCGGCAATTGTTACGGCTTTATCAATGACAAGATCTTCAACTTCAGCTTCGATTTGTGAGCGACGAGCGGATTGATATTTCTGTGTAATGGCCGTAATTTCGTCACGAATAACAGCTTTCAAAGCCATTTCTTCATTCATAACTTCTGTTAAATGGTTGATTTTCTCAGTCAACGCCGCAAACTCTTCTTCCAATTGCGTCACATCAGTATTGGTTAAACGATACAGTTGCAATGTCACAATGGCTTCCGCCTGAGGTTGCGTAAAGTCGAAACGTGCTATTAAATTTTGTGTCGCATCTTTACGGTTTTTAGATGCTCGAATCGTTGCAACAACCTCGTCCAAAATTGACAACATACGAATTAAGCCTTCAACAATATGCTGTCTCGCTTGTGCTTTGGCTAATTCATACGCTGACCGCTTTAATACAACTTCCTTACGAAATGCTATAAATGCTTCCAGCGCCTGTTTAAGACTCACGTGAACTGGCCGTTGGTCATGAATAGCAACCATGTTAAAGTTATATGCGATTTGCAAATCAGTTTTTTTGAAGAGGTAGGTTAAAATGCCATTGGCATTAGTGTCTTTATTGAGCTCAATAACAATTGACATGCCTTCACGATCTGATTCGTCACGCACTTCAGAAATGCCGGCAACTTCTTTATTAAGACGAATAGCATCAATTTTAGATACTAAGTTTGATTTCACTACTTCATAAGGTAGTTCCGTGATTTCAATTTTTTTCTTGCCACCCTTGAGCTCAGAAATAGCTGTTTTGGCACGGACAACAATTTTACCACGGCCTGTTTTATAAGCCTTTTTAATCCCATCTAGCCCTTGAATGATACCACCGGTAGGAAAATCTGGCCCTTTAATGTACCGCATCAAAGCTGACTGTGGCGCCTCTGGGTGATCAAGCAAGTAGATTAACGCGGCATTAATTTCTTTCAAATTATGCGGTGGTATTTCAGTCGCATAACCTGCAGAAATACCCGTCGCACCATTAATTAATAAGCTTGGAATACGTGATGGTAAGACTGTTGGTTCATAGGTCGTATCATCAAAGTTCAAAACCATATCAACAGTGTCTTGACCTAAGTCAGCCATCATTTCACCGGCAATTTTAGATAAACGCGCCTCAGTGTAACGCATTGCTGCGGCGGGATCATTATCGATTGAACCGTTGTTACCGTTCATATCAATTAATGGTTCACGTACTTTCCAATTTTGAGATAATCTCACCATGGCTTCATAGATAGAGGAGTCACCGTGTGGATGGAAATTACCCATGACATTACCAACTGATTTAGCCGACTTACGATACGGATGATCATAAGTATTGCCATCCTGATTCATCGCAAATAAAATACGACGCTGGACTGGCTTTAAGCCATCGCGAATGTCTGGCAACGCACGTTCTTGAATAATATATTTTGAATAACGCCCGAAGCGTTCGCCCATCACTGCTTCCAGTGAGAGCTCTGTTATACGATCTGCCATATATCAAGTTGCCCACCGGTCATTGACAGTGGACAATATTCCTCTCAAATAGTTTAAATAAATATGTAAATACCGCGCACAATTGTACACGGTAATGGTTGTTTGGTCAACCGCGTGAGCAAACTAATTATTTTTATCACGCCAAGTCGTAATAATTGGTTCAGCTGTTTCAGAGGTAGTAGTATGCCCCTTCTCATTCTGTCGTATTTTTTCAAATACAGCTGTCGAACTTTCCTTATCACCATCAACGTTGTCTAGGATAGAACCTGCTTCGTCCATTGTAAAATGAACGTTGGCTTCAATCCAATCACGTCGTGGTTCAACTTTATCACCCATCAACGTTGTCACACGTTTCTCAGCCAACACAGCATCATCAATTTTAACCCTAATCAATGTTCTTGTCTCTGGATTCATGGTTGTTTCCCATAGTAATGGGGCGTTCATTTCACCTAGTCCTTTAAACCGTGTTAATTCATAACGGGCATCATTTTGACTCGTAATGCTCTCAAGTTCATCATTTGTCCAAGCAAATTGATCTTCGAATTTTTTTGATGCATATTTAACACGGTAAAGCGGTGGTAATGCAATATAAACACGCCCAGCTTCAATCAGTGGTCGCATATATTTGTAGAAAAAGGTTAATAGCAGTGTTTGAATATGCGCACCATCATCATCCGCATCAGTCATAATAATAATTTTATTAAAAGCCGTATCTTCAACTTTAAAATCAGGTCCAACACCACCACCAATTGCATAAATCAGAGTCGATATTTCTTCGTTTTTTAAGATATCGGCTAACTTAGCCTTCTCTGTGTTTAATACTTTCCCCCGTAAAGGTAAGATAGCTTGAAACTTACGATCTCGTCCCTGTTTTGCCGAGCCGCCGGCTGAATCACCCTCTACAAGAAATAACTCATTGCGAGCGGCATTTTTCGATTGTGCAGGGGCTAATTTACCAGATAATAGACGATCTTTTTGGCCCTTTGTTTTACCCGTTCGGCTCTCATCACGAGCTTTACGCGCTGCTTCGCGTGCCTCACGCGCACGAATAGCTTTACGAATGATATTTTGACCAAAATCGCCATTTTCCATTAAGAAACGACCTAAAGTTTCGTTAACAACAGCATCAACAATGCCACGGGCCTCTGGCGTACCTAGCTTATCCTTTGTTTGACCTTCAAATTGTAAGAATTGTTCTGGCACACGCAAAGAAATAACGGCAGACAAGCCTTCACGGACATCGCTACCTTCTAAATTTTTATCTTTTTCTTTTAAGAGGTTAACCTTACGCGCATATTCATTGAAAGCTTTGGTCCAGGCAGTTCTAAAACCAACTTCGTGTGTGCCACCATCTTGTGTCCGCACATTATTAACAAAAGATAGCAATGTTTCAGAGTAACCATCATTATATTGCGCTGCAACATCAACAACTAAACCTTCTTGTTGCCCTTCAAAGGTCATAACCGGTCCAATTGTTTCTTTATCTTCATTTAGAAAATTAACAAAGGACTCAAGTCCCTTCTCATAATGATAAGTTTCTACACGAGCAGGTGACACGCGTTCGTCAGTTAAAATAAACTTAACCCCTGACATGAGGAAAGCGGATTCTCTTAAACGTTCAGATAATGTGTCATACTTATATACTGTGGCACTAAATATTGATGGATCAGGCTTAAATGTCACGGTGGTGCCTGATTTAGCTTTCGTTGCACCTAAATCACGCAGTGTCCCTACAGGCTGCCCACCATCAATAAAGTCTTCTTGCCATTGATGCCCATCACGAATAATTGTTACTTGCAAACTTTCAGACAAGGCGTTTACTACTGAAGAACCGACACCATGCAAACCGCCAGATGTCGCGTAACCACCCTGACCAAACTTACCACCAGCATGTAACACCGTCAAAATAACTTCTGGTGTTGGCTTACCAGATTCATGCATGCCAACCGGCATACCGCGACCAAAATCCTGCACAGTAATTGCATTATTGTCGTGAATCGTCACTCGAATTTCGTTACCGTAACCGCCTAAGGCCTCATCTACTGCGTTATCAACAATTTCATAAACCAAATGGTGCAAACCACGACCATCAGTTGACCCAATATACATACCAGGTCGTTTACGAACAGCTTCTAATCCTTCTAATATTTTTATCGAATCTGAATCATAGTGATTTTTTTCTGCCATGAATACTCTTTAACTTTCTTAATTTAAAACATAACACAATTGAACAATTGTTCGATTTCATGCGTCAATCTATATTATCATAGATTAAAAAAAGGATTCTGACAAGTAGAAATATTTTATTTTAATTAAGTTACCCCCTTTACTATTATGATTTATGTTAGAATTAACTTTGTGTTTAGGCACAATTATGAGGAGTTCTAATTATGATTTCAATCGTATTAATGTTCGTTTTGTCATACTTCCTAGGCGCCATGGTACCAGGATTTTGGATTGGCAAACTATTTTATCACAAGGACATCCGTGATGAAGGTTCCGGCAACATCGGCACCACTAACTCATTTCGCGTTTTGGGCCCTGTTGCAGGTATAATGACCTTGGTTTTGGACTTACTAAAGGGTACGGCTGCAGGTTTATTACCGTTAGCGTTTAACAGCACAATTAATCCCATGTTAGTTGGTTTAGCAGCCGTCATCGGTCATACGTTTTCTATATGGATTAAATTTAAAGGTGGGAAAGCCGTAGCCACCTCTGCTGGTGTTTTGTTAGCATATAATCCGCAATTTTTTTGTTTAATTGCCACTGTTTTCATCGTTATGTTATTACTCACTTCAATGGTTTCCGTCAGTTCAATGGTGGGCTTCAGTATAGCTGTTATCGTATCTTTTTATTATCATGATATGGTACTCACTGTTGTGGCAGTTGCTTTAACAATTTTTGTCTTTTATCGCCACCGCGCTAATATTTCTCGCATTATTCATGGAACAGAAAGCACTGTGCCTTTTGGCCTTTACCATTATCTGCACAAAAAAAAATAAAAAACCGATAGCTATTGTCTATCGGTTTTTTATTTTTGATGCGTATCAAACAAAATTGTAACAGGACCATCATTTACCAAAGACACTGCCATGTCTGCACCAAATTGTCCTGTCTCAACATCTAATCCAGAATACAATCTAAGCTGGTCATTAAAATTAGCGTATAATTTTTCTGCAAAGACAGGATCGCCAGCACCTGTGAAGCTTGGTCTATTACCTTTTTTAGTATTAGCAAGTAAAGTGAATTGCGAAATCGATAAAAATGTGCCCTCAATATCTTGAATACTTAAGTTCATACGGCCCGATTCATCTTCAAAGACACGTAACTGACTAATTTTACGGACAAGATACATTATATCTTCTGCTGTATCTGTATTCACAATACCTACCAATAAAACGTATCCTTGCTTAATCGCACCAACAATCTGGTTATCAATCGTTACTTGTGCAGACTTCACACGTTGCAACACTACTTTCATTCAAATAACTCCTTTATCAATGAAACGTCCGCTCAACATCATAAACAGCGGGTAGGTTATTTAACGCATCCATAAT
>k87-86043_pt1 | contig 13010 bp, 11 predicted proteins | sample MGYA00084031_6733416 | MGnify analysis MGYA00084031
GTGCGGGACGTCGTGCTCGGCACCGCCTGGCTGCCCGACGGGTACGACGCCGAGCACGAGTGGGCCGCCGACGCCGGCGTGCGGGAGATCCTCCACGGCTTGGGCATGCCGCACCTCGGCCTGGACCAGGTGGTGGGCCCGATGTCCGGGGGTGAGCGGCGCCGCGTCGCGCTCGCCGCGCTGCTCGTCCGCCCGACCGACCTGCTCATCCTCGACGAACCCACCAACCACCTCGACGTGGCCGGGGTCGCCTGGTTGGCGCGCCACCTCACCAGTCGCTCGTCGCGGCGCGGCGGCCCGCACGGCCGGCAGTTCGCCCTTGTGGTCGTCACCCACGACCGCTGGTTCCTCGACGAGGTCTGCACCACGACGTGGGAGGTGGCCGACCAGACCGTCCGGGTCTACGAGGGCGGCTTCGCCGCCTGGACCTTGGCGCGCGCGGAGCGGGAGCGGCTCGCCGCGGCCGCCGAGGCGCGCCGGCAGAACCTCCTGCGCAAGGAGATCGCCTGGCTGCGGCGCGGGCCGCCCGCGCGGACCTCGAAGCCCCGCTTCCGCATCGAAGCGGCCAACGCGCTCATCGCCGACGTCCCTGAGCCGCGCGACAGCGTGACACTGCGTCGCCTGGCGACCGCTCGTCTCGGCAAGAAGGTGTACGAGCTGGATGAGGTGACCGTCCGCGCGGGGGAGAAGGTCATCCTCGACCGGCTCACCTGGCGGGTGGGCCCCGGGGACCGGATCGCCATCGTCGGCGCGAACGGGGTGGGCAAGTCCACGCTGCTGCGCCTGCTCGCCGGGCAGATCGAACCGGAGAGCGGGAGCCGGGTGGTGGGCGCGACGGTCCGCTGCGCGTTCCTGTCCCAGGAGCTCGCCGAGCTGCCCACCCACCTGCGGGTGCTGGAGGCGGTGGAGGAGGTCGGGCGCCGGTTCACCGTCGGCGACCGCGAGCTGTCGGCGGCCCAGCTCGCCGAGATCTTCGGGTTCCCGGATCGCCGGCTGTGGACGCCGGTGGGGGACCTCTCCGGAGGTGAGCGCCGCAGGCTCCAGCTCCTCCGGTTGCTCGCCACCGAGCCGAACGTCCTCCTGCTCGACGAGCCCACGAACGACCTCGACACCGACACCCTGGCGGCGTTGGAGGACCTCCTCGACACCTGGCCCGGGACGCTGATCGTCTCCAGCCACGACCGGTACCTCATCGAACGGGTCGCTGACTCGGTCTATGGGATGTTCGGCGACGGCCGGCTGGTGCACCTCCCGGGCGGGATCGACGAGTACCTGGCCCGAGTCGCCGACCGGACGGCGGGTCAGGCGACGCCACCGGCCACGCCGCGGGCCGAGCCGGCGGAGCGGAAACCCGGGCTGTCCGCGGCCGAGCTGCGGGCCGCCCGCAAGGAGCTGGCCCGGCTGGAGCGCCAGATCGGCAAGCTCGAGCAGCAGGAGGCGGCCCTGCACGAGCAGCTCGCCGCGCACGCCACCGACTACGCCACGCTCGTCGAGCTCGATCGCGAGCTGCGGGCGGTCCAAGCGGAGCGCGCCCGGCTGGAAGAGGAGTGGTTGGCCCTCGCCGAAAACGTGACGGAGAGCTGATGTGACGGGGGTCGTGTGGGATTCGTGTGGCGCGTGGGCCACAATTGCCGCGATCACGACCGACACCGCGTTGGAGAACGAGCGATGGCGCACACCCCTGTCAACCACCCCGCCCGTCCGATCTACCGCGCGCTCGGCGGGCTGACCGGCCTCTACCTGGCGATCTTTGGGGTGCTCGGGTTTATCGCGAATAGCGGGGAGGAGTTCTTCGCCCGGGACGGCGTCGCCGTGCTGGGGCAGGGCACGAACCTCGCGTACTCCGTGCTCGCCACGGTGCTGGGTGTGGCGATTCTGGTCGCGATCGGCGTCGGCCGCAACGCCGACACCAAGCTCACCAAGTTCCTCGGCTTCGCGTACCTGATCCTCTCGCTCGCCGAGCTCGCCGTGCTGCGCACCGACGTCAACATTCTCGGCTTCTCGGTCGCGACGGTCATCGTCTCCATGATCATCGGCCTGGTGCTCATGATGGTCGGCATGTACACCAAGGTCGGCACCGAGGAGGAGTACCGGGCCTGGCAGCAGTCGCGGCTCCAGCTGTGACGTCCCAGGCCGGCGTGCGCTGACCGGCACCGATCCCCAGACGTCCGCACGGCCGCTCAGTGACCGGACTGGGCGGCTGCGGCCGTCGCGGCGACATCGCCCCGCCTGAGCCCGGACGGGACGGAACGGGCGAATTCCCGGACGGGCCGCCTCCCGCTCGGTGACAATCCCCCCGAGTGAGGCACCGAGCGCCCGGAGGTGAAGCGATGTCACTCATCCCGGTCAACCATCCGATGCGCCCGGTTTTTCGGACGCTTGGCGGGATCGCGGGTCTGTTTCTCGCCATCACCGGCGTCATAGGGCTCGTGCGGAGCTGGGGTGGGGGAGTCTTCGCCCGAGACGCCGTGTGGGTGTTTGGCCTGCGCTTCAATCCCGCGTCGGCGACCGTGTTTCTCCTCCTGGGCGCGGTGGTCGTGATCGGCACCCTCATCGGTGGCCAGGTGGAGCACGTCACGAACCTGACCGTCGGCGTCATGGTGCTCGGCATCGGCTTCGTGGCGTTGGCGCTGCTCCGTTTCGCCAACTTCCTCAACTACTCGATGACGAACGTCATCGTCTCGTTCATCCTCGGCCTGCTCCTGGTGACCGTCGGGATGTACGACAAGGTCGGGCCGCCGGTGCGCGTCCACGCCAGCCACCGGTCGGGCCAGGGGCAGGCGACGCGCCCCTAGGGGGCGCCGCGCCGCGGCGGCCCACCGCAGACGGTCAGGCGCGGGGTCGGGTGCGGAGGGTGGGCTTGGTGTCCAGGTGGGAGAGCCCGTTCCACGCCAGATTGACCAGGTGCGCCGCGACCGTCTCCTTGCGGGGTTTGCGCACATCCAGCCACCACCGGCCGGTCAGCGCCACCATGCCCACGAGCGCCTGGGCGTACAGCTCGGCGAGTTTCGGGTCGTAGCCCCGGTTGCGGAACTCCTCGGCGAGGATGTGCTCGACCTGGTGGGCGACGTCGTTCATCACGCTGCTGAAGCTGCCGGAGCTGGAGAGTACGGGCGACTCGCGAACCAGGACGCGGAATCCGTCGGTCTCCTCCTCGATGTAGTCCAGCAGCGCGAGGGCCGCCTGCTCCAGCAGCTCCCGGGGATGCCCGGCGGTGAGCGCCGTGGTGATCCGCTGGAGCAGGGACCGCACCTCGCGGTCGACGACGACGGCGTACAGCCCTTCCTTGCCGCCGAAGTGCTCGTAGACGACGGGTTTGGAGACTTTGGCTCGGGCGGCGACCTCCTCGATGGAGGCGGCGTCGAACCCCCGTTCGGCGAAGAGTTGCCGACCGATCGCGATGAGCTGCTCGCGGCGTTGGGCGGCGGACATCCGCACCCGCGAGCCCTTTCTCGCTGTCGGGGTGCTGGTCCGGCCGCCCGTCCCGTCACCGTGTCGACCTGAGATTTCTGTCACCGCGCCATCCTGCCAGGTCGGCGTACCGGAGACGCGGTGGACATCCTCACGGCAGCGCCGCGGGCTTGACGAGCTTCGCGGCGATGCGCTCGGGCTTCGGCCAGCGCACCTGGGTGGCCGCGCCGATCTTCTCCAGGAACCAGATGACCCGCGCCGAGATGTCGATCTGGCCGCGCAGCACGCCGTGCCGGGCGCAGGTGGGGTCGGCGTGGTGCAGGTTGTGCCAGCTCTCGCCGAAGGACAGGATGGCCAACGGCCAGAAGTTGGCGGCTCGGTCTCCCTCCCGGACGGCGAACGGACGCTCGCCGTAGACGTGGCAGATGGAGTTGATCGACCAGGTCACGTGGTGCAGGAGGGCGAGTCGGACGAGTCCGGCCCAGAAGAACGCGGTGAGGGCGCCCTGCCACGACCAGGTGAGCAGTCCCCCCATGGCCGCGGGGCCGAGCAGGGTCACCGCGATCGCCACCGGGAAGAGGCGGTCGATGCGACGGATGTCCGGGTCGGCGAGGAGGTCCGGGGCGAACCGTTCGCGGTTGGTGAGTTCCCGGTTGAACATCCAGCCGACGTGCGCGTAGATCAAGCCCTTGGTGAGCCCCCAGAAGCTGCTGCCGAACCGCCACGGGGAGTGGGGGTCGCCTTCGACATCGGAGAACGCGTGGTGGCGTCGGTGGTCGGCCACCCACTGGGTCACCGGTCCTTCGACCGCGAGTGAACCGGCGATGGCGAGTGCGATCCGCAGCCAGCGCTTGGCTTTGAACGAGCCGTGGGTGAAGTAGCGGTGATATCCCACCGTGATGCCGAGACCGGCGACGAGATACCACACCAATCCGACACCGACGTCCACCCAGGACAGCCAGCCGCCCCAGGCGACGGGGACGGCGGCGAGGAGCGCGGCGAAGGGGATGACGACGAGGATCCAGAGTCCGATGAGGACACCGCGGGGTTGGGTGCCAGCGGTTAGGGGTTTGGGGCCTTTGCCGGGTGCGGCAGAGGGCTGGGTGATGAGGGTGGTGGACATGGCACCTCGCTCCGGGTCGGTGAAACTTACGGCTACGTTACCGTAACCTACGGGATCGTAGGAAGATGTGCGTCACTTCTTGTGCGAGGAGACGTCGGGCGCGTACCCCGCTCGCGGCGTTTTAGTCCTCGCTCGTTGCCGACCTGGCCCCGCGCTGACCACGAGAAATGCGCGCGATTCGGGGTAAAGGAACAAGACGACGACTCCATCCGGCGGCCGCGGGGCGGTAGACGAGCGACTCGCCCGCTCCAGCGACATACCGCGGGTTGGGATCGGAGGCGGAGTCGATATGCTTAATTAGGGACGGACACCTCGGCGACGAGCCGGGGAGGGTTCCGAACCGATCGGCCGTGGTGTAATTGGCAACACAATAGGTTTTGGTCCTATCATTCCAGGTTCGAGTCCTGGCGGCCGAGCTGTCCGATTTTCTGACCCGTAGGGTGCCCCTTGGGGCGCCGACGTTGCCCGTTCGGTCCTGTTTGCCTGGGCCTCCCCCCAGCATCCGCTGGTATCGCTAGCATGAGGCCGCCACTTGACCGCCGCGCTCACGGGAGCTTCGTGTGACTCAGACCCGCACCGTCATCGTCCTCGCCGCGGGTGAGGGCAAACGGATGAAGTCGGCGCTCCCCAAGGTCCTCCACCCCTTGCTCGGGCGGACTCTCCTCGGGCACGTCCTCGCCGCGGCCGCGCCGCTGCGCCCGGACCGCACCCTCGTGGTGGTCGGGCACGGCGCCGACCAGGTCACCGCGCACCTCGCCGAGATCGCGCCGGAGGCGACCCCGGTCGTCCAGCCGCAGCAGCGCGGCACCGGCAACGCCGTCCGGGTCGCCCTCGACGCGGTGCCGGAGGTCGACGGCACCGTGGTGGTGCTCAACGGGGACGTCCCCCTGCTGCGCCCGGAGACGGTGGCCGCGCTCGTCGAGACCCACGAGTCATCCGGCGCGGCGGCGACCGTGCTCACCGCCGAGGTGGCCAACCCGACCGGGTTGGGGCGGATCGTGCGCACCCCGGACGGCATGCTCGAGCGCATCGTCGAGGAGCGGGACGCGAGCCCGGAGGAGCGGCAGATTCGGGAGATCAACGCGGGCATCTACGCGTTCGACGCCGCCCAGCTTCGCGCGATGCTGGGCAAGCTGACGACCGACAACGACCAGGGCGAGGAGTACCTCACCGACGTCTTCGGGCTGCTCGTCGCCGACGGGCAGACCATCGCCGCGCACCCGGCCGCTGACCCCACGGAGACCTTGGGCTGCAACGACCGCGTCGAGCTGGCTGGGCTGCGCCGCCGGCTGCGCGACCGGATCAACGAGCGGTGGATGCGCGCCGGCGTGACGATCACCGACCCGGAGACGACGTGGATCGACGTGACGGTGACCCTGGCGCAGGACGTGGTCATCGACCCGAACACGCAGCTCAAGGGAGCGACCACGGTGGCCGAGGGGGCCACGATCGGTCCGGACACCACGTTGATCGACACGGCGGTGGGGGAGAAGGCGACGGTGCTGCGTTCGCACGTCGTCGGCGCGGAGATTGGCCCGGAGGCCACCATCGGCCCGTACGCCTACCTCCGCCCCGGCACCCGGTTGGCGCGCCAGGTCAAGATCGGCACTTTTGTCGAGACGAAGAACGCCGAGATCGGGACGGGCACGAAGGTCCCGCACCTGTCCTACGTCGGGGACGCGACGATCGGCGAGCACACGAACATCGGCGCGGCCACGGTGTTCGTGAACTACGACGGCGTGCACAAGCACCGCACCGTCATCGGCAGCTACGCGCGCACCGGGGCCGACAACATGTTCGTGGCGCCGGTGACGATCGGCGACGGCGCCTACACCGCCGCGGGCAGCGTCATCGTCAAGGACGTGCCGCCGGGGGCACTGGGGGTGGCACGCGGTCAGCAGCGCAACATCGAAGGCTGGGTGGCCAGGCGACGCCCCGGCACGGACTCCGCCGCGGCGGCGGAGCGCGCCCTGCGCGCCGCGGACGCGCGCGCCGCGGAGAGCGCGAGCGATACCGAGGCTGCTCAGAGTGAGCCAATGCACGACGAGACCGGTCGTCCAAACGACCGGCTGGTCGCGCGTGATACTCACATCGCCTAGATTGAGCGGCCGGAGGCCGCAACATCGACTGACGGGGAGCAGTCCCGATGAGCAGCATCGTCGCCGAGAATCACAAGAAGCTCATGCTCTTCTCCGGACGGGCGTTCCCGGAGCTAGCAGAAGAGATCGGCGAGGTGCTGGGCGTCGCGCCGACCCCCACGGACGCGTACGAGTTCGCTAATGGCGAAATTTTCGTGCGGTATCGCGAGTCGGTCCGCGGATCGGACGCCTTCGTGGTCCAGTCGATGCCGCAAGGCATCAACAAATGGATCATGGAGACCCTGATCATGGTCGACGCGCTCAAGCGCGGATCGGCCAAGCGGATCACCGTGGTCCTCCCGTTCTACCCGTACTCCCGTCAGGACAAGAAGCACCGCGGGCGGGAGCCGATCTCCGCGCGGCTCATCGCCGACCTGTTGCGGACCGCCGGCGCCAACCGGATCCTCACCGTCGACTTGCACACCGCCCAGATTCAGGGCTTCTTCAACGGGCCGGTCGACCACCTGTTCGCGATGGACATCCTCGCCAGCTACATCGAGCGCAAGTACGACGCGCGCTCGATCACGGTGGTCGCCCCCGACTCCGGGCGCGTGCGGGTCGCCGAGCGGTGGACAGACCGGCTGGGCGGCTGCCCGCTGGCGTTCATCCACAAGACGCGGGATCCGTCCAAGCCCAACCAGGTCGTGGCCAACCGGGTCGTGGGGGACGTCGAAGGGCGGGTCTGCCTCATCGTCGACGACATGATCGACACGGGTGGCACGATCGTGAAGGCCTCGGAGATCCTGCACGAGGCGGGCGCGGCCGACATCGTGGCCGCCGCGACCCACGCCCTGCTCTCCGACCCGGCGACCGAGCGGCTCAAGAACAGCCGGATCAGCGAGGTGGTGGTGACCAACACCCTGCCGCTGCCACCCGAGAAGCGGCTGGACAAGATCACGGTGTTGTCGATCGCGCCGCTGCTGGCCCGGGCCATCCGGGAAGTCTTCGACGACGGCTCGGTGACCACCCTCTTCGGCGGGCTGAGCTAACGCCGACGCGCCCCGACGCGGACGTGTCCCGGTCTCTCGTGCGCGTCCGTCACGCTGAGCTGGTGGGTGCCTCCCGAGGGCGGTTGAGGGCTCGGCTAGACTGACGCGGCTGCCACGGCGAGGGTGTCCTGCGGGCGCACGACCGCCACGCGGGGTGCCGTAATCGACGCGGCGCTTCGGGCATGCTCCACGTGTCGTGGGTCCGTGCGCGTCCTCGTCCTGGCATCGCCGACCCGATAGCACTCATCGGGATCCGCGCAGAGCAGGCCGCCGATATCCAGGACGACATCCAGGAGAGACCACCGTGTCCGAGGTAACGATCAGCGCCGAGCCCCGCACGGAGTTCGGAAAGGGAGCCGCCCGCCGCATCCGCCGCGCTGGCCGGGTGCCGGCTGTGCTCTACGGCCGTGGGGAAGAACCCAAGCACGTCTCGCTTCCCGCGTTGGAGTTCGCCGCCGCGATTCGGCGCAACGGGTTCAGCACCCTCTTCCGGGTCGAGATCAGCGACGGCACGACGGTGCTGGCGCTGCCGAAGGCGATCCAGCGCCACCCGGTCAAGGACGTCCTTGAGCACGTCGACCTGCTGCTCGTGCACCGGGGCGAGCGGGTGACCGCCGAGGTGCCCGTCCGGGTTGTCGGGGAGCCGGCCAAGGAGACCGTGGTGGTGCAGGAGGTCACCCTCCTGTCGGTGACCGCGGAGGCGACCCACGTGCCCGAGGCGATCGAGGTGTCGGTTGAGGGCATGGAGGCGGGCACCCAGGTGACCGCCGGTGAGATCACCCTCCCGGCCGGTGTTGAGCTGGCCGGCGACCCGGAGACGGTCGTGGTCGCCGTGTCCGCCGCGACGAGCGCCGCGCCGGCCCCGGAGACGGCGGAAGGCGAGGGCGAGGAGTAACGAGCTCGCCCAGAGTGTCCGTGGTGACCTGGGCGTCCCCGACGCGCGGTCGCGAGGGTGGGGACGCCCAGGTCGGAGATCTGCCCGAGGGGCCCGGTCGGTTCGGGAGGTGTCGTGGAGTCCGCGCCGTGGCTCGTGGTCGGCCTGGGCAATCCGGGCAAGGAGTACGCCGGTAACCGGCACAACGCCGGATTTATGGTCGTGGACCTGCTCGCTGGCCGGATCGGCGCCACGTTCAGCCGGCATCGGCGAGCGGTGGCGGAGGTCGCCGAAGGGCGGCTCGGCCTGGACGGTCCGCGGCTGGTGCTGGTCAAACCCCTGTCGTACATGAACCTCTCCGGCGGCCCGACCGCCGCGCTCGCCCGCTTCTACAAGATCCCCGTCGCGCAGACGCTCGTCGTCCACGACGAGCTCGACATCCCGTACGGGCACATCCGCATCAAGCGGGGTGGTGGTGAGGGAGGTCATAACGGCCTCCGCTCGATCTCCCAGTCGTTGGGGACCCGGGACTACGCGCGGGTCCGCTTCGGGATTGGCCGACCGCCAGGCCGTCAGGACCCCGCCGACTATGTCCTGTCCGACTTCTCCGCCGCGGAACGTAAGGATTTGGAGTTTCTGGTCGATCGGGCCGCTGACGTCGTCGAGGCGGTGGTGACGCACGGCGTGGAGTGGGCGCAGAACACCTACCACGGGGCCGGACTGCACTGATCTCCATCGTTTATTCGCCGTGGTGCCCATGGATGCGGACCGGCTACGCTGGGCCATCAGAGCGCGCCCGCGTCACCGCTGACGCGCCACATGGCGTGCGCGTCGACCAGGTTTGGCCTGATGGGGGGAGGAGGCGGTCCGGTTGAGTCCGCGGTTTGGGGTGAGCGGGTGCCGGTCGCGGGGCCCAGGGAGAGCGGCGCGGCCCACAGCGCCGTGGGTGAGCTGATGCGGCCGCCCGAGGATGACGCCGCGTTCGCGCGGTGGCTCGCCGAGCGCGCCGGGCGCCTCCTGCTTGAGGTCCGCGCGGAACTGGGGCACGACGACCCGGAGGCGTTGAAGGCTGCGGGAGACAAGCGTTCCCACGACTTCCTGCGCGGTGAGCTCGCCCGCTGGCGGCCGGATGACGCGGTGCTGTCGGAGGAGGACGAGGGGGCGCGCCGGGCCTGGGCGGCGAACGCCGGCCCCGCGCCGGATCGCTTGCGCGCCGATCGGGTGTGGATCGTCGATCCGCTCGACGGCACCCGAGAGTACTCCGAGCCGGGACGCGCCGACTGGGCGGTCCACGTCGCGCTCTGGGTGCGCGACGCCGCGACGCCGCACCGGATCGCCGCCGGGGCGGTCGCCCTGCCCGCGCAGGGGCGGGTGCTCGGCACCGACCATCCCCCCGCGTACCCCGCGGCGCCCGACGCCGGGGCCATTCGGCTCGCGGCCAGCCGCAGCCGTCCACCGGCGTTCCTCACCGCGCTCGCGGAGGACCTGGGGGCGGAGCTGGTGCCGATGGGCTCAGCGGGGGCGAAGATCGCCGCGGTGATCGCGGGCGAGGTCGACGCCTACGTCCACGCCGGAGGCCAGTACGAGTGGGATTCGGCCGCGCCGGTGGCTGTGGCGACAGCCGCTGGTCTCCACGCTTCCCGGATCGACGGGAGTGCGCTCCAGTACAACGCGGCCAACCCCCGTCTGCCCGACCTCCTGGTGTGTCGCCAAGAACTCGCCTCCCGACTGCTGGAGGCGCTGCGCCGACACGCCACGCTAACCTAGCTCCCCGGTAAACCAATCGGGAAGGTCTGGAATCGATGAGCGACCGGAACGAGGCGCAGGCATGAGCAGGATGCCCACATACCGCCTCTCCCACCTCGACGCGCTCGAGGCGGAAAGCATCTTCATCTTTCGCGAGGTGGTGGCCGAGTTCGAACGTCCGGTGCTGCTGTTCTCGGGCGGCAAGGACTCGATCGTGATGCTGCGCCTCGCCGAGAAGGCCTTCGCGCCGATGCGGATCCCGTTCCCGGTGATGCATGTCGATACCGGGCACAACTTCCCCGAGGTGCTGGAGTTCCGCGACCGCCGGGTGGCCGAGCTCGGGCTTCAGCTTGTCGTGGCAAGCGTGCCCGAGGCACTGGAGGCCGGGCTGGTCCACGAGCCGCCGGACGGGATGCGCAACCGCATCCAGACGCCCGTGCTCCTGGCGGCGGTGGAGAAGTACCGGTTCGACGCCCTCTTCGGCGGGGCGCGTCGGGACGAGGACAAGGCGCGCGCCAAGGAGCGCGTGTTCAGCTTCCGCGACGAGTTCGGGCAGTGGGATCCGAAGAACCAGCGGCCCGAGCTGTGGGCGCTGTACAACGGGCGGCACCACCCCGGCGAGTCCATCCGCGTCTTCCCCCTGTCCAACTGGACAGAGCTGGACGTCTGGCACTACATCGCCCGGGAGAAGCTGGAGCTGCCGTCGATCTACTACGCACACGAGCGTGAGGTGGTCGATCGCGACGGCATGCTCTACGCGGTCAACGAGTACCTTCGTCCCCGAGAGGGCGAGAAGGTCTTCACCGCGCGGGTGCGCTACCGGACCGTGGGTGACGCGACGTGTACCGCGGCGGTGCGGTCGGACGCCGACACGATCGAGAAGGTGATCGATGAGGTCGCGACGAGCCGGATCACCGAGCGCGGTGCGACCCGGGGCGACGACCGGATCAGCGATGCCGCGATGGAGGACCGTAAGCGGGAGGGCTACTTCTGATGACCACCACTGTGGCGCCCGTCGAGGCACGGACCACTGACCTGCTGCGGTTCGCCACCGCCGGCAGTGTGGACGACGGTAAGTCGACGCTCATCGGCCGGCTGCTGTACGACACCAAGTCGCTCTTCATCGACCAGTTGCAGGCGGTCGAGGCGATTAGCGCCGCCCGCGGCGACGAGTACACGAACCTGGCGCTGCTCACCGACGGACTGCGCGCCGAGCGGGAGCAGGGCATCACCATCGACGTCGCCTACCGGTACTTCGCCACGCCGCGGCGGAAGTTCATCATCGCCGACACCCCCGGGCACATCCAGTACACCCGCAACATGGTGACCGGGGCGTCCACGGCGGACCTCGCGTTGATCCTGGTCGACGCCCGGAAGGGGATCGTGGAGCAGTCCCGGCGGCACGCGTTCCTCTGCTCCCTGCTGCGCGTGCCGCACCTGGTGCTCTGCGTCAACAAGATGGACCTCGTCGACTGGTCGCAGGAGGTCTTCGAGCGGATCGCCGAGGAGTTCACGGCCTTCGCCGCCAAGCTCGAGGTGCCGGACCTCGCGGTCATCCCGATCTCCGCGCTGCACGGCGACAACATCGTCACCCGGTCGCCGAACATGCCCTGGTACGAGGGGCCATCGCTGCTGCACCACCTCGAGCACGTGCACATCGCCTCCGACCGGAACCTCGTCGACGTGCGGTTCCCGGTGCAGTACGTCATTCGTCCCCAGTCGACGACCGTCACCGACTACCGCGGCTACGCGGGCCAGGTCGCCTCGGGGGTGCTCAAGCCCGGCGATGAGGTGATGGTGCTGCCGTCGGGGTTCACCAGCCGGATCGCCGCCATCGACACCGCCGACGGCCCGGTCGAGGAGGCGTTCCCGCCGATGTCGGTGACCATCCGGCTCACCGACGAGATCGACATCTCGCGCGGGGACATGATCTGCCGGCCGAACAACGCCCCGGCCGTGGCTCAGGACATCGACGCGATGGTCTGCTGGATGGACGAGCGGCAGCCGTTGCGGGTCGGCAACAAGTACTCGATCAAACACACCACCCGGTGGGCGCGGACGATCGTCCGCGACCTCCAGTACCGGCTCAACATCAACACGCTGCACCGGGAGGAGTCCGCTGACGAGCTGCGGCTCAACGAGATCGGCCGCGTGCGGCTGCGGACGACCGTTCCGCTGCTCGCCGACCCGTACCGGCGGAATCGCGCCACCGGCGGTTTCATCATCGTCGACGAGGCGACCAACCGGACGGTCGGCGCCGGGATGATCATCGAGGCGCGCTGACGTGCGGGACGGCCGCTGCCGGCGTCCGCTGGCGGCGGCCGTTCGCGTCCCTCGCCCCGGCTCAGGGCCGCCGCCCACCCGGTTCCGGGCCGGTCACGCCACGTACCGCCGGTAGAACGCCCACGCGTCGCTGACGATCTCGGCCAGCGAGGGCTTCTCCGGCACCCAGCCCAACTCCGCCCGAGCCCGCTCGGAGGAGGCGACGAGGACAGCCGGGTCGCCTTCCCGGCGCGCGGCGATCTCCACCGGCACCGGGTGGCCGGTCACCTCCCGAACCACCTCGACCACCTGCCGGTTGGAGAAACCGTTGCCGTTGCCGAGGTTGTAGACCAGGTGCTCGCCGGGGCGGGCCGCGTCCAGCGCGAGCAGGTGTGCCCGCGCCAGGTCCACGACGTGGATGTAGTCGCGTATGCACGTGCCGTCCGGGGTGGGGTAGTCGTCGCCGA
>k87-313702_pt1 | contig 13009 bp, 9 predicted proteins | sample MGYA00084031_6733416 | MGnify analysis MGYA00084031
ACATACGTCGCGGCATTACATGACAGTAGTCGGACCACATCATAAATTCGCAGCTTGCTTTTCCCGGACTTTTTGAACATCCTCTATCGGGATTATATCATATGCCTTGGGATGAAAATAACAGGCTTTGCCATTGCTATTTTCCCTTCGACATCCAGCGAGCTATGTACTTGTGTGCCTTCATTCGGGGAGGCTCGCGTTTGAAAGAGAAACGGACTTCTGTCCCTTAGGAGCAGAAGCCCGCCGCAAAGTGATAAAAGCATCTTTGCTGTATTCGGTACTTGTTTGTTTTCGGTACTAGTGTATTCGGTGCCTGTTTGTATTCGATGCTTTTACGTATCGAAACTTCGTTACCCTTCCAGCTCCGCCTCCGGCCCGTACAGATCAGGCCGCTTGGCTGCCAGTTTGGCTTTCCGCCTGGCCTTCCGCTCCGCGAGCACTGTGTAGAAAGACGGAACGACGATCAGCGTCAGCAGCGTGGAAAAGATCAATCCGAAGATGATGGTGACCGCCAGCGGACGGAACAGTACGTCCCCAAACAGCGCGAGCGGCGTCAGGCCCGCCACAGCCGTAAGCGAGGTCAGCAAAATCGGACGCAGACGCGCCTCTCCGGCCTGGATCACGGCCTGCTTCAGTTCCGCGCCTGCATGCCGCGCTTCTTCGATAAACTCGATCAGCACAATGCCGTTTCGCACCACGATCCCCGATAGCGAGATCGCCCCCATCATCGTCATGAAGCCGAGCGGCGTCTGCGTGACGAACAGCCCGATCAAGCTTCCGGCAAAGGCCAGGTACACCGTACTGAGAACCAGCACGGGAATGCTGAGCGAATAAAACTGCATCGCAATCAAAATCAGGATGAGGAAAAGGACGATGACCGACAGTTTCCCCATGTCGATAAAGATATCCGTCTGCTCCGAAGTCTCGCCGCCGATTTCCCAGCGATACCCCTCAGGGAATGAAATGGATTCGAGCAGCGGCTTGATTTCAGCCATGACCTCTGTCGCCGTACGGCCTCGCAGGTCGCTCGTAATCGTCACGGCACGCGAGAGATTCCGGTGCGGGATTTTTTGCGTGCTGAAAGTGGGCTTGACCTCTGCTAGCTGGGACAGCGGAATTTGCTCGCCTGCCGCATTGGTTACGGTCAGTCGCTGGAATAGGACGGTCGGATCGGCCGCTCCCTTTTGCATAAACAGCTTGATGTCAAGCAAATCCGTCCCCGTATCGAACTGGCTGACGGTGATGCCTTCGCTGGCGAGGCGGAGCGTCTGCGACAGATCGTTGTAATTGACCAGCTTTTCCTTCATCAGCTCCTGGTTCACCACAAACTCCAGGGTGTACCGCTCGATTCCGAAATCGTCCTGAATGTCGTACGTGCCTTCCAGCTTGGCGATCCGGTCCTTGATATCCCCTGCTAACGAACGTAGCGTAGGAATGTCTTCCCCATATACCCGGATCACAACAGGCTTGCCGACCGGGGGACCTGCTTCCAGCTGCTTCGGCAAAATGCTCGCTTCCGGATAGAGCTTTTTAAACTCCTCGCGCCAAGGCTCCAGCATATCCTCAATCTTTACCTTTGACTTGTCAAAGCGGACGACCAGTTGCCCAAGCGTGATGCCCTCGCCGATTTCGGTATCGCCGCTGAACATTTTGGGGGCGCTGCCGCCCGCGTAAGCGGCGACCGACTCGATCCCCGGCTGCTTTTGGATCCAGTCCGACACTCCCCGTACGACCCGGTCCGTCTCCTCCACACTGGTCCCGACCGGCAGACGGACGTTGACGAGAAATTGCGGCCGCTCGTCGTTGGGGAAAAGCTGGATCGGTGTCAGCGGGATCAATCCGTAGGCGCTGGTGCCGATCAAAACGCCGACCATGCCCGCGAGCACGGGCCGTTTTAAAATCCGCGGCATCAGCTTGCCCGCGTACCAGTTCGTCAATTGGAAAATTTGCTTGCCGAGCAGCCCCGGCGGCTTCCGGTACCCTTCGACTCCGCCTCTGCGGCGATGTTCGTACCACTGCCGGAATATCGGGATAATCGTCAGCGACATGAGCATCGAAGCGAGCATCGTCAAGGAAATAATCACAGGCACGGGCCGGATAAACTGTCCGACGTTTCCGCTCATGAACATCAGCGGACCGAAGGAAGCGATTGTCGCAAGCGTTGCCGTGACGATGGAGATGGACACCTCTTTTGCGCCTTTGACTGCTGCCGGGAGCGGTTTTTCGCCCAGCGTGGACAGCCTCCGCTCGATGTTGTCATTGACGACCACGGCATCATCCACGAGAATCCCCAGCACGATGATCAGCGAGACAATCGAAATCATATTCAGCGTGATGCCCATGGAAGGCAGGAACAACAACCCCGATGCAAGCGAGATCGGGATCGCCAGCGCTACCACAAAAGAAGTGATCAGGTTCAATCCCAGTGTACATACCAACAGTACAGCCAAAACGGCGATCAGCATCTCGCGTGAAAGATCCCCGAACAGCTCATCGACGCGTTCCTTTTGCGAGTAAATGGAATGCTTCTGCGCCCATGCGGGAAGCGACTTCTCCAGCGTTTTCACCATCTCGTCGACGCGCTTTTGCAGGGACGGTACATCGCTGCCTGTCTCGGCGTTGATGCTGATCGATACAGACGGCTTGCCATTGAAGTAGGAATACGACTCGATCTGCTCTGTGGTGAGCATGGCGCTACCGACATCCTTCAGATAGATCGGGAAGCCCTGCTGCGTCCGCGAGACGATGACGTCGTTTAAAGCCTCCACATCCTGGCTTTCCGCCAGCTTGAGCTGGTACGTGCGGCTATCGGCCGTCAAGTCTCCAAGCGGAATCCGTTCGTTTTCCTTTTTGACCGCCATCAGCACCTGGCCCCAGGTCAGCCCGTACTGGCTCAGCCTTTGCGTATCCACCTGAATCTGGATCTCCTCGTCCGGCAAGCCTTTGATGGTCACGTCTGCCACATTGGGAATCGTGCGGAGCTGTTCTTTCCACGACTTCAGGGTGGACCTGAGGCTGTACAGCTCTTCGCGGGTGTCAGCCGTGATCGCGAGCGTCTGGACGAAGGTGCGGTTCAGGTCGTCATTGATGATCGGCTGCTTGGCATCCTCCGGCAAATCAGCCTCGGCATCCTTTACCTTTTTGCGCAGTTCATCCCACTTTTGTTTGGGATCGACATCTCCGTCTGTCTCCACGATAATGCTCGACACGCCCAGACCGGAGACAGACGAGACGTATTTCAGGCCTTGAAGCTCGTTGATTTTTTCCTCCAGCTTCTTGGTGACCGTCTGCTCTACTTTCTCTGGCGAAGCACCCGGATAAATCGTGGTGACAGTGGCAAGATTGACAATGATGTCGGGCTGCTCCTGCTTGGGGAGCTGGAAAAAGCTGAGAGAACCGATCAGGACGACCATTGTAAAGAACAAGAGCGTGATTTTTCGTTTGCGGACGATGTATTCAATCACTGTGGTTGTCCTCCTGCCGCCTCGATCGGATCGCCGTCAAACAACTGGTCTACTCCTTTGACGACAAGTCGGTCCCCTTCCTTCAACCCGCTGGTGATCTCCAGTCTGTTGCTGTTGATCTCGCCGATCGTCACCGGGGTTTTCACCGCTTTTCCGGCGCTTTCGACAAAGACGTGGGCCTCGCCCTGCCCTCGGCTGATCACCGCTTCGACCGGCACGTACAGCCCTGCTTTTCCTTGCACCGTTTTGGTCGCCTTCACGACCTGACCGGCGAACCAGTCGTGCTTCTCGTTTTTCACTTGTACCTCGACACCGATGGTCCCCGTGCTTTGGTTGGCGGCCGGGTGAATTTTCACCACCTTGCCCTCCCGCTTTTGCCCGTAAAGCTCAAGCGTAATGGCCTCACCTTCCGTCCAGGCAAAAATCTCCCGGTCTGGAACCGGCAGCACGACCTTCAATGTATCGATCTGTCCGATCCGGTAAACGGGGCTTCCCACACCGACCAGGGAGCCCGCCGATCCGAGCTTGGCGATAATCGTGCCATCGATCGGAGCGCGCAGCTGGGTTTTGGCCAGCGTACTGGCAGCCAGCTCTTTGCCGATCACGGCCTGATGGTAGCTCGCCTGGCTCAGCGTCTTGTCCTCGGCGCGAGCGCCCTGCGTAACCAGCGACAAGGCTTGCTGGGCGTTTTGCAAATCCGTCAGGGCAACATTTACGCGATTTTGCGCAGTCTCGTACTCGCTCTGGGAGATGGCCTTTTCCCGGTACAGCACCTCAATCCGTTTGAAGTCGTCCTCCGCCTGTTGATGGGCGATCGTCGCCTTTTCCACAACCAGGCGCGCCTGCTCGATCTCCTGCTCGCGTGCTCCCTTTGTTACCTTTTCCAGCGTGGCTCCTGTTTGCTGAACGGTGGCACTGGCGGAAGCGACCTGAAGCGAATAATCGCTGCCGTCCAGACGAGCCAGGATGTCACCCCTTTTGACAGTGTCACCTTCGTTTTTGGCAAGCTCGGTGATCCGTCCCGCTACCTCGAACGAGACGAGCGCTTCCTCCAGCGGCTGCAATGTGCCGGAAAGCTCGGTTACCTTCACCGCCTGCTCCTGTTTCACCACGGCAAGCTCTACTTGCTTTACTTCGGACACAGCTTCCGCAGCAGGCTCCTGACTGCTGCAAGCCGTCGTCGCCAATAGCCCGGCGATTGCGAGAAAAGACAGCCATTGTTTTCTCATGTGACCCTCCACTCCATTCCCCTATATGTCCGCTCATCTACGTGCTTTCATCATATACAACTGAAAACTGGCAAAATTTCATCGGCTGCCGATGCCGCGCAGCAGAATGTCTGCACTGCTTTCCGTCATTGTCGGTATATCGATCAAGCTGTCGCAGTCTACCTTCACCCAATGCCTTGCCAAAAAAGAGTGGAAGAATGCCGAGACAAACATGTGGGCTGCGGTCGCAAAGTCTCCTTTGGGAAGAAGTCCGGCCTCATGCATCTCCTGCAGCTTTTCGCTCAGCATCTCATCGGCGATCTGCGGCATGCGGCTGAGCAGGTTGAAAACCTCTGGGTGATTCTGCGATTCGATCAGACAGATGATCAGAACTTCCTTTCGCTCCACAAGCGCGTTGTAATAGGCTTCGCCGTAGTGCATGAGCATCGCTTTGACGTCGTGGCCGCAGGCGTGAATCGCTTTTTCCAGCGCAGGGCGAATCTCGGTCATCTCCTCCAAAAGCTCGATGAGAATCCGCTCCTTGTTTTTGAAATGGCGGAAAATCGTCACTTCATTCACGCCGGCCAGCTCGGAGATTTTGCGAGTGGTTGCGCCCTTGTAGCCTTTCTGGGACATGAGCTGGCGGGCAGCAGCCAAAATCCGTTCCCTCGTTTCCTGTTCATCTCCTTTCCCGCTCTGGATTTTTTCGTGATCCGGCTTATCCATTTTGTTACCTCCGTATCATGCAAGCACTTGCTTTCACATGGCAATAATTAGCAAACCCATTATAACGGAGCTTTGCATGCATGTAAATACTTGCATGCGTTCCAAATGGGTTTTTGGACCCGGGCTTTTTTAGCGGAGCTGTAAGCCATACGTGAAACGTATAAATGCAGGGTCTCTTTCATTTCCTGTCAACATCAATGAAAAAAGCTGCTGACCGTATGGGTCAACAGCTCCAAAAACTAACGATTTGCCAGATTGTACTCCCTTTTTATCAATTCGTTCATGTCATCTGGTAGCGGCGCCTCGCAAGCGATCTCCTGCCCGGTAATCGGATGCGGAAAGGAAAGCTTGCTGGCATGGAGGGCCTGACGCCTGAGCAAGTCCCTTCTGCCGCCATACATGCCGTCTCCTGCAAGCGGATGCCCGATGTGGCGAAAATGAACGCGGATTTGATGCGTTCGCCCGGTCTCCAGCCATACCCGGACAAGACTGGTATCCGCAGAAGAGGCCTCCAGCTCGTAATGGGTGACAGCCTCCTCCCCCCGTTCCGTTACCTTGCGGCGGGTAGGATGGCGGGGGTCTCGCCCGATAGGAGCGCTAATTGTACCGTTCGCCTCCTCCAGACGCCCGCAGACGACAGCGAGGTATTCCCGATGCAAGCTCCCGTCGCGCAGCAATCGATCAGCGAGCTGATGCCCGTAGCTGGTCTTTCCCACCAAAATAGCTCCCGAGGTCTCCTTGTCAAGCCTATGTACCGGATGGACGCGGTCCGGCTCGCCCTTTTCCCGCAAATACTCGGCAAGGGCATGAACCAGTGTGCCTTGTTGATCTTGCTTGACGGGATGGACCATCATGCCTGCCGGCTTGTTTGCGACCAGCAGATGCTCATCCTCGTACAAAATCTCTACAGGTAAAGCCGCTTCAACGCTCTTCCCCTGCTTTCGCTGGGCTGCTTGCTGCGGTGAAGCATCCTGCCCGGGCTGATCTTGAACCCTGACCGCTACCTTGTCCCCTGCTTTTACCACCCTTTTTAGAAAAGGGGGCTTCCGGTTCAGGAGCACTCCCTTGCTCCTCGTTAGCCGTTGCAGCATTCTCCCCGAGACATGGAGTTTTTCCCGGACGATGCTCTCGACAGTAAGCCCTGCGTCCGCTTCTGCCACCTCATATTCCAGCCAGCCTTTTTTGCTCAAGCCCATCTCCTGCTTTCGTTCTCATTTCCTCCTATTGTATCGGAAGATGATGAGCAAGCGCCAGTTGACCGCTTTGTTCAAAAGCGGAGTACAACATCGCTTATGCACCGGTCAAAGTCGATGGCCGCTTTTGCCTGCCCCATTTCCAGGCATTGCGTGACATATCCTTCTTCTGCGTGGTACTCCCGACCAATGAGGTTTCCGTCAAAAAACATATGCAAACGATGTTTCCAAAGCAAGCGGGTCATGGTAAACACCTCTTTTTTAAACTTATTTGTATATTAAGTATATTTTAGAGGTGTTATTTTGTAAACATTTTTGTTTATAAAGTTACAAAAAGACTTTGCCGGGTCGTGACAGCCATTGGCCACTGCTTGAACCTGTAGAATCGATGCCCCATATGCAAAAAACAGAAAACCCCTTGCTCGCACAAGAGGTTTTAACCAAGCTTCTCGCCGAACAGCCACTTGGATGGCAGCATCCGGGAGGTTCCGGTTCCGTATTTGGCTTTGAAATTCATCATAGAAATGGCCATGCGCTCATTTCTGCACCTGCCCGCTTACCCTTTCAAATTCTCCGGGTTTAATCCTTGCAGTTCAGGCAGTACAAACAATCCGTCTTTGCGAATCAGCACGTCATCAAACCAGATTTCACCGCCGCCGTACTCAGGGCGCTGAATGTTGACCATATCCCAATGCACCTGGCTGCGGTTGCCGTTGTCCGCGTTTTCATAGGCGCGGCCGGGAGTAAAGTGAAAGCTGCCAGCGATCTTTTCGTCAAACAAAATATCGTTCATCGGGTGGAGGATATACGGATTTACCCCGATGGCAAACTCGCCGATATAACGCGCTCCCTCGTCACTGTCCAGGATTTCACCCAGCCGCTTGGTGTTATTGGCGGTTGCCTCTATGATTTTCCCGTTTTCAAAGGTCAGCTTGACGTTTTCAAAGCGGGTGCCCATATACGATGTCGCTGCGTTAAAGGAAATCGTTCCATTGACCGAATCACGCACAGGCGCCGTATATATCTCCCCGTCCGGGATATTGAACTCCCCTGCACAGATGATGCTTGGAATTCCCTTGATGGAAAACGTCAAATCTGTCCCCGGTCCGGTCAATCTCACCTTGTCTGTTCTCTCCATCCGCTCTTTGAGCGGCAGGAAAGCTTCGTGCATCTTTTGATAATTCACCGAACAGACGTCAAAGTAAAAGTCCTCAAATGCTTCCGTCGACATATTGGCGCTTTGGGCCATGGACGGGGTCGGGTAGTTGAGCAGTGTCCAGCGCACGTTGGAAACGATGTAATCATTGAGCGGCTGCACCACTTTATGATGGGCGCGGCGGCGATCTACGGGAACATCAGCGGACTCGCTGTCATTCGTCGGACCGTTGATCACAATGTAGGCCTGGATGTCTTTGAATTTGGGCTCATTCCATTTGAGCATGTACGACGCTCGTTCCTCATCCGTCCCCATCATCAGCTCCCGCTCGATAGACGGATCGATGATCTGGACAAACGGATACGCTCCCTTGGCATACGCCTGTTTAACCAATTCCTTTGCCAGCGGGTGCCCTTCTCCTCGAATTTCTATCAACAAGCATTCCTTCTCCTGCAAACGAACAGAGTGATTCAGCAGGTTTTCCGCCAGCTTGACTATGCGTGGGTCCAGCATCCCATCTCCTCCTGCACCATAGTTTGATAAAAATAACTTTACCGAACTGGCAGATATTTTTCAATTAGTGCCTGGATGCTTTTTCCTGCTGCTTCCAGATCGGCGGCATCTACGCATTCGTGTATTTCTGTTACGTAATCCCTTTGCTTGTTTTGGTACCTAGGATCGTAGTAATGGACCAGCAGCGACGCGATCGCCTGGCGATAATCACCGGCTTGCAGAGCCTCCGTCAACAGCTTTGCCTGCGCGGTAGGAATGCGGCGGGCGATTTTTAGATAGGCGTCTTTTATTTTTTCCGCAAAATCCGGTCTCCAGGAAAAGGGAGTCACGTATTCATCATAAAGACGCTGAACCCGCACCTCCAGAGGAGCCGTCAACAAAATGTGGACAGCTTGCTCCTTGGCTTGGAGCAAAAACGGCGGGAGCAGCGCATTGCCGATCCGCCGGCTTTCCGCTTCCATGACAAAGTACGGCGCATCCTTCAGCCTTCGCAGCGTTTCAAACAAACGCGCGTCAAACATCTTCTGATTCGCCGGCTTTCCTTTGCCGATGTGCCCAAATACCGATCCGCGATGGCCTGCCATTCGCTCCAGGTCGAGGACAGGCAAGCCGGATGCCTCCAAATGGCGCAGCAGCTCTGTTTTCCCGACTCCTGTCATGCCGTGCAAAAGGAAGACCGGCCGATTCAGCTCATACGGCTCTATGGTGCCAACCACATGCTTGCGGTACGCACGATAGCCTCCGATCAGTCGGCGGACCGGGACACCGGCAAACGTGGAGAAGGTCGCCATCGCCCTGCTGCGCATCCCGCCCCGCCAGCAAAAAATCACCGGCGGTTCCCCCGTCTCCTCTCCCCTTTGCCGGATGGCTTCCATCAGCGTCTCCATTTTGGGAGAGACAATTTGCATGCCGAGCCACTGAGCCGCTGCTTGTCCCTCACGCTTATAGGCAGTTCCGACCTGTGCGCGTTCACTATCACTAAACAATGGAATATTGACCGCTCCCGGGATCGTGTCGCGGGCAAATTCCCCGGGGGAACGGACATCGATCAGATTGGCGTATCCCCGATGCAGCATCTCTTCTACGGTTATATCTTGCAATGTCATGTCACCCTTGCTTCTGGTATCCTGAATGTATCAGCTTGTTTGTTTTTTCTATCTTATCATTATTCCTCGCTGGTCAGGAGGTCATAACATGTCTGGAACCATCAAGCTTACTGCTCTTACCCAAAAGGGAGGCTGCGGCTGCAAGATCAGCCCTGACGCCCTTTCGTCTGTACTCAAAAATCTGCCCAAGCCTGCAGAGCGCGATCAGCGTCTCTTGGTCGGCGTGGAGACTTCGGACGATGCCGGCGTCTACCAACTGACTGACGATTTGGCTATCGTACAGACGCTCGATTTTTTCACCCCGATCGTGGATGATCCGTACTGGTTCGGCCAGATCGCTGCTGCCAATGCGATCAGCGATGTTTTTGCCATGGGCGGAAAACCGTTGACGGTCATGAACATCGTCGGCTTTCCCATTCACAAGCTGGACCCTTCGATTCTGACGGACATCCTGCGCGGCGCCGCTGAAAAGGTCGCAGAGGCGGGTGCCGTGCTCGTCGGCGGCCACTCCATCGACGATCAGGAGCCAAAATTCGGTCTTGCGGTTACCGGTACCATCCACCCTTCCCGCGTGCTGACCAACGCCGGGGCCAAGCCGGGTGACGTGCTGATCCTGACCAAGCCGATCGGTGTGGGTATCCAAACGACCGCGATCAAGCGCGAAGCTCTTTCTCCGGAGAAGACAGAGCTGGTCATGGAAATCATGGCTACGCTGAACAAGCGGGCCGCTGAATGCATGCACGATTTTCCCGTGCACGCCTGCACGGATGTGACCGGCTTTGGCCTCATGGGGCATGCGCTGGAAATGGCGGAAGGCAGCAAGGTCGGCATCCGCATCCGCCAGTCACAAGTGCCCGTCTTGCCTGGTACCCGCGAGCTGGCTGAACAGGGCATCGTCCCGGGCGGCAGCAAATCCAATTTCCGCTGGGTATCGGACCGCGTCCGTTTCCCGGAAGCATTGGACGAAACAGACCGGCTGATCCTCTGCGACGCCGTCACCTCCGGGGGATTGCTGATCAGCCTGCCTGCTGCTGATGGCGAGCGGCTGCTGCAAACCCTGCATGCAAATGGAGTAGAGTGGGCCCGGATCATCGCGGACGTCGTAGAGGACCATCCAGGTATGATCGAGGTTCACCCGTAGAACAAAAAAATTTTCTTGCATTTTTTCCCGACAGTGGAGTATTCTAGTCAACAAGAGTCAATCTGGCAAAAAATTTTTGAAAGACGGGAGTGTTGGTTCATGTTGCTTTCTGTAGTTTCTACGATTTAGATTGGGGGCCTTGTCCAGGGGTCCTCACCCCTGACAAAACCCTATCTGAATGCAAGAAGCTGCAGGATGCCTGAACCCGCTTCCGTCTTTTCTGATATGGGACTTTCGGTGTAGAATCGAGACCGTTCTTTTGTCGATTCTGCGTACGGGATACGTACCTTGTTTTCGCGTACCCCAAGACCCCGTCCCAGTATCCCGACCCAGACGCAAAAAGCGCAAGCGGAAGAGGTTTTCACACTCCTCCGTTTGCGCTTTTTTTCATAATCCAAGCCGAACCAGGAGAGAATCAGCCCCTCACAAAGGCGGGGCACCTGCAGATGCGAAACGAGCTTCTTTGAGAGATTGGAGGAAATTTTCATGTATTGGCGTTCTTGGGACCTCAACCTGAAGGTCCGCCTGTTCGGCGAGTTGATTACGCATACGTTTTTCTGGATGTACTTTCCCTTTATGGCCCTATATTTCAGCGATGTTTTCGGTAAGGATGTAGCCGGACTGCTGCTGATGGTTCCTCCGCTGCTCGGCATCGTCGCCAATCTGGCCGGCGGGTATCTGGCAGACCGGATCGGCCGTAGAAAGACCATGCTGATCGCCATTTTTTCATCATCCGTCATGTTTGCACTGTTTGCATTTTCGTCTTCGCCGTGGATGACTTACGTGGCTTTTATCGGCATTGGGATGGCCGGCTCGATGTATTGGCCCGCCAGCTCTGCCATGGTGGCCGATCTGACAACGGAAGACGAGCGCCGCGTAGTCTTCGCCACCTTTTACACAGCGATGAACATCGGGGTTGTCGCCGGTCCCGTGCTCGGTTCCATCTTCTTTGTCCACTACCGCTTTGAACTGCTGCTCGCCTGTACCATCGTGGAATTTGTCTACGGGGTCTTGCTCTTCTTTTTGATCCGGGAGACGCTTCCTTCTCTCATCGGCAAGGCAGAGGCCGCGCCGGCCAAGCGTTTTTCGCTGAAAGAACAGTTCCGGAGCTATGCGGTCATTTTTACAGACAAACCGTTTGCCATCTACATTCTGGCCGGCATTCTGGTAGCCATCGCCTTCATGCAACTGGACCTGTACATGGCGCTGTACGTAAAAGAGCATGTACCCAATCAGCCTCTGGTCTGGTGGGGAGATTGGTCCTTTTCTATCGGGGGGACATCCGCATTTGGCTGGCTGATGGGATTGAACGGTCTTTTGGTCGTGCTGTTTACCCTGCCTGTCACCCGCTGGTTTCAGCACTGGAGCGACCGGAACAGCCTGATCCTCTCCTCCGTCCTGTACGGCTTTGGCCTGTTCCTGATGGCTTTTACGAACAACATTTGGCTGTTGTTCGGCTGTATGTTCGTACTGACTCTGGGCGAATTGATCCGCACGCCGGTCGTGCAGAGCTTTATCAGCAAATATGCGCCTGAGGACGCCCGGGGTCAGTACATGGGAGCATCATCGCTGCAATTTTCCATCGGCCGGTTTATCGCGCCGCTCGCCATCGGTCTGTCCGAGTGGCTGTCGCCGCTCGGCGTCTTCTCGATTATCTTGGGTATTTCGCTGTTGAGTGCTTTGCTGTATGTGTATATGTTCCGGTTGATACCGGAGGGTGGTGGTATTGAAAGAACATCGGGGTATGGAGGGTAAAAGACGAGCAAAGCAAAGTAGGAATATAATAAGAGATGCCAGGCGTGTCCTGTAAGATGAGGCTACTAGATTAAAACAAGAGGGTTTGTCTTCCGAGGGAGTTAGTCCCTCTTGTTTCTACTTAACTATCTTACCTTGTAAATGGTGTCCTTTCTACTTGTCCGAGACAAAGTTAACGACTTGTAATAAACCAATCAAGTAACAAAATACTAATTGAAAATTATACAATAAATGGTTTATATTGTTGTTTATTACCAATATTATACAATTATAAAATATTTTTTGGAAAGGGTGTTTAGTTCTCTCTTGATGAATATAGTGAATCTGAAAATAAATATAATTTAAGTGATGTTACTGAAGAATATGTTAATTCTCATCCCCGTGAGTACAAAGAAAGAATTCGCAATCTAGACAAAGCAGTATGGAAAAAGGAATTAGTTGCTTTAGCAAAACAAGCAGATAGAATGGAAGAGGCCCAGAAAATAATTGATAGGGATAGAAAAAAAAGGAAAACTTAAAGATCAATATGAAATAAAATTTGCTGATGGTACCATTTTTAGAGCTAGTTTTAACACATCTGAAACAGACCCTCAAAGATATAAAGAACTAACAAAAGATCTAGCAGCAGCTCAATTACTACCTCACATTGCTGGTCCGTGGAATTATTCGACATATATTGACACACATACAACTCCTGATAAGTCGGGAAACTATGTCACAGGTCCATCGTGGGAGTTTCAACAAGGT
>k87-315237_pt1 | contig 12994 bp, 10 predicted proteins | sample MGYA00084031_6733416 | MGnify analysis MGYA00084031
CCGTTCGATCCCAGTGCCGACAACGGTCCCGTCGCCCAGCTCGCGAAGGCCGGTTTCGACCGGCTCATCTCCGGTGCCGCGAGCGGTGCCTTCCCCGGCAACGCTGCCGAGACGGTGTTCGTGAACCCGGCCAGCACGTCGGGGTTGTTTCCCAACGGCGACAACAAGTACCTCGGCACCGCCTTGAGTTACGAGCCGGGCCGGATCGCTGTCGTGCGCGGTAAGGCACCGTTGTTCCCGAACACCCGGGCGGGGGTGTCGGCCGTCGATCCGGCGCAGCAGGTGCGGTACTGGTCGCTGTGCCAGAACGATCGGGTCTCGCCCTATCCGGTCGTGGCGTGTGCCGCCGACTTCGAGACCGCGCTCGACGACGAGGGGTACTACACCTATGCCGTCGCGGCGCCGGAGGATCTGTCGTCGGTGGCAGATCCGACGGTGACGGTGTTGCCGTGGGGGGATACCTCGGTGGAGAAGAAAGTGCTGTTCTTGCGCTACATGCTGCCGTCGGGGGCGTTCTATCCGCAGTCGATCCAGGCGTCGCAGGCGAGCGGTGCGGATCCGGCGACGGTGATGGGCCCGTACTACCCGCGCGCGGTGTACTGCGCGGCGGAGACGTTCGTGGCCGGTGGTTACGAGGCGTGCTTCGACGAGGCTGCGGGCTGACGCTCAGCAGGCGTGCCGCGGTAGCGGACGCGGCGGTGCTCACCGCGGAGACGAGGGTGTCGTCCGAACGGCAGACAGCGGATCCGGCGCCGTGCTGGTCGGGGGCGGGACCCACCCGGCCGGCGGCGTCGAAGGGGGACGGTCGGTGGGTGGCCGTGCTGTCGTTGTCGGCGGGGGAGTCGGCAACGACAGCACGGACCCGATCAGTCGGCCGAGCCGGTGAACAGGGTGGCCAGATCGATGACGATGGTGGTGACGAACCAGATCATGTGGTGCCTCCCGACGAAGTGATGCAGCGTTGCGACAGCGTTCGGACGAACGCAGGCGGACACGGTGGATGCGTCGAAGTTCGGCGCCCCCACTGCGCTGCCGAGGAGATTAACTGATGCCCACGCCGCACTTTTTGTGAGGCAGGTCACATAGAACGGCGAGTAATGTGTAGCATGTCCGTTTACCGACGGCGTTTCCTACACCACTCGACGGGATCGCGCTGAGAGTTCACAGATGGATACAAATCCATCCAAGCCCAATCCCAAGCCTTCCTCCACCCCGCTGCCCGGCCCGACAAGAAGGGGACCCGGTGTCCGACACACCCTGATCGCCGCTCTCGTCGGCGGCACACTCGTGTGCTCGTGCGGGGCGGACACTCAGGCATCGGACCCCGCGGCGCGCGGCGACGTCATCGGCCGCGTGGACGTCGATGGGCGGCAACTGCATCTGGAGTGCCGCGGTACCGACAACCCGACGGTGGTGCTGCAATCCGGGTCCGGCAACGCCGGCGACATCTGGAGGTTCAGCGAATCCCATTCCCCAGCAGTGCAACACTGTTCGACGAGATCGAAACTGCACCACCCCTACCGCCGACCCCGTGATGGCCCTGGTCCGCGGGGAGAACCCACCACTGCCCGACCCACTTCCCGCCGGGACGGCGGCTGCCCACCTCGAAGCGCTGCACCGCGCCGAACCGCGAGCCCAGGCCGAGTTCACCGCTGGACTGCCTCAGGGAGAACTGGCCGTGATCCCGGGAACCACGCACTACATCCACACCCAGCGGCCCGATGTGGTGGTCGATGCGGTCTACCGCGTCCGTGACGGCAGGGAAGGATCGAAGGACGACTGCGGCGCCAGATCCGCCCCCGGCGCGACTTCTACGTCGAAGTCCGGTCCGATACCACTACCCGGTCGGTGGCAGCCCTGCAGATTCCGATTCCTGCGCCGTCTGCCGCGGCGGAACACCGTGCACGACCAATGTCGAATCAATGCCCCCGCTTTCGGCGGAATCATCCATCCGATCTGCGGCCTTGTGTTCGTCGTCGTCGATCGCGGCGCCGAGAGTCCGTTTGCACGTGCGATCTTATTGCGCCGAGGTGGTGGAAGGTGTTCCGGCGGGGGCATACGACGCGCTGTACGAGACGCGAATCCGACCGCGCTTCACCCTGATCGTGGGAATCGCTACTTCCGCGAGCTCGCCGAGGGTCCGGACATGAGTTCCCCCGCATGGAGCGGAATGGATGTCCGCGATATCGACCGTTCGGTTGCCGTCCGGATCGATCCGTGAGGTGACAACGAGGCGAGCCGCGATCGCTTCCCTCACGGTGGTGCGCAATGCCGCGGTGATCTCTCGACGGCCCACCTCGCTCGTGAGCCGAACATCGTCGTTCGCGACGAAGTCGATACGGGCCTGGCCCGGAAAATGGTTGTTCGCCGCGAGTGCCCAACCTTGGAGGCGCCCGGCCGCCTCCACCAGATGACCGGCGGTGTGGTGCGCAGAATTTTCCAGTCGAGTGGTTCGATCGATGCGAGTGTTGACGTACTGACCGATCCGGAAGGGGGAGGTCGAGTATTGGCCACGTGCCAGGATCAATCCGGTCGCTCTGTCGCGAACAGGCACGATAGGAGTGTCGTCGATCCATCCCCTGTCGGCAGGTTGTCCTCCGCCCTGGGGGTGGAAGATGCACTCCTCGACGGCAGCCCACGCGCTGCCCTCATGTGTTCCTACGGCGCATATTCGGGTGTCGATGTGGTCGAGATACGTGTCGTACAGATAGGTGCAGGTCTGGCTCTGAGGGGTGGGGTGACGGTCGGTAACGGACATGAGTTCCTTCCGAATGCATGATGCTCTCCGGCGAGCCCGGATCGGGCCCTGTTCTCACACTCGGCATGTGGATGTGGTCGACCCCTACGGTGCCACTGTTCGGTGTTCACGTGGGTGTCGCGTCGAGTCCCGGATCGACTCAGGTGAGCGGGGGCGAAACCAGCAGCACGGTGACGTCGGCCTCGTCGTCGAACGTCTCGTAGCGGTGGGGTAGGTCTCCGGGAAAGCTGAGGAAGTCTCCAGTTCGGAGGGTGACGGGTTCGCCGATCAGCCCGGCGAGAAGGCTCCCCGACGCTACGAGTAGATGTTCGGTGGTTCCGGAAGCGTGAGGGATGCCCTCCATGGTGGAGTGCGCCGGCATGCGCAGACGCCACACTTCGGTGTTGTGTCCGGCGCTGACTCGACGCAGGAGTTCCCGGCTGATCTCACCGTCCGGTCGAGGGGTGCTCGGCCGGTATACGGTGCCTGACTCGACTGGATCGGTGATCAGGTCGGTCAGTGGAAGATGCAGTGCGGCGGCGAGAGCGGCGAGGGTGTCGATCGTCGGGTTACCTCGGCCGGCCTCGATGTTCGAGAGGGAAGCTTTTCCGATCCCGGCCCGCCGTGCGAGTTCGGCGGCGGTCAATCCGCGCTGCTCTCGCCGACGCTTGACCTGGAGACCTATTGCTGCGCCGACGCGTCCGATCCGGGGATCCATGTCATGCCTCCCTCGTCACAGCGCGAATACAGTCGTCGTCAGCGCTGTGTATCGAAACGTCGGACGGCCACGGTGCTGCATGTGGACACGATAGCAATGGCGAGTAGATAGAAGCTCGGTGCCAATACGGTGTGAGTGACGCTGATGAGCCAGGTCAGGATGAACGGTGCGAATCCGCCGAAGACAGTGACAGCGATGTTGTACGCGATGGACATGCCGGTGGTGCGCGACGCGGCAGGGAAGACCGCCGACATCAACGCCGGGACCGGCCCGAAGTAAGCGGCGGCCAGCAGACCGAAGACGACCTCGATACCGATCATGACCGCCAGGTGGGGAACGGTGGCGATGAGGGCGAACAACGGCACCGCTACCACTGCGCTGGCGACTGCGGCCGGCAGCATGACCCGTGTGGTACCGATTCGGTCTGCGAGCACGCCGAACAGCGGTGCGGACACGAACAGGACCCCGCCGAAGGTGAGGGTGGAGACGAACGCTCCGGCCGAATCCATTCCCAGATCGACGACAGCGTAGGTGGGCATGAAAAGCGCCATATAGGCCGATACCGTGCACAGTGCCACCACCCCGACGATCGTCCACAGACGAGCACGGTTCGCCGTGAAGGTCTCGATGACCGGCGCCTCCGAGGGCACGGTGCTGCGGAACTCGGGTGTCTCCTCCATCGTCGAGCGGATGTACACGCCGACGGGCCCGATGAGCAGCGCGAAGATGAACGGGACTCGCCAGCCCCAGCTTTCGACGGACTGTTCCGACAGGTAGTTGTTCAACACGAATCCGAAGAGGCCGGCAAGCAGAATCGCAGCGCCCTGCGTCGCCACCTGCCAGCTTCCGTAGAAGGATTTCCTGTCCGGGGCGTACTCGACGAGGAACGTGGTGGAACTGGCGAACTCTCCCCCCGCGGAGAAGCCCTGCAGGAGACGGGCGAGGACGATGATGATGCTGGCCGCGATGCCGATCGTCGCCGCCGTCGGTGCTACCGCGATGATCAAAGTACCCACGAACATCAGCAGAATCGAAAGCATCAGACCGGCTTTGCGGCCCTTGCGGTCGGAGTATCGCCCGATGACCACTGCGCCGATCGGCCGCATGATGAAGGAGACGCCGAACGACAGAAATGCCAGCATCAGTGAGGCTGTCGGGTTGTCGGTGGGAAAGAAGAGGGCGGATATGGTGACTGCGAAGGTGCCGTAGACCGTCAGGTCGAACCATTCGAGGCCGTTACCGACCGAAGCCGCGATCACGGCCTTTCTCGCATCGCGTACCTCCTCTGCAGTGGGTCGGTGGTGGGGATCCTGGGTCTGAACGTATTGCGATGACATGGGGTCCTTCTATCGACAGAGTCTTGCGGTGTGGGACTGGGAGGACTGCAGATCGATGCAGAGACGTTCGAGGAACTCGTCGCATCGGTGGATCTGGTCGAGTTCGATGTACTCGTCGGGAATGTGGGCCTGTGCGATGGATCCGGGTCCACATATGACGGTGTGGATGCCGGCCTCTTGGAACAGCCCGGCCTCGGTACCGTAGGACACTGCCTCTCCCTCGCTGGAGTGGTCCAGCAGGCAGTCGAGTAGCGCGCTCGCTGCATTATCGGAGGAGGGGTTGAGGGCCGGCACGTCGACTACCGGCTCGATCGTGGCGCTCGTTGTGGGATCGAGTTGCTGCATTGCTCTTCCGAGTTCTGCGAGTACCGAGCAGATCCGCCTCTTCAGCCGATCGACGTCGTGGCCCGGGATCGGACGGATCTCGATGTGGACCTCACACAGGTCGGGCACGATATTCGGTTCGGTTCCACCGTGAACCGGGCCGATACTGACTGTCGTAGAGGGAACGGTGAACCGGTCGTCGAAGGGCCCACCGGTGATGAGACCATCGGCGATGTCGGCTACGGAAGCGACGAATCGGCCGGCGTCAATGCAGCAGTGTTCGCCGGCCGGCGCAAGGGAGGAGTGCACCGACCTTCCTCGAAATGTCACTCGATACCGCAAGCAGCCTTTGTGGGCGGTGACGACGCGCATCGAAGTGGGCTCTCCGATGATCGCTGCACGCGGACGCCGGCGCTCGTCGGTGAGCAACTCCAGGAGATGCGATGCTCCGGAGCACCCTGTCTCCTCGTCGTAGGTCAGCGCGATATGCAGGGGAACAGCTAGTGGTGCCGCAGTGAACTTCGGGAGATGCGCAATGACGGAGCCGCAGAAACTCTTCATGTCGGTTGCGCCGCGGCCGTACAGCCGTCCGTTGCGAACCTCGGGTTCGAACGGTGGACTCGTCCAGATCTGGCCCTCGACCGGAACGGTGTCCAGATGACCCGAAAGCAGAAGGCCACCACTGGTGTTACCTCGTGAATCGGGAAGGGTGACGAGGAGGTTCTCCTGATGTCCGCCCGGGCTCGCCTGCGTCACGACCGGCAGGTCGAGACGCGCAATCTCCTCGCTGATCCAGGTGGTCAATGGAAGATTCGTATGGCCGCTGGTGCTCTCTCGTGAAAGCAGTTCGACGATCGTTGCCAGGCTGTATGGGGTTGTCGCCGCTGTCATGGACGGGCCTCGTCCTCGGATCCGAGATAGGCGACGCAGTCGATCTCCAAATCGAACGGCGCGGGCCACGATGCCACCGGGACGAAGGTTCGTGTGGGGAAGGGAGCCTCGAAGAAGGTCCGATACTCCTCGTTGATTGCCGTGTACCACGCCGCGTTCGCGCAGTAGATGCGTAGGTTGACGACGTCGGATGTCGTCGCCCCTGCAGCGGCCAGGCAAGCCTGCAGAGACCGCAGTGCTGCGCGAGTCTGGGTGCGGATGTCTCCGCTCACCAGTTGGCCCGACTCGGGGCAGTAGGGCGGTATTCCCGACACATACACGTGAGAGCCGGCCTTCATCACCGGAGACAGCGGCGCGTGGGCCAGGGTGCCGGACAGGACCGGAACCGTGATGACCTGCATGGACATGGCACTCCTTCGACTGTGATTGCTACCACTAGCTCGTCTCGATGAACGAAGTGTATGTTTTAAAGAACGAGTTCGCTAGTCCGAACGTTTTGTTCGAAACAATTACCAGGGGGTCCGCCGATGCTGGATGCATCCGATGTTCTCGAGGCCGCTCACCGCATCCGTTCCCATGTGCGACGGACGCCCATGCTCGATATCGGGGAGGGGAAGACGCCGCTGTGGCTCAAGTGCGAATTCATGCAGCACACCGGTTCGTTCAAGGCGCGCGGTGCGTTCAATCGGATTCTCACTGCCCTCGAACGAGGTGAACTCGATTCGGCGGTGGGGATCGTCGCAGCGTCCGGCGGCAACGCGGGACTGGCCCATGCGTATGCTGCTCTGCGCTTGGGCGTGCCCGCGACCGTCTTCGTCCCGGAAACTGCCCCTAGAGTCAAGCTCGAGCGTCTCGCCCGTTTTGGCGCGCACGTCCGCCCTGTCGGCACCGAATATGCTCACGCCTTCGCCGCCGCCACCGACTTCGTCGAGGAGACAGGAGCCCTGTTCTGTCATGCCTACGATCAGCAGGAAATCGTGGCCGGCGCAGGTACCGTCGCCCAGGAGATTCTCGAGGACGACCCTTCCGTCGATACCATCATCGTGGCGGTCGGTGGAGGTGGACTCCTCGCGGGGGTGCTCGCCGCTGCGGGTCGTGCCCGTGTCGTCGGAGTCGAGCCGGAATCGATCCCGACGCTCAATGCGGCGTTGACCCAGGGACGGCCGGTCGACGTCGACGTGTCGGGGATCGCCGCCGACTCCCTGGGGGCGCGCCGCGTCGGCAACATCTGTTTCGAGATCGCAACTCGTGTAGGTGTTTCGAGCCGATTGGTGGCAGACCGCGACATCGTCGCTGCACGAGCACGGTTGTGGCACGAGTACCGCATCGCCGCGGAACCCGGCGCCGCGACCGCCTATGCCTCGATCACCGCAGGGGCCTATGTTCCCGCGCCGGAAGAGCGGGTCGCCGTAGTCGTCTGCGGCGCCAATACCGACCCGGCCTCTCTGGCGGCAGGATCTGCGCACACCGGCGACACACCTCTCCCCGCCGGGGCGTAACAGCCCATCCTTCATTTTCCACAGTCGTTGCCGCAGGCACGGATGACGGAGGTAAGAACCCATGACCGAACTGAGGGACGCACAACCGGCGAGCGGCAACCTCGCAGACCGTTACCGAGCGTCCTCCGGGCCGGTGTTGATGACGGGAGTCCAGGCGATCGCCCGACTCCTGGTCGAACAGCACGAACGAGACCGCCGCGCCGGAAAGCGCGTCGCCACCTTCGTCTCCGGCTATCAAGGCAGTCCACTGGCGGGGCTGGACCGGCTTCTGGCGAGCATCCCGGAACTGGCATCCGAGCACGATGTGCGGCTGGTTCCCGGCGTGAACGAGGAACTGGCGGCGACGTCGGTCTGGGGAAGCCAGCTCGAACTCCCCAGAGGAGAACGTACCCATGACGGGGTCATCGGAGTCTGGTATGGCAAGGGGCCCGGATTGGACCGGGCCAGTGACGCGCTACGGCACGCTGCCATGTACGGCGCGCACCCCGCCGGAGGTGCACTGGCCCTCGTCGGTGACGACCCCGCCGCCAAGTCGTCCTCGGTACCGGCCGCGAGCGAGCGTTCCCTGGCAGCGCTGTCGATGCCGATCTTCTTCCCACGCAACGCCGAGGAGATCATCACCTTCGGTCTCCATGCCGTCGCTCTGTCCCGAGCATCGGGATGCTGGCCGGCCCTGAAGATCGTTGCCGATGTCGCCGACGGGTTGTGGACTCTCGACCGCGATTTCGCCGAGTTCGACATCACCGTCCCGTCTCTCGAATGGGAAGGGCGCCCGTGGATGTACCGGCAGCGGGTGCTGGCGGCACCACCCGACAGTGTGCTGGCCGAGGCCGACCTCTACGGTCCCCGGTGGGCGATGGTCGAGGCATTCAACGCCGCCAACGCCATCGACCACATCGAGGTCGACCCCGGCGATGCCTGGCTGGGAATCGTCGCGGTCGGAACCGCCTACGACTCGGTTCGCCAAGCCCTGAACGAACTCGGCCTGGCGGGGACCGATCTGCTTCGTGAGGGTATCCGCATCCTGCGTGTCGGCATGCCGTACCCTCTGGGCACCGACAAGGTCCGCCGCCTTGCTGCCGGAGTGGAGAAAATCCTCGTCGTCGAGGACAAGACCGCTTTCGTCGAAGCCCAGGTCAAGGACGTGCTCTATGGTGGTCCCACCGCTCCTCCGGTTCTCGGCAAACGCGACGAGGACGACCGCCCGCTCATCCCCGCCGACGGTGAGTTGACCGCAGCACGCCTGACCGGACCGCTACGGAGGGTGCTCCGGGACCGGGTCACCGTCACCTCACCACCGCCCCCTCCACTGCAGCTGACGGTACTGCCGTCCAAGCGTACCGCCTACTTCTGCTCCGGTTGCCCTCACAACCGCTCCACCACGGTTCCCGAAGGGTCCCTCGCCGGCGGCGGAATCGGTTGTCACACACTGGTCACCATGTCCTCGAGGACCGACTCGCAGGTCACCGGTCTGACCCAGATGGGTGGTGAGGGCGCACAGTGGATCGGGCAAGCTCCATATACCGATGTCGGCCACATCTTCCAGAACGTCGGCGACGGTACCTATTTTCATTCCGGGCAGCTCGCGGTGCAGGCCTGTGTGGCCGCCGGGGTGAACATCACGTACAAGATCCTGTACAACTCCGCGGTGGCGATGACCGGCGCTCAGGACGCCGAGGGCTGTCTGACGGTGCCCCAGCTGACCCACAAGCTCACCGCGGAAGGCGTTGCGAAGATCATCGTCTGTGCCGAAGACCCGGCCCGGCACAAGGGAGCCGACTTCGCAGAAGGAGTGTTGCTGTGGCACCGTGACCGACTCGACGAAGCGCAACGCCTGCTTCGTGAGACCAGAGGCGTAACAGTGTTGATCTACGACCAGCAATGTGCCGCGGAAGCACGCCGCAAACGCAAGCGCGGCACACTGCCCCCACGGCGTACCCGGGTGATCATCAACGAAGCGGTCTGCGAGGGATGCGGTGACTGCGGTGTGAAATCGAACTGTTTGTCGGTTCAACCGATCGACACCGAATTCGGACGCAAGACCCGCATCGACCAGACTTCGTGCAATACCGACTACTCCTGTCTCGACGGCGAGTGCCCATCCTTCGTCACTGTCGAGCTGCCCCACGACACCACGGGACCGCGGCACGAGATCCCGCAACCACCCGCGCTCCCCGAACCTGACGTGACTCCTCCGGCAGGGACGCACGACATCTTCCTTGCCGGCATCGGCGGAACCGGCATCGTCACCGTCAACCAGGTCCTCGGCGTGGCTGCCGTCCGGGCCGGCCTCCATGTGCAAGGTCTCGACCAGACCGGACTGAGCCAGAAAGCGGGGCCGGTGACGTCCCATCTGCGCGTGAGCACGCAGCCGCAGGAGTCCTCGAACCGCATCAGCCCCGCATCGGCGGACTGCATTCTCGCGTTCGATCTGCTCACCGCTGCAGACAGTAGATACGCGGGTTACGGGACTGCCGATCGGACCATCACCGTCGCGTCCACCAGCAAGACCCCTACGGGCGACATGGTCTACGACGGCTCGATCACCTATCCGGACGACGCCACGCTCATCGAACGTCTCGACGTGTCGAGTCGGCAGTTGATCACCTTCGATGCGATTGCCGCCGCCGAGGTGCTGTTCGGTAACGCCGCTGCCGCGAACTTCCTGCTCGTCGGCGCCGCCTACCAATCCGGTGGAATACCTGTTCCTGCGACGGCGATCGAAGAGGCCATCGTCCTCAACGGCGTTGCGGTCGAAGCCAATCAGGCTGCCTTCCGGTGGGGGCGTGCTGCGGTGTGCGCACCCGAGGCGTTCGCCGAAGCGACCGTCCCGACCTACCGTGCCCATCGCAGCGATGACACCGTCCCGTTGCACCTCACACAGCGGCTGACAGTCACCGGGGATGTGCGCGCCACGATCGAACGACGTGTCGCCCAACTGATGGCATATCAGGACGAGTCCCTCACCATGCGCTACTTGGACGTCGTCCAGACCGTATGGGAAGCGGAGACCGGACTCGGTGATCGAACCGCTCTCACCGAAGCGGTGGCACGTGGACTGCACAAACTGATGGCCTACAAGGACGAGTACGAAGTGGCCCGTATGCTCACCGACCCGGTCTTCCTCGATGCGGTACGTGCCGAGATGCCTGGGGCAAGCAATCTCACCTACAAGCTCCATCCCCCGCTCCTGAAGGCACTGGGCCGAAAGAAGAAGATCGGCTTCGGACCCCACAGTCACGTCGCGCTGCGTGTCCTGGCCAAAGGCAAGTGTTTGCGCGGCACTCCCTGGGATCCGTTCGGCTACACCAAGATGCGTCGTCTCGAACGACGTCTCGCCACCCACTACGAGCAGATGGTGCTGCAGCTGGCACGTGAGCTGACCGTGAGCACGTACGACACAGCTGTCGCTGCAGCGGAAGCCGCCGATCTGGTACGTGGCTACGAGGACGTCAAACTCCGCAATGTCGACACCTACTTGGCACAGTTGCGGAAGTTGGGCATTGACACCACCGGACTCATCGACCACTGACGCCCGGGATCCACGGAGGGGCGATGCGCACGAGCCAGGTGTCGAGCCAGGCGGTGAGCCGCCCGCTCTCACGCACCGGGCCCGCAGCGGCGAGATAGCCGTCGGGTCGCACGAGCAGCCACCCGCGCGGGATGTCGTCGGGAAGCGACATGTGCCGGACGGTCAGGGCGTCACCCCACGGGCGGCAGGCGTCGACGATCTTCCCGGCGTCCGGTGGGACGAACAAGGTCGGTCGGGACACGTCCAGCAGATCGTCGAGATACGGGTACGGAATCCGGTCCCCGGCGCGCAGGGAACCGATCCGCCCGCCGCCTTTCGTGATGGGGCGGCCGCGGTAGCCGGCGGTGAGCTGTCCGAGTACCGCTGCCGCCTTGTCCTGCACGATGTCGCGGCCGAGCAGGACGGGAGCGAGCCGCAGCAGCGCCGCGTGCGCCATCGGATCGGTGGAGTTGAACGCGCGCGTCGCCCGTTCGGTCATCCGGACCAGAGCGTGGATCACCGGAAGCCGGTCGGATTCGTAGGTGTCGAGTAGTTCCGGTCGGGCCCGGCCGTCGAGGACCATCGCCAGTTTCCAGGACAGGTTGATCATGTCCTGGATGCCGGCGTTCATGCCCTGCCCGCCGGCGGGGGAGTGCACATGGGCGGCGTCGCCCCCGAAGAACACCCGCCCGCTGCGCAGGGTCGTCATGTGGCGGCTGTTGATCCGGAACCGCGAGCTCCAGCGCAGATCGCGCAACCGGGCGGGCAGGTGCACGGTGCGCTCGTACAGGCGCCGGATGTCCTCGAGCGAGGGTTCGGCGGCGTCGCCGGTGACCCGGTCCGGATCGGTGGCCATGAACCGGAACCGGCCGTGGCCCATCGGAAAGACCGCCAGAAAGCCGTTGCGCGCCAAGAACACCGACAGTTGATCCTCCGGGATGTCGCCGTCGAGGATCAGATCGCCCAGCACGTAGTTCTGGGTCAGGAAGCGGCCGTCGAAGGACAGTCCGAGGTGTTTGCGGATGGCGCTGTGCGACCCGTCGGCGGCGATCAGATAGGACGCGGTGACCGTCTCGGTGGTGCCGCCGCCGTGGCGCAGGTGCACCTCGACGCGGTCGGGATGGCGGTCCAGTGAGAGCATCTCGGTGCCGCGCTCGACTTTCACGCCCTGGCGGTTCAGTTGTTCGGTGAGCAGTCGTTCGGTTTCCGATTGTGCCAGCAGCAGAACGAAATTGAAGGTGCTCGGCATCCGGTGCAGTTCGATCGCGGCCAGCCTGGTGCCGCCGGAGTAGAGGGTCGTGGCGTGCACGCGGTTGCCCAGGGCGAGCATTTCGTCGCCGACGCCGCGGGGGCGGAGCAGTTCGAGGGTGCGGGCCTGGATGCCGAGGGCGCGCGAGGTCGGGGAGCGTTCGGGTCTGCGGTCGACGAGGCGGACGTCGATGCCTAGACGCGACAGTTCCATCGCGGCGGTCAGGCCGGTCGGTCCGGCGCCGACGATCAGGACGGGGGTGTGGGGGATTGTCATGGTTCTCACCACCAAGTCAGCAAGTGATGACTTGGACGCTAGGCCTGCCCGGCAGCCATGTCAACGGTTGCTGACTTATTCTCGACACATGACTGCACGACGGCCCCGCAATGCGCAGCGGACCCGCGCCGACATCCTCACGGCAGCACGGCGACGCTTCGGATCCGACGGCTACGACCGCACCACCCTGCGCGCGATCGCCGCCGACGTCGGCGTCGACTCCGCCCTGGTCGTGCGGTACTTCGGCACCAAGGAGGCGCTGTTCGCCGCCGCCGCCGAATTCGATCTCGACCTCCCCGACCTCACCGGACTCGCCCCCGACGACCTCGCGGCCGCCCTGCTCAACGCCTTCTTCACCGTCTGGGAGGACGACACCACCTTCGTGGCGCTGCTGCGGGCATCGATGACCAGCGACACCGCGGCCACCACCATGCGCACGGTCTTCGCCACCC
>k87-1582579_pt1 | contig 12988 bp, 9 predicted proteins | sample MGYA00084031_6733416 | MGnify analysis MGYA00084031
GCCCACCGCCGACCCCCGCGACGAGCGGGTGCGGGCCTGGTGGGCGGAGGCCACCCGCCGGGTCTACGAGGCGATCCCGGACTTTGGCGGCTACGTCGTCAAGGCCGACTCGGAGGGGCAGCCGGGCCCGTACGCCTACGGGCGGAACCACGCCGACGGGGCGAACCTGCTCGCTGAGGCGCTGGCGCCGTACGGCGGGGTGGTGCATTGGCGCGCCTTCGTCTACAACCACCGGCAGGACTGGCGTGACCGCTCGACCGACCGCGCCCGGGCCGCCTTCGACCACTTCGCTCCCCTCGACGGCCACTTCCGGGACAACGTGATCCTGCAGGTGAAGTACGGCCCGATGGATTTCCAACCCCGGGAGCCCATCTCGCCGGTGATCGCGGCGATGCCGCGCACGAGGTTGGCCGTTGAGCTGCAGATCACCCAGGAGTACACCGGGCAGCAGCGGCACGTCTGCTACCTCGGTCCGTTGTGGAGCGAGGTCCTGGGTTTCGGGCTGTGGGGGCCGCAGGGGCCGACGGTCGCCGACGTGGCCGCGGGCCGGGACCACGGCGGCTCCCCCTCAGTCCCCGCGGCGGCGGCGCGCGCGGCGGTGCGCGGCGGCGGCCTGGTCGGAGTGTCCAATGTGGGGGACGACTTCTTCTGGACCTACCACCCGCTGGCGCAAGCGAACCTCTACGCCTTCGGCCGGCTCGCCTGGGCGCCGGAGCTCGACCCGGCGGCGATCCTCGACGAGTGGATTTCGCTCACCTTCCCACCCGCGACCACGCGGGACCCGGAGCGCGTCCGACGGACCCTCCATGCGGTGATGGACGACTCGTGGCGGACCTACGAGCGTTACACCGCGCCGCTGGGCGTGGGCTTCATGGTCCGCCCGGGGACCCACTACGGCCCCGACGTCGACGGCTACGAGTACTCCCCGTGGGGCACCTACCACTTCGCCGACCGAGACGGGGTGGGTGTGGACCGCACGCGGGCGACCGGCACCGGCTTCACCGGCCAATATCCGCCCCCGTGGTCGGAAATCTATGAGTCGCGTGAGCGCTGCCCCGACGAGCTGCTGCTCTTCTTCCACCACGTGCCCTACTCGCACGTGCTGCACAGCGGCACCACGGTGATCCAGCACATCTACGACACGCACTTCGCCGGGGTGGAGGAGGTCGTCGCGATGCGACGGCGATGGCAGGAGCTGGCCGGCCTTGTGGACCCGGCGGTCGACGCGCGCGTCCGCGAGCTCCTCGACGAGCAGCTGCGCTGCGCTGAGGAGTGGCGTGACCAGATCAACACCTACTTCTTCCGCAAGTCCGGGGTGCCGGACGCCCACGGGCGCCACATCTACCCGTAGCGGCCGCGGGCGGCGCTCGTCCGCCCGCGGGACGCGCACCGTCGTCGCCAGGTCGGCGACGACGTCGAGGTGTCGTCCCCACCGCACGGAACCGTCGTGGTGGCCGGCAGGGTCATGCCGTGAACTCGTCGCGGATCCGCGTGATCATCGGTCGGCTGGTCAGCAGGAGGGCCAGGCAGATCATCGAGCCGAGCAGCGCAAGCACCACCTCTGAGGCGTACGCGGTCACCGCGGCAGCGGCGACGAGGAGCAGCGCGTAGCCCACCGGCACGCTGGGGGTGCGGAAGAGGAAGTACACGGCCAGCCGGGCCACGTCGCGCACGCGGAACACGAACAACGAACTGATGATCAGCGCGTTGATGCCCCAGAGGGTGGCGACCACCGCGATGACCACGAGCAGTCCGCCCCACCACCGAGGGACGCCGGCGGCGTCGAAGTTGGCCAGGTTCACCAAGATGATCGTCAGCCACAGCAGCAGCGGCACCCAGATCCGCAGCACTCCGCCGACGTTCATCCGATAGCCCCGCCAGAACGCGCGCGCCGGGGCGAGGTCGGTCAGGTCGGCGCGGAACCGGTGGAGCGCGTAGACCGCGGCGGAGACCGCCGGGCCGAGGGGAAGCGCGCAGGCGAGAAAGAGGGGGATGTTGCTGGCGTCCCGATCCAACAAGATCATCGGGATCCACCCGGGCAGCATGGCGAGCGCCAGCAACACGTCGATCACCAGCAGGGTGTAGATCAGGGCGTAGGCCCGGGACAGCGGTCCCTCACCGAACGCGCGCCGCGATCCGTCGCTCATCGTCCATCCGCGTGGGTCGGAGGCTGGCCGAGCAACCGGGCGTCATCCCACCACGGCGGTGTCTCGTCGCAGACCGGGGTGAGCTCGACCAAGGTCACCTCGTGTCGGGCCAACGTGAGATCCAGATTGACCCGTCCCCCCTCGATCGACAACCGGCGGTGGTGCCGCGCCGGCTCCGCCGCCTCCCGCAGCGCCTCGAGCTGCCACGGCCGCGGAGAGCGCGGCCGGCCCATCTCGCACCACGCGGTCCACGCGTTGCCCACCTCCTCGTTGACCGTCGACCGCAGGACGAACGCCGATCCGCGCTCCGCGCTCCCCAGCGGGATGGACAGCGCCAGGTCGTGCCGCTCCACCGGGTCGCGCCCGGTGACGTCAACCGGCGCCCACGCCAGCACGGTCACCCGGCCGTCCCCGTGTCGGGTCACGAGGTGGTCCTCCCCACGGGCCAGCACCTCGTCGCCCATCCGCGCCATGAAGGCGTAGAGGTGGTAGGTGGGCTTCTTGATTTGCCGGTGGGTGAGCAGGCCGAATCCGCCGTGGAACAGCGCGGTGGGGACCCCGACCTCCTCGAACACGTCGCTGAACGTCCAGTACGAGAAGGAGTCCACCAGCTCCCCGCCGGCGGCGAGCACCGGGGCGAGGTAGGCCGCGTGGAACGCGGTGTCGTGGACGGGGTTGTCCGGCCGATACGAGGAGTTGAACTCCGTGATGTGCACCGGGAGCCCGGCGAGGGGCGTGCCGCGTAGCAGCTTCCGCGGGGTGGCGAACTGCTCCAGCAGGTTCGCGGCGGGTTTGAGGGTCTGGTAGACCCCGAACGGCACGTGCTGTGCCGGCCCGGCGGTGTAGGCGTGCTTGCTGATGAAGTCCACCGGGATTCCGCGGTCGGCGACGAACTCCGCGAACGCCACAAGCCACTCGTCCGCGCCCGGGGAGATGGCGGGGCCGCCGACCTGGAGCGAGGCGTCGACCTCCTTGACCGCGGTAGCGGTCACCTCGTAGAGGCGGTGGTACGCGTCCCGGTCCGCGCCCACCCAGAACTGGGTGAGGTTCGGCTCGTTCCACACCTCGATCGGCCACTGGCGCACCTGGTCGAGGCCGTACCGGTCCACGAGGTGCGCGATGGTCGCCCGGACGAGCTCCGCCCACGCGCGCCAGGAGCGCGGCGGCGTGATATTGCCTCGCCACCAGAAGACCGTGTCGTCCCCGCTGGCGAGCTCCACCGGCATGAAGCTCAGCTCCACAAAGGGCGCGATGCCGAGCTCGAGGTACGCGTCGATCACTTGATCGACGTAGGTGAAGCAGTAGTGCACCCGCCGCGTCCCCTCGTACTCGTACGGCCGGTAGACCCCGACCCCGTCGCTGAGCAACCCGTGGCCACGGATGTACCGGAAGCCAATCTCGCGCTGCACGAGCGCGAGGGACTCTTGGTAGTCACGGCGGAGGGCCAAGTCGAATCGACCCGTGCCGACACAGGTGCGCCACGCGGCACCCAACCGTCCACTGGGGTGCTCGGGAACAGTAATCCGCATGCCCTCGTCCTTCGCGGGATGCCGTACCGGCGGCCAGCAGGGCGATCCGGCCGCGCCCAGGTGAGCGCGGCCGGATCCGGGAGGGGGACGATCAGCCGTGCTTCTCCTTGTAGCGCTGGTACGCCCGGTTCACGATGTCGACGTACTCGTCCATGTGCTTGCCCTTGAGCTCATTGACGTAGGCGTCCCACTCGCTCAGCGGGCGCTGGCCCAGCGCGAACTTGAGGGTGTTCTGGTTGACGTGGTCCTGCAGGGCGGTCTCCCACAGCGTCACCTGCTCCCGCTCGTCCTCGCTGAGCGGGTACGGCGGCGGCAGCGTCCGGTTCGGCCGCTCATTCATGAGCTTCTGGAACTCCAGCTCCTCCTCCGAGAAGAAGGACTGGACGAGCTCCAGCTTGCCGCCGTAGGCGAAGACGCCGTTGTAGAAGCCGAAGTCCTTCTGCAGGTGCTTGGTGCCCTTCGGGTTCAGCCCGACCACGTCGACATCCGGGGCGAGGCGCCGCTTGCCGGAGGCGTCCTTGGTGTAGGTGACGCCTTCGACACCCCACTTGGCGAACTCCTGGCCCTCGTCGGAGTACCAGAGCCAGTCGATGAACTGCATCATCGCCACGAAGTGCTTGCTCTGGCGGGCCTTCGCCGAAATCATCAGGCCGTTCTCCAACCGCGAGGCCGGGTTGATCGCGCCGGCGGAGCCGATCGGCAGCGGAATCTTGGCGATCCTGGCCTTCGGGTTGGTCTTCGCCAGGTCAGGCCGGTAGTCGTTGACGATGTTCTGGGCGTTGGTGCTGATCACAAAGGACTTGCCGGAGGCGAGCTTCCGCCGCGCCTCGTCATCGGTCTGTGTGAAGGTCTCCGGGTCGAGCAGCCCTTCTGACACCAGCTTGTTCAGGTACTCGAGGATCTTCTTCCACTGCTCGGAGGCGTAGGTGTAGAAGAACTTGCCCTCCTTCGGGTCCCAGGAGACGTGCTGGAAGTTCCAGCCCGCGCCCTCCAGGCCGTTGGTGACCGCCAGGAGGTTGAGCAGGTTTCCGGCCGGGTGCGGCTTGCTGAAGCGGTCCGACAGGGGGTACGAGTTCGGGTACTTCCGCTTCATCGCCTTGAGGACCTCGTACAGCTCGTCCCATGTCGTCGGGACCGCGAGGTTGAGCTCCTCAAGGACGTCCATGCGCATCGCGAGGGTGTAGTCCTGCCACGGCTTTTCGTGCAGGCCGGGCAAGACGTAGAACTTGCCGTCCTCCTGGCGTAGGGTGTCCAGCTCCGGCCAGAGATTCCACTTCTCGACCTTGTCCTTGAAGTTCGGCATCAGGTCGATGTAGTCGCTGACCGGCAGGATGGCGCCCGAGGCGACGAATTGCCGCTCCTGACCGGGATAGGTCTTCGAGATGATGAACGGGGCGTCGCCGGCGCTAATGAGCACGCTCCGCTTCTGCTCGTAGTCGCTCAGCGGGACGGCGACCTTCTCCAGGGTGACGTTGGTCCGCTTCTTCAATTCGGACCAGAACAGCCAGTCCTCGTTGAGCTGGTAGTTGGGGTGGTTGTTGTACAGGATGGAGAAGGTCAGCGGCTCGGTAGCCCTGAATTGGACCCCGACACCGTAATTGTCCATCGCGCCGACACGGTGTTCGGACAGGTCGCTCTCGCCAGACGAATCATCGCCGCCGCAGGCCGCGAGGCCAACGATGAGCGTGCTGGCCGCGACCACTGCTATCCGGCGTAGTGAATCGCGGAGCATCGCACTCCTTCCCAGGAAATGTGTCATCGCGGGGGAAAATGCGCGAATCGTTATCCCTTCACGGCGCCGAGCATGATGCCGGTGACGAAATACCGTTGGATGAAGGGATAGACCATGACGATCGGCAGCATGGTGAGCACGATCGTCACCGACTGGATGGTGGCGGCGGACTGCACCACGTCGGCACCGCTGCCCAGGCCTCCCGCGGTGGAGGTGGCGTCACTCGCGCCCGCGATGAGGTTCCTGAGGTAGACGGTGACCGGGAACAGGTCCAGCCGGTCCATGTAGAGGAAGGCGCTAAACCACGAGTTCCAGAAGGAGACCGCGTAGAACAGCACCATCGTGGCGATGATCGCCTTCGACAGTGGAATGACAATGTGCCAGAGGGTGCCGTAGGTATTCAGGCCATCGACCGCGGCCGCCTCCTCCAACTCCGTGGGCAAGCTCTCGAAGAAGGCCTTCATCACCAGCAGGTTGAAAACGTTGATCGCGTTCGGCAGCGCGATCGCCCATACCGTGTTCTTCAGGCCGAGACTGGTGACGAGCACGTAGTTCGGAATCAGACCGCCGGAAAAGAACATCGTGAAGACGGCGATTCCGATGAGGAAGTTGCGCCCCTTGAGGTGCTTCTTCGACAGCACGTATGCGTAACAGGTGGTGAGCACGACCGCGATGGCCGTCGAGACGACCGTGTACACCACCGTGTTGCGGTAGTTGATCCAGAAGAGCTCGTCGCGCATGACGAGCTTGTAGGCCTCAAGGTTGAATCCCTTCGGAATGAGGTGCACCTCGCCGGCCATGATGTACGCGTTGTCGCTGAACGACCGGGCGATGATGTTCCCGAAGGGATACAGCGTCACCACGACAACGCCCGTGAGGATGATGGCGTTGAACACTTGGAAGACGCGGTAGCCGCGACTCGGCCGCGGGCCACGCAAACGCCGGGGCGTGAGCTGGTGCGGCGCCCCAGCACGACTCTGAGCGATATCGACGGTCACCACAGGCTTGTCCCCACCGCGCGCCGCGAGATGACGTTCGCCGTCAGCACCAGGACCAGGCCGATGACGGCCTCGAACAGGCCGATCGCTGCGGCGTAGCTGAGATTTCCGGAGACGATGCCGACGCGGTACAGGTACGTGGAAATCACGTCGGCGGTCGGATAGGTCAACGGGTTGTACAGCAGCAGGATCTTCTCGAAGCCCACCGCCATGAAGGTGCCGATGTTGAGGATGAGCAGCGTCACCATGGTGGGCCGGATACCGGGCAACGTGACGTGCCAGATCTGCCGCCAGCGGTTCGCGCCGTCGATTGTGGCCGCCTCATAGAGCTCGTGGTCGATCGTGGTCAACGCGGCGAGGTAGAGGATCGTGCCCCAGCCGACGGTTTGCCAGATCTCCGACGAGACATAGATTGTTCGGAACCACTCTGGACGCTGGAGGAACGGAATCGGCTCGCCGCCGAAGGCCTTCACCAGCTGGTTCACCGTGCCGTCGATGGACAGCAGCTGCATGACCATCGCGGCGACCACGACGATGGACAGGAAGTGTGGCAGGTACGACACCGACTGAACGAACCGTTTGAGGAAGCGGGTCCGTACCTCGTTGAGGAGGAGTGCCAGCACGATCGGCAGGGGGAAGCAGAAGAACAGGGTCAGCCCGCCGATGATCAACGTGTTGGTGAAGACCTTCCAGAAGGTCGGGTCGCTCATGAAGAGGCGGAAGTAGCGCAGCCCTACCCAGTACTCGCCGTAGATGCTTCCGCCCGGGCGGTATCGCCGGAAGGCGATGACGTTCCCGAGCATCGGCAGGTACCGGAAGATCAGGAAGAAGAGCAGCGGCAAGATCGCCAGGGAGTAGAGCTGCCAGTCCCGGCGCAAGGCTCGCCGCCAACTTCGGGCGTGCGGGCGGTAGCCCGACGCTGGCGTTGCCTGCGGCGAAGGCCGTGGGACATCCGCCTTCACCGACACACGTCCAGTCATGCCACCTCTCCAGTTGGGTGGTGCCTCGTCCGACCGACCAGCGACGGTGACGGCCCGGCGAGCGAAAACTTTCGGAACTTCTTCGGTATGTGGCGGCAACTTAGGCAGCTGCTGGAAGGTGTGTCAAGGCTCTCAATAACGATCGTTATCTTTGTGACTCTCTTGATCCAAGACTCAGGCAGCCGCCTGACACACGGTCTTCACACGGACACTCCCGAGCACGCGGTGCTAGGGTGACCTCGAAACTTTCGGTCGAGCTGGGTGAGGTTTCGATGACAGGATCCCGTCCGGCGACCCGACCGGGCACGGCGACCATCGCGGTGATCGCTAACGAGGTCGGCGTCTCGGTCGCGACTGTCTCCAAGGTCCTCAACGGCCGGTCCGACGTGGCGCCGGAGACCCGAGCGCGCGTCGAGGCCAGCCTGGAGCGCCACCGGTATCGCCGTCGCGTCAAGCGGCGACCGTCCGGTATCGCGCAGATCGACCTGGTGTTCCACGAGTTCAACTCGGCCTGGACGATGGAGATCATCGCTGGTGTCGAGACCGCGGCCGCGTCGGCGAACGTGGACGTCGTCCTCTCCCAGCTCGGCGGCCGGCACCGCCCCCCACAGGAGTGGCTCGACCGCGTCATCGCCCGCCGCCCGCTGGGGGTGCTCTTCGTGCTCTGTCACCTCACGCGCACTCAGCAACAGCAGCTCGAGCGCCAGGACATTCCGTTCGTCGTCGTCGACACCGACAGCGCGACGTCCGCCTCGGTGCCGACGGTCGGCTCGAACAACTGGCACGGCGGTCTCCTCGCGGCGCGCCACCTGCTGGAGCTGGGGCACCGCCGCATCGCGGTGATCGCCGGGCCGCAGGACGTCTTGTGCAGCCGCGCCCGCGTATCGGGGTTCCGGTTCGCGCTCGACGAGGCCGGAGTCCCGCTGGACCCCGACCTCGTGCGCTACGGCAACTTCTTCGTCAACGCCGGATACGAGCACGGCATGGAGCTGCTCAGCCGCCCCGACCGGCCGACGGCGATTTTCGCGGGCTCCGACCTACAGGCGCTCGGCGTGCTCCGGGCCGCCCATCAGCTCGGCTTAACCGTCCCGCGCGACCTGTCCGTCGTCGGCTACGACGACCTCTCCCTCGCCTCCTGGATCACGCCGACGCTCACCACCGTCAACCAACCCCTCCGGGAGATGGCGAGCACCGCGACGCGGATGCTGCTCGATCTCGCCAACGGCGTCCAGCCGGCCTCGCGCCGCGTCGACCTCGTCACCGAGCTCGTCGTCCGGGAGAGCACCGCTCCGCCGCCCGACGGTGGCGCCTGACCGCTCGGCCTGGGCCGCCGACCTCTCCACCGCGTCCAGGATCACTCCCTCAGAGCGCGCGTGACCGCCGCCGGCGCACCGGCGGCGGTCACTTCTGACTGGCGCTACGGGGAAGCTGACGGCTAGCCGCGACGCTCCCCTGCTAGTAGGTGGCCGCGCCCCAGCCCGCGGGCGAGTCCAACCATGCGGCCCGGTCAAACATCCACTGCCGCATCGCCTGCACCTGCCCCTCCCAGGTCGGGGCGGTCGGCGTCAGGAAGAACCCGATCCACGGCATGCTCAGGTTCGGCCACCGCGCGAAGTTGCGCTGCGCGGCGTTCGTCAGCGGCGCGGTGAGCGCGGCGATCCGCTCGTCCAACTGGGCGTTGGACAACGGCCCCCGGCGCAACTCCTGCCAGCGGGCGCGCACCCGGTTGACGAAGGCCGGGTCACGCATCAGCTGGTTGTACCAGTCGGTGGCGATGGGGTAGCGAATCTGCTCGTACTGCCACCCTGCGATCTGGGTGTTGTTGAAGAACCCGCCGACGCCGAAGCAGAGGTCGAAGTCCCACATCGGCCCCGCGGTGATCTTGCCGTCGCGGTCTTTGTAGAAGTACTCGCTGCGCACGTACGAGTCCATCTCGCGCGTCAGCTCGCCGATGATGAGTCGGTCTACAAAGGACTGGACGTCGATCCACGCCGGGTATCCGGTGTTCGGGTCCGCGAAGTTCGGCGAGTGCAGCACGTCGTGGAACTGCTGGATGTGCTGGCGGAGCCACTCCTTCTGCTCCGGGGCCAAGGGATCCGGTTCCACGACCTCGAGGTAGTTCCAGCAGGTATCCGCGGGCCCTTGGCACGGTAGCGTCGGCTCCTCCGCGGCCATCCACTCGAACTTGAAGACGTACCCTCCTTCGATCTCCGGCAGGGAGACGTCGTCTTTGCGGAGCTTCTTGAGGTTCAGCCGGTTCTTCGAGACCTTGATGGTTTCGACGATGAGGTAGACGCCTTGGTAGTCGTCGGCGGAGAGCGGCCCGCCATCGACGTTGACGTAGAGCTCGACGAAGGCGAACCGCGGCGCGGCGAGGCCGATGTCGCGGGCGAGACTGTAGACGAAGGCGTCACGGATCAACGCCTTGTCCGGGTACGGCCCGCGCAGCACCCAGTCGTCGTCGGCAGGCATGCCGAGCACGGGGAGATCGGCGTCCTCATCGCGGCTGTCGCGGAACTCCAGGCGGTACGGCGTCTTCGGGAAGGTCGCGGAGGACTGCCCCCGCAAGCGGATAGCCGCGCGACTGGCCAGCGTCGGGCTGCGGTCGAAGGACGTGGTGCCGCCGACCGGTTCAAAGAGCAGCGCCGCGGCGTCCACGTACTCCCGACCTGGGGCGCCCTGCCCGTAGTTGTCGAGCACGAGGACCGGGATGTCGTGCGTCGCGTTCACCGTTCGAGCGACGTAGAGCGCGGTGCCCGGTTCACCGACTGGGGTCCCGTTGACGAACGCCTGCGCCCGTACCTGGGTGGTCGTGGTGAGGCGCAGCGGGCCGCTGTACACAGGGGACGAGCTGGTGGGGGGCGATCCGTCCGTGGTGTAGCGGATCTGTGCGTAGGGGAACCGGGTACGGAGGGTGACGGTCAGCTCTCCGGTGAACGTGCCACTCGGCGCGGAGAACGAGATATCACCGGTGAGCGACGTGGGGATCGTGGTGACGGGTGGCGGGGTGGCGGGGGCGGCGTGTGCGCCGGTCGGTGGTACGGCAGCGACCGGCAGGAACAGCGCGGCGCCGACGACCACCGCCAGCGCGCGCGGCAGGCGGGAGGGGTGACGTGACATGGTCAGGTCCTGTGGTCGGATCGGCTGGTTGGAGACGGACTTGTGGGGGTGGAGACGGACGCCGGCGTGAAGTACCGGCGGAGGGTGCGCCGCCAGGGGGCCGCCGGCAAGTCGGGGTGGAGGGCGGCCATCCCGGTGGCGTACTTGGAGATCCGGGTGGGACGGAAGCCGTCGTCCCACAGCAGCCGGTCGACGCCCGACCCGGACGTGCGGCTCTTGACCTCGACGATCGCCGTGTCCGGGAGGCGAAGCTGTCGGTGGGTGTCGTCCCACGTGAGGTCGGTGTCGATGGTGATCCGGCTCGCGGTGCTGGGGATGAACAAGGTGGTCCGGTGGTAGCGGGTGATGAGGGTGGGCGCGAACGCCGCGGCGGTGGCCTCCGGCATCCGGTGGGTGGTGAGGACCTCCTCCACGAACTGCCGACCGGGCTGGAGGTTGGTCCGCTCCTCGGGTGAGTACGGCAGACGATGCTTGACGGTCGCGCCGCGCGCGCCCCGGGTCTTGACCTCAAGCCAGCAGTGGCAGGAGTCAAGGTAGGTCCGCGTCCTCACCTTGAACCGGCGGCGACGCCGGCGCGCGGCGAGGAGGTAGCTGGTGAGTTCTGGCGTGTCAAAGTAGACGGACTCGTAGGCAAACCGCCGCCGACCGTCGATGTCGAGCACGCGGGCCTGCGCGTGGAGTCCGGCGAGCAACGCGTCCACATACGCCACAGGCACGACGTACTTGCGGTCGATCCGGGTTTGTAAGGCCGCGCGCTCGGTGAGTTCGTCGAGGCCGATGGGGGCGAGGCTGTCGAGGGGGGTACGGACTGCCTGCGTGGTCATCGCGCGACTCCGGCGGACTCGGTTACCACCTCGGACGACCGGCTGCGGTCCCGGTCGGAATACCGCACATCGACGATCGTGGTGTCGTTGACGAGGTCGACGCGCTGCACGGCGGCGTAGTGCACCCGGACGCCCAGGACCCGCTCGAGGTGGGCGATGAGCGCGACCTGATCGGTAAACGCCCGATCCAGCACGAGGATCTGCCGTCGGTAACTCCGGAGCAACCGCGGATGGTCGCCGATGGCCATGATCAGGAGGATCATCGCCGACAGCCCGCCGGCGATCCATGGCGACGCTTGCCCACCGAGGGCGCCGAGGATACCCAGCGCCAGCGCCGAGAAGTAATAGGCGACCTCGTGGTGGTCGAGCTCGGTCGACCGCAGGCGGATGATCGAGAGCACTCCGAAGAGGGCAAGTCCGAGCCCGAGCCCCGCGCCTTCGCCGACGAGGGTCAACGCGCTCGCCACAACGAGGACGCCGACGTTCACCCCGAGGTACGCGGCCACAAGTTCGCGTCGACGGTGGCGGGGAAAGTACAAGCCGAAGACGAGCAGGTTGATCGCAACAACGTCGATCAAAAACGAAATGTACTTCGCCGTAGTCAAGGTGGCCTCCTGCCAACCGTCGTGGCCGGGCGCCGCGAAGCCCCGACAACGGTGACGACCGCGTAACTCCTACCGAAACTCTTCCGGAACACTAGTTGAATACATTGACGCATGTCAACACGATGATTGCGGATGACACACCGCGCCACGGGGGCCACCAACGCCCGAACAGGACCCTGTTGCAGAAGCTAAAAATCATTCGCATTCAATTGAAAAGTTTTCGAAACTAACTCGCCACGAAACCGGGTATCGCTCGCGCCTCACGCGTCACCCGGCGAGGCCGACTGCTCGGAACACGATCGGACACGACGCACAAGAGATAACGACGCGTAGCGCCGATGATTACCCCTCGTGACGCCACGCACCCCGCCAGTGGCGCGCGGTGCATCGCAGATCACTTGCCGACATGGACTGTCCAGTGCTATATCCCTGCATGGGGCTTAGCAGTCATGACCTGAGAGTGCTAAACGGCTGGGCTTTTTCCCTGACAAATCGTCTTCCGATCGAAATAGAGCGTGCTCTCTGTCGAGGTAGTGCGTTCCGCCGGCTCGGCCGCAGGTCCGCCGGCCCCGCCACGGTCGTTAGGACGGGCGAGACTACCGGACCTCACGGGCCGACGACGGCGGAGGTCAGGCGAAGGCTGCTGGAGGGACGTTGGACGGTGTCATGGTGAAGGCGGAGCCCCAGCCCGAGAAGGCAGGGCGGCCGCTGCGCATCGCGATGGTCGTTCCCCCGTACTTCGAAGTGCCGCCGCGCGCCTACGGTGGGGTGGAGTCCGTCGTCGCCGATCTCACCGACGCGCTGGTCGCGCGCGGTCACGACGTCACGCTCATCGGCGTCGGTGAGCCACGGACGAAAGCGCGCTTCGTGCCCCTGTGGCCACGGCCTATCCCCGAGCGGCTCGGCGAACCGTTCCCCGAGGTGGTCCACGCCGCGCTCGCGCGCCGCGCCATCCAGCGACTCGCCGCCGGCCCCGGCCTCGATATCGTCCACGACCACACGCTCGCCGGTCCCCTCAACGCCCCGATCTACGCCGGGCTCGGCCTGCCGACC
>k87-648299_pt1 | contig 12982 bp, 7 predicted proteins | sample MGYA00084031_6733416 | MGnify analysis MGYA00084031
AGCCTCCTGCCCGTCGTCGGGCGTGGGGTCGGGTGCGTCGTCGGGCTGCGGGGAGTCCGGCTGGGCGTTCGGTGCGGCCATGGGAATCACTCTAGAGTCGTGTGCACGTCCCGTGCCGGGACCCCGCGAGGAGGAACGTTGTTCTACTGGTTCATGAAGCAGGTGATGGTCGGCCCGATCCTGCGGCTGCTGTACCGTCCCTGGACGCGGGGCGTCGAGCACGTGCCGGACGAGGGCGGCGCGATCCTCGCGAGCAACCACCTCGCGGTCATCGACTCCTTCATCCTGCCGCTCGTGCTGGACCGCAAGGTCCAGTTCCTCGGCAAGTCCGACTACTTCACGGGCACCGGGGTCAAGGGGCGCCTGACGGCCGGGTTCATGCGCGGCGTCGGCACCATCCCCGTCGACCGCTCGGGCGGCAAGGCCAGCGAGGCGGCGCTCGAGACCGGCCTGCGCGTGCTGCGCGACGGCGACCTCTTCGGCATCTACCCCGAGGGCACGCGCAGCCCCGACGGCCGCCTGTACCGGGCCAAGACGGGCGTCGCGCGCCTCGCGCTCGAGTCGGGGGCGCCGGTGATCCCCGTCGCCATGGTGGGGACCAACATCGCGCAGCCCATCGGCAAGGTGATCCCCACCCCGATGCCGATCGGCGTCGTCATCGGCGAGCCGCTCGACTTCTCGCGCTACCGCGGCATGGAGAACGACCGCTTCATCCTGCGCGCCGTGGCGGACGAGATCCAGTACGCGATCATGCGGCTGTCGGGCCAGGAGTACGTCGACATCTACGCCGCGACGGCCAAGGCCCGCCTCGCCGCCGGCCACACCGAGTCCGAGCAGGCCGGCGGCGCCCCCGGCGGGCGTCCGGCTCCCGACGTCCAGGTCCCGGAACCGCCGTCAGGACCCGGTGCGGCGTCAGTAGACTGAGCGACGGCCGCTCGCGCGGTGCGCACGGTGCCCTTCGCGGGCACGCGCCCGTCGCCGTCGCCGCCACCCCCGCCGGACCGCGTCCGTCCGGCCAGGATCCGTCCTACGAGAGGTTCTGAGTTCACATGTCGGTTCGTCGCGTCGCCCTCCTCACCGCGGGCGGTTTCGCCCCGTGCCTGTCCTCCGCCGTCGGGGGTCTCATCGAGCGGTACACGGAGCTCGACCCTCAGATCGAGATCATCGCCTACCAGTACGGCTACCACGGCCTGCTGACGGGCACGAAGATCGTCGTGGACGACGAGGGCCGCAAGCAGGCGGGCGTCCTGCACCGGTTCGGCGGCTCGCCGATCGGCAACTCGCGCGTCAAGCTCACCAACGCGGCCGACTGCGTCAAGCGCGGCCTCGTCCAGGAGGGGCAGGACCCGCTGCACGTCGCGGCGGAGCAGCTCAAGGCGGACGGCGTCGACGTGCTGCACACGATCGGCGGCGACGACACGAACACGACGGCGGCCGACCTCGCCGCGTACCTGCACGACAACGGCTACGAGCTCACGGTCGTGGGTCTGCCCAAGACGATCGACAACGACGTGATCCCGATCCGCCAGTCGCTCGGCGCGTGGACCGCCGCCGAGGAGGCCGCCGGGTTCGCGGCGAACATCATCGGCGAGCACCGCTCGGGCCCGCGCATGCTCATCGTGCACGAGGTCATGGGCCGCCACTGCGGCTGGCTCACCGCGGCGGCCGCGGCCGAGTACCGCAAGTGGCTCGACGCGCAGGAGTGGGCCCCGGCCCTCGGCCTGACGCGCGAGCGCTGGGACGTGCACGCCGTGTTCCTGCCGGAGCTCGCGATCGACATCGACGCCGAGGCCGAGCGCCTCAAGGCGGTCATGGACACCCAGGGCAACGTCAACATCTTCCTGTCCGAGGGCGCGGGCATGCACGAGATCGTCGCGCAGCTCGAGGCGGCGGGCGAGGAGGTCCAGCGCGACCCCTTCGGCCACGTCAAGCTCGACACGGTCAACCCCGGCCAGTGGTTCGCGAAGCAGTTCGCCGAGAAGCTCGGTGCCGAGAAGGTCATGGTCCAGAAGTCCGGCTACTTCTCGCGCGCCGCGGCCGCGAACGCGGAGGACCTGCGCCTCATCAAGTCGATGACCGACCTCGCGGTCGAGTGCGCTCTGCGCGGCGAGTCCGGCGTGATCGGCCACGACGAGGAGAACGGCGACCGCCTGCGCGCGATCGAGTTCCCGCGCATCGCCGGCGGCAAGGCGTTCGACGTGACGCAGCAGTGGTTCGGCGAGCTGCTCGAGGGCATCGGCCAGCCGCTGGTGCCCGCGGCGCCCGCCGCGCACTGATCAGGGGCGCGGGATGACCACCACGAGCGAGCCGGGGACCGACGCCGGGCTCGACCACTTCCGCACGCTCGTCGCGCTCCAGCAGCCGACGTGGCCGGACGAGGCGGCGCTCGGCGCCGTCCGGGACCGGCTCGCGGCCTCCGCGCCGCTCGTGGTGCCCGCCGCGGCCGACACGCTGCGCTCCCGCCTGGCCGCGGCCGGGCGGGGCGAGGCGTTCCTCCTGCAGGGAGGGGACTGCGCCGAGACGTTCGCCGAGGCGAACGCCGACCGCATCCGCAACAAGATCCGCACCATCCTGCAGATGGCGGTCATCCTCACGCACGGCGCGAGCATGCCCGTCGTGAAGATGGGCCGCATGGCCGGGCAGTACGCCAAGCCGCGCAGCTCCGACTCGGAGACGCGCGACGGCGTGACCCTGCCCGCGTACCGGGGCGACATGATCAACGGGCACGCGTTCACGCCCGAGGCGCGCGTCCCGGACCCGGAGCGCCTCGTCCAGGCGTACCAGATCTCGGCGGCCACCTGGAACGTCGTGCGCGCGTTCACGACGGGCGGGTTCGCCGACCTGCGCCAGGTCCACGAGTGGAACCGCGGCTTCATGCGCAACCCCGCGTACGCGCGCTACGAGCGCACAGCGTCCGAGATCGACCGGGCGATCCGCTTCATGGACGCGTGCGGCGCCGACTTCGACGCGCTGCGCACGGTCGAGTTCTTCGTCAGCCACGAGGCGCTCGTGCTCGACTACGAGCGTGCGCTCACGCGCCGCGACACGCGCACGGGCGACGCGTACGACACGTCGGCCCACTTCCTGTGGATCGGCGAGCGCACGCGCCAGCTCGACGGCGCGCACGTCGACTTCCTCTCGCGCGTCGCCAACCCGATCGGCGTCAAGCTCGGCCCCACGACGACGCCCGACGTCGCGCTGGAGCTCGCCCGCCGGCTCAACCCGGACGGCGTCGAGGGCCGCCTGACGTTCATCACGCGCATGGGTGCGGGCAACGTCCGCGACGCGCTCCCGCCGCTCGTCGAGGCCGTGGCGCGCGCCGGGGTGCCCGTCACGTGGGTCACGGACCCGATGCACGGGAACACGATCACGTCCGCGAGCGGCTACAAGACGCGCCGCTTCGACGACGTGCTCGACGAGGTGCGCGGCTTCTTCGAGGTGCACCGCGCCGCGGGCACCGTGCCCGGCGGCCTCCACGTGGAGCTCACCGGCGACGACGTCACCGAGGTCCTCGGGGGCAGCGAGGAGATCGACGACGCAGGCCTCGCCCTGCGCTACGAGACCCTCGTGGACCCGCGGCTCAACCACCAGCAGTCGCTCGAGATGGCGTTCCAGGTCGCGGAGATGCTGCGGCGCTGACCGTCGCAGCGGCGGCGCGGCGCGTCAGGCGGGGGACGGCGCGCCGTCGCCGGTGAGCGACCAGCTCGCGAGCAGGCTCAGCGACCGCGCCGACGGCGACCCGGGCTCGGCCGAGTACACGTAGAGCGTCGTGCTCGGGTCCCCCGAGAGCGTGAGCGTCTCGTACTCCACGGTGAGCTCGCCGACCACGGGGTGGCGCAGCCGCTTCGACCCGTACGTGCGCTGGTTCACGCGGTGCTCGTCCCACCAGCGCGCGAAGTCGTCGCTGGTCTCGCGCAGCTCGGCGACGAGATCGGCCGTCGCCCGGTCGGCGGGGTCGTTGCCCGCCTCGAGGCGAAGGCTCTCCACGGCGACGCGCGCCTGCTCCTCCCAGTCGACGAACAGCGACCGCGCCTCGTCGTCTAGCAGCATCCAGCGCGCGTAGTTGCGCCGGGGCGCGGGGAACCGCTCGAAGTCGGTGAAGAGCGCCCTGCCCAGGCGGTTCTGCGCGAGCACGTCGGCGCGGCGGCCGAGCACGAGGACCGGGACGTCGGCGAGGGCGTCGAGCAGCTGGTACAGCCCGGGCCGCAGCCGCTGCACGGGCCGTGCCCGTCGCTGCGGCGTCGCCGTGCCCAGCCCGACGAGGTCGGCGAGGTGGGCCCGGCCCGCGGCGTCGAGCGCGAGCGCCCGGCCGATCGCGTCGACGACCGCCGGCGACGGCGTGATGCGACGACCCTGCTCGAGCCGCGCGTAGTAGTCGGTCGACACCCCGGCGAGGAACGCGACCTCCTCGCGGCGCAGCCCCGGCACGCGGCGCGCCCGGCCGTCGGCGGGCAGGCCCGCACGGGTCGGGTCGCACTCGCTCCGTGCGCGGCGCAGGAAGTCCGCCAGCTCCGTGTTCCTCTGCGGCATCCCCCCATTCTGGATGCCCGCCCCGCCGAGCGCGCCGTCGAGGGGAGGACGCGCAGTCCTCGGTCGCGCCGACCCAGGACCGGCAGGGCATGGTGCGGCCCCCCACGAGGGTCCCTCGGACAGGAGTCTGGACACGTCGGCACGCCGTGCCGGCCCCGACCCACCGAAGGAGTCCTCATGACCTACCCCACCGACCGTCCCGCCACCTGGTTCGTCACCGGCACCTCGCGCGGCCTCGGCCTCGAGCTCGTCCGCCAGCTCCTCGACCGCGGCGAGAACGTCGCGGCGACCACCCGATCGACCGAGCGTCTCGTCGGCGCCCTCGCGGGCACCGACACGTCACGCCTGCTCGCCCAGCCCGTCGACCTCGCCGACGAGGCGCAGGTGACGCAGGCCGTCGCCGCCGCCACCGACCGCTTCGGCGGGATCGACGTCGTCGTGAACAACGCCGGGTACGGCTTCCTCGCCGCCGTCGAGGAGGTGTCCGACGCGGAGGCACGCGCCATGTTCGACGTCCAGGTGTTCGGCGTCTGGAACGTGCTGCGCGCCGTCCTGCCCGGCCTGCGGGCCCGCCGCAGCGGCCACGTCATCAACGTCTCGTCCGTGCTCGGCCTGCTCTCGTTCCCGGGCTGGAGCCTGTACACCGCGGGCAAGTTCGCCGTGGAGGCCATCACGGAGGCGCTCGCGGGCGAGGTCGCGGAGCACGGCATCTCCGTGACGAGCGTCGAGCCCGGGTACATGCGCACGGACTTCCTGCGCCCGGTGTCCGTCGGGCTCCCGGCGGCGACGACCGACGCCTACCCGGCCGTGCGCACGATGGTCGCCCAGCACCTCGACGAGATCCCCGGCACCCAGCTCGGCGACCCCGCGAAGGCCGCCGCCGCGATCATCGCCGTCGCGACGACGGGCGAGGCCCCGCTGCACCAGCTGCTCGGCTCGGACTCGCTCGCGCTCGCGGAGGGCAAGATCCGCAGCCTCGCCGACGACCTCGAGGCGTCCCGCGCCCTGGCCGTCACGACCGACGTCCAGGCCGCCGAGGTCGCGTGAGCTCGGGCCGGCGGGGTCGCCCACGCTCCGTGGGCGACCCCGCCGCGCGTGCGTCAGAAGACGTTGACGACGACGGTCGAGCCCTTGGGCGCGGTCCGGCCGTCGCCGCCCGCCGGGTCCTGGGAGTAGACGATGTTCAGCGGGCTGATGCCCTGCGGGTGGCGGACCTCGACCTGGAACCCCGCGTCCGTGAGCGCCTTCTCGGCCGCCTTGACGTTCATCGAGTAGGTGTTGGGCACCTCGACGAGCGGCGGGCCGAGCGAGACGACGACGTTCACGGTGTCCGTGCGGTGCGCGTTCGACCCCTGCTCGGGGTCCTGGCGGATCACCAGGCCCGTGCCGACGGACTCGGAGTACTCCTCGGTCACCGCGGCGACGAGCCCCTGGTCCTCGAGCGCCTGCACGGCGGCGGCCTTCTCCGACCCCGTGACCTGAGGGACGACGACGGGTGCGGGGCCGGACGACACCGTGAGCACGATCGGCAGGTCGTGGCGGACGGTGGCGCCCTCCTCGACCGCGTTGCCCTCGGCGTCGGACACGGCCATGACCTGGCCGGACGGGATCTCGTCGTGGGACTGCGGGACGGGGTCGCCGACCGTGAGGTCCGCGCCCTCGAGCGCGGCCGTGGCCTCGTCCTCCGTCGCGCCGACGAGGCCCGTCGGCACGGTGAGCATGCGCACGCCCTTCGAGACGACGAGGAGCACGCTCCCGTCCTTGCGCACGGGTTCGCCGGACGCGGGGTCCGTCGCGACGACCGCGCCCTCGGGGACGGCGTCGTCGTAGCGCTCCTCGATCGTGTGCCGCAGCCCGGCGTCGTCGAGGACCGTGGTTGCCTCGGTCCGGGACGCCTCGACGAGGCCGCCCGGGACCTCGGTGTACGCGCCGGGCCCGGACGAGAACCACCACGCGGCGCCGGCGCCGCGTGGTGGTTCTCGTCCGGGCCCGGCGCGTACACCGAGGTCCCGGGCGGCCTCGTCGAGGCGTCCCGGACCGAGGCAACCACGGTCCTCGACGACGCCGGGCTGCGGCACACGATCGAGGAGCGCTACGACGACGCCGTCCCCGAGGGCGCGGTCGTCGCGACGGACCCCGCGTCCGGCGAACCCGTGCGCAAGGACGGGAGCGTGCTCCTCGTCGTCTCGAAGGGCGTGCGCATGCTCACCGTGCCGACGGGCCTCGTCGGCGCGACGGAGGACGAGGCCACGGCCGCGCTCGAGGGCGCGGACCTCACGGTCGGCGACCCCGTCCCGCAGTCCCACGACGAGATCCCGTCCGGCCAGGTCATGGCCGTGTCCGACGCCGAGGGCAACGCGGTCGAGGAGGGCGCCACCGTCCGCCACGACCTGCCGATCGTGCTCACGGTGTCGTCCGGCCCCGCACCCGTCGTCGTCCCTCAGGTCACGGGGTCGGAGAAGGCCGCCGCCGTGCAGGCGCTCGAGGACCAGGGGCTCGTCGCCGCGGTGACCGAGGAGTACTCCGAGTCCGTCGGCACGGGCCTGGTGATCCGCCAGGACCCCGAGCAGGGGTCGAACGCGCACCGCACGGACACCGTGAACGTCGTCGTCTCGCTCGGCCCGCCGCTCGTCGAGGTGCCCAACACCTACTCGATGAACGTCAAGGCGGCCGAGAAGGCGCTCACGGACGCGGGGTTCCAGGTCGAGGTCCGCCACCCGCAGGGCATCAGCCCGCTGAACATCGTCTACTCCCAGGACCCGGCGGGCGGCGACGGCCGGACCGCGCCCAAGGGCTCGACCGTCGTCGTCAACGTCTTCTGACGCACGCGCGGCGGGGTCGCCCACGGAGCGTGGGCGACCCCGCCGGCCCGAGCTCACGCGACCTCGGCGGCCTGGACGTCGGTCGTGACGGCCAGGGCGCGGGACGCCTCGAGGTCGTCGGCGAGGCTGCGGATCTTGCCCTCCGCGAGCGCGAGCGAGTCCGAGCCGAGCAGCTGGTGCAGCGGGGCCTCGCCCGTCGTCGCGACGGCGATGATCGCGGCGGCGGCCTTCGCGGGGTCGCCGAGCTGGGTGCCGGGGATCTCGTCGAGGTGCTGGGCGACCATCGTGCGCACGGCCGGGTAGGCGTCGGTCGTCGCCGCCGGGAGCCCGACGGACACCGGGCGCAGGAAGTCCGTGCGCATGTACCCGGGCTCGACGCTCGTCACGGAGATGCCGTGCTCCGCGACCTCGCCCGCGAGCGCCTCCGTGATGGCCTCCACGGCGAACTTGCCCGCGGTGTACAGGCTCCAGCCCGGGAACGAGAGCAGGCCGAGCACGGACGAGACGTTGATGACGTGGCCGCTGCGGCGGGCCCGCAGGCCGGGCAGGACGGCGCGCAGCACGTTCCAGACGCCGAACACCTGGACGTCGAACATGGCGCGTGCCTCCGCGTCGGACACCTCCTCGACGGCGGCGAGGAAGCCGTACCCGGCGTTGTTCACGACGACGTCGATCCCGCCGAAGCGGTCGGTGGCGGCGGCGACGGCCTGCGTCACCTGCGCCTCGTCGGCGAGGTCGACGGGCTGGGCGAGCAGGCGTGACGTGTCGGTGCCCGCGAGGGCGCCGACGAGACGCTCGGTCGATCGGGTGGTCGCCGCGACGTTCTCGCCGCGGTCGAGGAGCTGGCGGACGAGCTCGAGGCCGAGGCCGCGCGAGGTGCCGGTGACGAACCAGGTGGCGGGACGGTCGGTGGGGTAGGTCATGAGGACTCCTTCGGTGGGTCGGGGCCGGCACGGCGTGCCGACGTGTCCAGACTCCTGTCCGAGGGACCCTCGTGGGGGGCCGCACCATGCCCTGCCGGTCCTGGGTCGGCGCGACCGAGGACTGCGCGTCCTCCCCTCGACGGCGCGCTCGGCGGGGCGGGCATCCAGAATGGGGGGATGCCGCAGAGGAACACGGAGCTGGCGGACTTCCTGCGCCGCGCACGGAGCGAGTGCGACCCGACCCGTGCGGGCCTGCCCGCCGACGGCCGGGCGCGCCGCGTGCCGGGGCTGCGCCGCGAGGAGGTCGCGTTCCTCGCCGGGGTGTCGACCGACTACTACGCGCGGCTCGAGCAGGGTCGTCGCATCACGCCGTCGCCGGCGGTCGTCGACGCGATCGGCCGGGCGCTCGCGCTCGACGCCGCGGGCCGGGCCCACCTCGCCGACCTCGTCGGGCTGGGCACGGCGACGCCGCAGCGACGGGCACGGCCCGTGCAGCGGCTGCGGCCCGGGCTGTACCAGCTGCTCGACGCCCTCGCCGACGTCCCGGTCCTCGTGCTCGGCCGCCGCGCCGACGTGCTCGCGCAGAACCGCCTGGGCAGGGCGCTCTTCACCGACTTCGAGCGGTTCCCCGCGCCCCGGCGCAACTACGCGCGCTGGATGCTGCTAGACGACGAGGCGCGGTCGCTGTTCGTCGACTGGGAGGAGCAGGCGCGCGTCGCCGTGGAGAGCCTTCGCCTCGAGGCGGGCAACGACCCCGCCGACCGGGCGACGGCCGATCTCGTCGCCGAGCTGCGCGAGACCAGCGACGACTTCGCGCGCTGGTGGGACGAGCACCGCGTGAACCAGCGCACGTACGGGTCGAAGCGGCTGCGCCACCCCGTGGTCGGCGAGCTCACCGTGGAGTACGAGACGCTCACGCTCTCGGGGGACCCGAGCACGACGCTCTACGTGTACTCGGCCGAGCCCGGGTCGCCGTCGGCGCGGTCGCTGAGCCTGCTCGCGAGCTGGTCGCTCACCGGCGACGGCGCGCCGTCCCCCGCCTGACGCGCCGCGCCGCCGCTGCGACGGTCAGCGCCGCAGCATCTCCGCGACCTGGAACGCCATCTCGAGCGACTGCTGGTGGTTGAGCCGCGGGTCCACGAGGGTCTCGTAGCGCAGGGCGAGGCCTGCGTCGTCGATCTCCTCGCTGCCCCCGAGGACCTCGGTGACGTCGTCGCCGGTGAGCTCCACGTGGAGGCCGCCGGGCACGGTGCCCGCGGCGCGGTGCACCTCGAAGAAGCCGCGCACCTCGTCGAGCACGTCGTCGAAGCGGCGCGTCTTGTAGCCGCTCGCGGACGTGATCGTGTTCCCGTGCATCGGGTCCGTGACCCACGTGACGGGCACCCCGGCGCGCGCCACGGCCTCGACGAGCGGCGGGAGCGCGTCGCGGACGTTGCCCGCACCCATGCGCGTGATGAACGTCAGGCGGCCCTCGACGCCGTCCGGGTTGAGCCGGCGGGCGAGCTCCAGCGCGACGTCGGGCGTCGTCGTGGGGCCGAGCTTGACGCCGATCGGGTTGGCGACGCGCGAGAGGAAGTCGACGTGCGCGCCGTCGAGCTGGCGCGTGCGCTCGCCGATCCACAGGAAGTGGGCCGACGTGTCGTACGCGTCGCCCGTGCGCGTGTCGCGGCGCGTGAGCGCACGCTCGTAGTCGAGCACGAGCGCCTCGTGGCTGACGAAGAACTCGACCGTGCGCAGCGCGTCGAAGTCGGCGCCGCACGCGTCCATGAAGCGGATCGCCCGGTCGATCTCGGACGCTGTGCGCTCGTAGCGCGCGTACGCGGGGTTGCGCATGAAGCCGCGGTTCCACTCGTGGACCTGGCGCAGGTCGGCGAACCCGCCCGTCGTGAACGCGCGCACGACGTTCCAGGTGGCCGCCGAGATCTGGTACGCCTGGACGAGGCGCTCCGGGTCCGGGACGCGCGCCTCGGGCGTGAACGCGTGCCCGTTGATCATGTCGCCCCGGTACGCGGGCAGGGTCACGCCGTCGCGCGTCTCCGAGTCGGAGCTGCGCGGCTTGGCGTACTGCCCGGCCATGCGGCCCATCTTCACGACGGGCATGCTCGCGCCGTGCGTGAGGATGACCGCCATCTGCAGGATGGTGCGGATCTTGTTGCGGATGCGGTCGGCGTTCGCCTCGGCGAACGTCTCGGCGCAGTCCCCTCCCTGCAGGAGGAACGCCTCGCCCCGCCCGGCCGCGGCCAGGCGGGAGCGCAGCGTGTCGGCCGCGGCGGGCACCACGAGCGGCGCGGAGGCCGCGAGCCGGTCCCGGACGGCGCCGAGCGCCGCCTCGTCCGGCCACGTCGGCTGCTGGAGCGCGACGAGCGTGCGGAAGTGGTCGAGCCCGGCGTCGGTCCCCGGCTCGCTCGTGGTGGTCATCCCGCGCCCCTGATCAGTGCGCGGCGGGCGCCGCGGGCACCAGCGGCTGGCCGATGCCCTCGAGCAGCTCGCCGAACCACTGCTGCGTCACGTCGAACGCCTTGCCGCCGGCGATGCGCGGGAACTCGATCGCGCGCAGGCGGTCGCCGTTCTCCTCGTCGTGGCCGATCACGCCGGACTCGCCGCGCAGAGCGCACTCGACCGCGAGGTCGGTCATCGACTTGATGAGGCGCAGGTCCTCCGCGTTCGCGGCCGCGGCGCGCGAGAAGTAGCCGGACTTCTGGACCATGACCTTCTCGGCACCGAGCTTCTCGGCGAACTGCTTCGCGAACCACTGGCCGGGGTTGACCGTGTCGAGCTTGACGTGGCCGAAGGGGTCGCGCTGGACCTCCTCGCCCGCCGCCTCGAGCTGCGCGACGATCTCGTGCATGCCCGCGCCCTCGGACAGGAAGATGTTGACGTTGCCCTGGGTGTCCATGACCGCCTTGAGGCGCTCGGCCTCGGCGTCGATGTCGATCGCGAGCTCCGGCAGGAACACGGCGTGCACGTCCCAGCGCTCGCGCGTCAGGCCGAGGGCCGGGGCCCACTCCTGCGCGTCGAGCCACTTGCGGTACTCGGCCGCGGCCGCCGCGGTGAGCCAGCCGCAGTGGCGGCCCATGACCTCGTGCACGATGAGCATGCGCGGGCCCGAGCGGTGCTCGCCGATGATGTTCGCCGCGAACCCGGCGGCCTCCTCGGCGGCGGTCCACGCGCCGAGCGACTGGCGGATCGGGATCACGTCGTTGTCGATCGTCTTGGGCAGACCCACGACCGTGAGCTCGTAGCCGTTGTCGTGCAGGTACGCGGCGAGGTCGGCCGCCGTCGTGTTCGTGTCGTCGCCGCCGATCGTGTGCAGCACGTCGACGCCGTCCGCCTTGAGCTGCTCCGCCGCGACGTGCAGCGGGTCCTGCCCCTCCTGGACGAGGCCGCGCTTGACGCAGTCGGCCGCGTTGGTGAGCTTGACGCGCGAGTTGCCGATCGGCGAGCCGCCGAACCGGTGCAGGACGCCCGCCTGCTTGCGGCCCTCGTCGTCCACGACGATCTTCGTGCCCGTCAGCAGGCCGTGGTAGCCGTACTGGTAGGCGATGATCTCGATCTGAGGGTCGAGCTCCGTGTACCGCTCGATGAGACCCCCGACGGCGGAGGACAGGCACGGGGCGAAACCGCCCGCGGTGAGGAGGGCGACGCGACGAACCGACATGTGAACTCAGAACCTCTCGTAGGACGGATCCTGGCCGGACGGACGCGGTCCGGCGGGGGTGGCGGCGACGGCGACGGGCGCGTGCCCGCGAAGGGCACCGTGCGCACCGCGCGAGCGGCCGTCGCTCAGTCTACTGACGCCGCACCGGGTCCTGACGGCGGTTCCGGGACCTGGACGTCGGGAGCCGGACGCCCGCCGGGGGCGCCGCCGGCCTGCTCGGACTCGGTGTGGCCGGCGGCGAGGCGGGCCTTGGCCGTCGCGGCGTAGATGTCGACGTACTCCTGGCCCGACAGCCGCATGATCGCGTACTGGATCTCGTCCGCCACGGCGCGCAGGATGAAGCGGTCGTTCTCCATGCCGCGGTAGCGCGAGAAGTCGAGCGGCTCGCCGATGACGACGCCGATCGGCATCGGGGTGGGGATCACCTTGCCGATGGGCTGCGCGATGTTGGTCCCCACCATGGCGACGGGGATCACCGGCGCCCCCGACTCGAGCGCGAGGCGCGCGACGCCCGTCTTGGCCCGGTACAGGCGGCCGTCGGGGCTGCGCGTGCCCTCGGGGTAGATGCCGAAGAGGTCGCCGTCGCGCAGCACGCGCAGGCCGGTCTCGAGCGCCGCCTCGCTGGCCTTGCCGCCCGAGCGGTCGACGGGGATGGTGCCGACGCCGCGCATGAACCCGGCCGTCAGGCGCCCCTTGACCCCGGTGCCCGTGAAGTAGTCGGACTTGCCGAGGAACTGGACCTTGCGGTCCAGCACGAGCGGCAGGATGAAGGAGTCGATGACCGCGAGGTGGTTGCTCGCGAGGATCGCGCCGCCCTCGTCCGGCACGTGCTCGACGCCCCGCGTCCAGGGACGGTACAGCAGCCGCAGGATCGGGCCGACCATCACCTGCTTCATGAACCAGTAGAACAACGTTCCTCCTCGCGGGGTCCCGGCACGGGACGTGCACACGACTCTAGAGTGATTCCCATGGCCGCACCGAACGCCCAGCCGGACTCCCCGCAGCCCGACGACGCACCCGACCCCACGCCCGACGACGGGCAGGAGGCT
>k87-903710_pt1 | contig 12976 bp, 9 predicted proteins | sample MGYA00084031_6733416 | MGnify analysis MGYA00084031
AAGACAATTGCTCGCATGAAAGAAAACTGAGGTGAATCATTAAAAATAGAAACAGTTAACCCCACAACGATAAATCCTGCTAGATAAACACCCAAGCCTATCAGTATACGTCTCAACATTTATATCGCCCCTGATATGTTTTATCTATCCAAATATTAACATATGCCATTTGGTTAGTATACATATACATGATCGACTGAAGGAGCGAAATACGAGTTGTCACGTATGTGCTGAATGATGCTTGTTATCTGCGCCGAGCATAGTTATGCACTCCATGAACGATCGGGTATTCCGTAGCCTCTGTTGAGGACAGAAAGCTATCCCTTATCCAGCTAAGGCATGAAGGATCATTTCGATATACGGCCTGCGGGCAGTGCAATGACAGTGGGATATTAGGGAAGCGGGATTTAGTTCCATTGGCTGTACTTGGGTAGGGAATAAAATAAAAAAGGATAGCAAAAGGCTACCCAAATATTCGTAAGTCGTTTTCACGCTTCTCCCATGCCAAATCCCAATAAAAGAAGAAAAATAATTGAACCCAATGCAAATACGTTTAATAAGATGAGTACCCACTTTAGCAAGCCTCCATCACTTATAGCTCCAAAAATGACGCCTAACAACGGAAGCAAAATCACTGAAACCAAGAAAAATTTGCCCATTGAAGGAGAAAGCATACCATTTGATAATAAACAAAACAAAATGGCGAAGGCTCCCAAACATACAATTGACCATATCGTAAAGTTCCTCACAGCACCCTCCTTACTCTATGTTGTTACCTTATTGTAGTCCTGTATAAAGCACCAAATTTCTTTGGTACCCTCCAAGACTGTGAGTGGCGTTGTTGACTAATCCTACCTTTGGAAATATTTTGCCTGTTGCAAATAAAGGTGGAAACGACATGATGGAAATCGAATCGTGACACACTATAGCAGGAGGTGTGCCGACAATGGAACAATGTATAGAAGTGAACGGAAGGGAATACCAGTTTGCCGCTACATATGACGGAGACGCCCAGTACAATGTTCAGGTGCTGAGCGGAGACAAGCTGATCACGATGTTTAAAATCGCTGCGGATTCCGAGGAGGATGTATTTAAAGCGGCAAAAGCCCATTTCCAGGCTGACGTGGAACTGGGTCATATCGATGTATAGCGTCAAGGTAAAAATGACTGGCAGCCGCTCTTCGTGAGTCAGGCTGTCTTTCTCTGTTTCCACGACCTGTATCAGTACAATTCAGCAGACAATATCAAGGAATAAAGCCTTCCAAAGGTTCCTGTTCTTTTCACTTTGCTCAAAATATGATACAACAGGAGGTGAAACTGATTGTACGGATGGGAGAGGACCTTCGATGCAGCAACAGAACGTACCGGACAGTCTGAAACAAATATGGATGTGGCGGGACCAACCTCATGATACAAAAGAAGTGACAGAGGGTGAGCTTCTGTCCGCGCTGCAATTGGTCGAGGATTTGCGAAAAAACGGTCAATTTGCTCGTACCAGCGAAGCGGAAGCGGTCGTTCTGACATTGCTTGCCTCCAAGCGAATGAAAAAGCCGGGAGGCCATACGCTGGCGGCGGAGTGGCTGGACAGAGCGATCTCGCTGGATCCCTCCTTTGAATTGGCTCTGAAATGCCGTCTTCGGCTGTACGAGCTGCAACTGAAAGAACATCGGTTTCAGCAAGGCTATCCATCTGTGCGCGAGACTGATAACGCTGTCAGCCGACGCAAAAACTTGGAAATTCTCCAGGAAGCAGGCCGAGCAGAGCTGGTGGAGCTGGACGGGTGGCGCAAACTGGCGGCTGAAGCCGGGGAAGCTGCAAGACGGGTCGGGGAAAGCGAAACGGCTGAGAGATTGGCCGTACTAGGGGCTTTGTACGCAGAAAGAAAGCGGCTGCTAGAGGTAATGCTGGAGCGTGCAGAGGAGTACGCTGCTTCCCTGCGCGGGCTGTTTTATTCCGGTGAATCACTTGCGTCTCTGCAGGAAGCGATACGGGCATTGGCTGCTCAGAACGAAAAGAGGGCGGCACTGTTTGATACAAATAACGAGGCTGATGCCGCTGACGAGCCGGTAGGGAAACTTTCTGCGCTGGAAGAGCTGGAAGCTTTGATCGGTTTGCAGGAAATCAAGGATCGGGTCCGCTCGCTGGCAAACTTTCTCCGCTATCGCCAAATGCGGGAGGAGAAAGGTTGGCATATGCGGGACCAAATTCCGCTCCACCTCGTTTTCATGGGCAATCCGGGAACGGGGAAAACGACTTTGGCCAGACTCATCGCCAGACTTTATCACGAGCTTGGCTTGCTGGAGCGCGAAGACGTCGTCGAGGTGGACCGCTCTCATTTGGTGGGGGCATACGTGGGACAGACAGAGCAGAAGGTGATGGATGCCGTAAAACGGGCGGAGGGCGGCGTCTTGTTTATTGATGAAGCTTACAGCCTGAAGCGGCCGGACAGCTCCGGCAGCGATTACGGGCAGGCAGCCATCGATACGCTGGTTGCAGCGATGACCGGCGGCGAGTACGCAGGCCGTTTTGTCGTCATGATGGCCGGCTATCCCGAGGAAATGCGGCAGTTTCTGTACGCTAATCCCGGACTCCGCAGCCGCTTTCCGGAAACAGGACATTTTCTTCTTCCCGATTACAGTACGGAAGAGCTTCTGCTCATTGCCGAGCAAGTCGCGAGCCGCAATGATTTTACGCTGACAACAGAAACTCGCACTGCTCTCCGGGAGCGTATCGAACAGGCTCAGGTAGACCATACCTTTGGCAATGCCCGTACGGTTCAAAACATTGTTCTGGACGCCATTTTTGCCAAAGGACGAGAGGTGGATGGTGAAAAAGAGCTGGATTGGCATGATTTTACCATTCTCAGCCAGGAGGATGTTCTGCCCAAGCGGGGCGAGCAGAAGTCTGATAGTGCCTGGGAAAAGCTATCCAATTTGATCGGCTTGGAGCAAGTAAAGGCGGAGCTGTTGAAGATTTCATCGTTTGTGGACGTTCAGCGCAAGCGCAGTGCGATCGGGCTGCCTGCCTTGCCTATTGAACTCCACGCGGTATTCACGGGGAACCCGGGAACCGGAAAAACGACGGTTGCGGCCTTGTATGCCGAAAGGTTGAAAGAAATCGGCTACTTGAAACGCGGACATCTGGTTACAGTTGGCAGGGCTGATCTGGTTGCCGGATATGTAGGCCAGACGGCGGCATTGACCAGGAGGAAGGTCCGCGAAGCGTTGGGCGGTGTCCTGTTTATCGATGAGGCTTACGCTTTGGCCGAAGGAAGCGAAACGGATTTTGGCCATGAAGCGATCCATACGTTAGTGGAGGAAATGACCAGACACCAAGAAAATCTGGTGGTCATTCTCGCAGGCTATCCTCTGGAAATGCAGCGATTTATGGCAAGCAACCCGGGACTTTACTCGCGTTTCAAAAAGTACATTCCGTTCCCGGATTACACTACGGATGAATTGGTGCAAATGCTCCGGCTGGCGGTATATCAAAGGGGCTATCTGGTTCACGACAAAACGGTGGAAACGATCCGGACTTATTTGGAGCGGGCAGCCGCAAGCCATCAGCTGCACGGGAACGGCAGGCTCGTCCAAAATCTCGTTCAGGAAGCGATGCAAAATCAAGCGGTAAGATTAACGAGCAAGCAGGCAGCGGAATGGACACGCGATACGCTGAGCATGCTGGAATGGGAAGACTTTGCCCCGTTGTTTTTAGCGACAGGGGATGCAAACGAAAACATAGAGTGATTCATTGCGAGGGACTTTCGTCTCTCTTTTTTTTCTATTTTTAGCCCCAAAGGACACATTTCTACAAGACATATTTTTATCAACAAGAATATCCTTTCTGATTTCCAGATTATAGCTTATAATGGAAATGTTATGAGAAAATTCAAAAAGGGGGAAATTAAGTGAAGAAAAGGTCTTTTTCTCTATTCTTGTGCTCCCTGCTTACCGGGGCACTGCTTCTGTCCGCTTGCACCCAGCCTGCAGCACAGCCGACGGAACAAAATCAGCAGCAACCGAACCAATCAGAGCAAAACCAGCAAGAGCAAACGAAAGCCGGTGAAAAGAAAGAGCTGGGCTATATCAAGGCGACAGATCCTTCGAAAGTGCCGGATTCTGCGAAGCAGCGCACAGATACGATGGTGCTCGGCATCACAGACCCGCAAGGCATTTTCAACTACTGGTTTTACAACACAGTCTATGACCGGTATGTGATTGAAGCAGTAACCGAACGATTGCTGTCGGTAGCAAAAGATGCCACTGTGATTCCGGGACTTGCGGAAAAATGGGAGATTTCCGACGACGGATTGACATATACGTTCCATATCGACAAACGAGCAAAATTCTCCGACGGCAAGCCCGTAACGGCAGAGGATGTCGCGTTCGCCTTTCACGTCCTGTTGGACCCCAAATACGACGGCAGGTCGAACCTGTCAAAGGCCAAAATCAAAGGCGAAGACGCATACAAAAATGGAAACGCAACCAGCCTCGAGGGCGTAAAAGTAATTGATCCACAGACGATTCAAGTTCAGGTGGAAGAAGCAAACGCAACGACTTTGCTGTTGCTCGGCACTGAGATTTTTGTCCTGCCCAAGCACTATTACGGAAAAGATTTCGCCAAAGGAAATCTGGAGTATATCAAGAGCTTGCATCAGAAGCCTATGGGCAGCGGGCCATATATTCTGAAGGAGTTTATCCCTGGACAGGAAGTCCGTCTCGTAGCGAATGAAAACTACTGGAAGGGCGCTCCGAAAGTCAAAAATCTGATCTTCAAGTCAACGACGGCGGAAACGCAGATTCAAAGCCTGAAAACGGGTGCAACCGACTTTGACGCCTCGATTTCCGTAAATGCAGACAACGTTGAAGCATTGAAGGAACTGGGATTTGTCGATCTTGACATGCTCCTGAACAATGGATATGGCTATATTGCGATCAATCACAAGCTGCCGAAGTTCCAGGACAAACGCGTCAGACAAGCACTGATGTACGGATTGAACCGCGAAGAAGTGGTGTACGCGTATTCGCAAGGGTATGCAGAAGTCATTGACGTGCCGCAATCCAAGCTTTCGTGGGGTTATCCGGACGAGTCCAAGCTGACGAAGTACAGCTACGATCCGGAAAAAGCGAAACAGCTCCTCGATGAGGCAGGCTGGAAGCTGGAGAGCGACGGCTACCGTTACAAGGACGGCCAAAAGTTCACGATCCAGTTCTCCGCATCGACTCCAAATGAAGTGAATGATGCCCTGATTCCGATTGCGGTAGAGAACTACAAGGAACTGGGGATTGAATTTATCGCCGAACAACTGGAATTCAACGCTGTCATCGACAAACGCAACAAGGGAGAGCACGAAATGGCGTTCCTGGCCGTTGGACTTTCCACAGACCCTGATCCGTACGGCTTGTTCCACTCCAAAGGCGGATCGAATAAAGACGCCTACTCCAACCCCAAAGTGGATGAACTGCTTGAGGCTGGTCTGAAAGAATTTGACCAGGCCAAGCGCAAAGCGATTTACCAGGAAGCATACGAGATCATCAATGACGATATTCCGGTGCTCTTTATGTACCAACGCTACAATTTGAATACGATCAGCTCCAGACTTTCCGGCTTTGTGATTTCTCCTTATAAATACTTCTCAGAGTCACTAAACGAAGTTCAAATTAACTAAAAATTTTTGATAATTTCACCAATTCGCAATATGCTCGGCGCTATGCTGAGCATATTGCTTGCATAAGAGGGGAGGAAATCATGAAGCAGCTCCTTATCCGCAGACTTATCCAAAGCATCCCGACCCTGATCGGCGCCTCTATTCTCGTCTTTCTCGTCTTTACCTTGGCACCTGGCGACTTTGTCACCCAGATGTCGGCTGACGCCAATATGACCCAGGAGCGGCTCGATGAGATACGCGCCCTGCACGGGCTTGACCAACCTCTCTACAAGCAGTATCTCACCTGGATGGGCAATCTGCTCACGGGCAATTTTGGCGAATCTGTCCTGCATCGCCAGCCCGTGACGAGCGTGATAAACACATTTATGTGGAATTCCTTTCTGATTGCCATCATCGTTCTGGTGCTGCAATGGATCATTGCATCCATCGTCGGCATTATGGCCGCGCTGAGACAATATTCGATTTACGATTCTGCAGTCACGCTGATTGTTTTTATGGCGATGTCTTTTCCATCCTTCTTTTTGGGATTGCTTATGCTGAAGTTCTTCGCCGTCGATTATCAGATATTCCCGCTGGGCGGCATGCGGTCGACAGGGAGCACCCTTACCGGCTGGGCCGATTTTTGGGACGTGATGAAACATCTGGCATTGCCGGTCATTGTTTTGACCTTGCTGAATATCGGCTCGCTGACCAGATACTTTCGGACCAATATGCTGGAAGTCATCAGGCAGGATTACGTTCGTACAGCCCGAGCCAAGGGATTGAAGGAGCGCGTCGTCATTTTCAAACACGCGCTGCGAAATGCATTGCTGCCTTTGATTACCCTGTTTGCCCTCGAAATTCCCGGTTTATTTTCCGGGGCGATCATTACCGAACGCATCTTTAACTGGCCAGGCATCGGCCGGGTTGTGCTGGACGGAATCTTCCAAAGGGATTACCCGCTCTTGATGGGCTTTACGATGCTGCTGGTTGTACTGACGATCGTTGCCAATATCCTGGCTGATCTGATGTACGGCGTAGCAGACCCGCGGGTCCGGAACAGGTAGGGGGGATAGAGATGAGCCACAATATTGCTGACGTCCAAGTCGAACTCAAAGCCAAAAAGATCAAACCGGATTCCCCGTGGCGCAGTGCCTTCCGCCGTCTGTTCAAAAACAAGATGGCTTTGGCCGGGATGATTGTCCTTACGCTGATGTTTCTGTTTTCGTTTATCGGTCCCTATTTTTCTTCTCATCTGGACGCGAAGATTTCGGTCAGAAACGCCAATCTTCCGCCGAACGAAACCCATTGGCTCGGGACGGACAAGCTCGGCCGGGATGTGCTTTTGAGGACAATGGAAGCTGGAAGAGTATCCTTGCTGGTGGGGATCGTCGCCGCTTCGATCATCGTCTTGGTCGGCGGGACGCTGGGAGCCATTGCGGGCTATTACGGCCGTTTTGTCGATTCGGTGATCATGCGCCTGGCAGACATTCTTTATGCGATTCCCACGCTGCCCATCCTCGTGGCGCTTGGCGCTATTCTGTCTGATTTGAAGTTTCCGCCGGACAAGCGGATTTATCTGGTCATGTTCATCGTCGGAATGATCGCCTGGATGAGTCTTTCGCGTCTCGTCAGAAGCCAGGTACTCAGCTTGAAGGAGCAGGAATTCATGCTGGCCAACGAAGTGCTCGGGCTGAGGGACAGACGGAAAATTTTCAGGCATTTGCTGCCCAATACGGTACCCATCATCATCGTTGCGGCGACGCTGGGTGTAGCAAACTCGATCCTTCTCGAATCTACGCTTAGCTTTCTCGGTCTTGGCGTAGTACCGCCTACCCCGTCCTGGGGACAGATGATCTCGGCAGCAAACAATATGATTGACTTCCAGAACAGGCCCTGGCTCTGGGTTCCGCCTGGGGTGTGCATATTGCTTACCGTCGTTTCGATCAACTTCATCGGTGACGGATTGAGGGACGCCTTTGATCCCAAACAGAAAAGGTAGGAGAAGCTGCATATGTCGAGTACACTTGTTGAATTTCGCAATTTGAAAACGTATTTCTACACAGAAGCCGGTGTCGTACAAGCTGTGAATGACGTCAGCTTTTCCATCCGAGCTGGAGAGACGGTTTGCATCGTCGGTGAATCCGGGTGCGGAAAAAGCATCACCGCCATGTCATTGATGCGGTTGATCGCTTCCCCTCCAGGGAAGATCGTGGGCGGAGAAATCTTGTTTGAAGGCCGGGACCTCCTGAAGATCAAGGAAAGCGAAATGAGAATGATCCGCGGCAATGAGATCGCCATGATTTTTCAGGAGCCGATGACGTCGCTGAATCCGGTTCTGACAGTAGGGGACCAGATCATGGAACCGCTGATCGAGCATACGCTTCTATCCAAAAGCGAGGCCCGGAAAAAAGCGATCCAGCTCATCGAACAGGTGGGAATTCCCCGTGCCGACCAGATTATTGACAGCTATCCGCATGAACTGAGCGGGGGGATGAGGCAGCGCATCATGATCGCAATCTCTCTTAGCTGCGATCCGAAGCTGCTGATTGCCGACGAGCCGACGACAGCCTTGGACGTCACGATCCAGGCGCAAATTCTCGATTTGCTCCGGCAATTGAAAAAGGACCGGAACATGTCGCTCATGCTCATCACCCACGATCTTGGAGTTGTTGCGGAAATGGCCGATTACGTGGTTGTGATGTACGCGGGCAAGGTCATCGAGGAAGGGCCGGTAAAGGAGATTTTCAAGAATCCGCGTCATCCTTATACAAAAGGCTTGTTGCTCGCCAAACCGGTAATCGGACAAAGAAAAGAGCGCTTGTTCACGATCCCGGGCCAGGTCCCCAATCCGATCGGTCTGGGTGAAAATTGCCACTACAGCGACCGCTGCGAACATGCGATGGACATTTGCCGTGCAAGTCAGCCTGCCTTACAGAAGGATGGGGCTGACAGCAAAGTGGCTTGCTGGCTGTACGAAGGTGAGGGAGCGAAATGAGCGATGTCATCCTGGAAGTGAAAGACTTGAAAAAGTATTTCCCGATTCGCTCCGGAGTGTTTCAGCGGACGATCGGGCACGTAAAAGCGGTTGACCAGATCAGTTTTACCATGAAAAGAGGAGAAACCTTGGGGCTTGTCGGTGAGTCCGGTTGCGGAAAAAGCACAGCCGGCCGGACGATTATCAGGCTGTACGACAAGACCGAGGGCCATGTCCTGTATAATGGTCGGGATATCCATCAGCTGCCCCCTAAAGAGCTGCGCAAGTTGCGACCCAAAATGCAATATGTGTTCCAAGACCCGTTCAGCTCGTTAAATCCACGGGTGAAAGTCGGGGAGGCGATCGGCGAGGCTGTCGTCGATCACGGGCTGTGCTCGAAGGCAGAAATTCGCGAGAAGGTGTTGGAGGTGCTGAATATTTGCGGCTTGGCACCGTACCACTACGACCGCTACCCGCATGAATTTTCCGGCGGGCAAAGACAACGGATCGGGATTGCCAGAGCGCTCATCCTGCAGCCGGACTTTATTGTGCTGGACGAGCCTGTTTCTGCTCTCGACGTGTCGATTCAAGCGCAAATCATTAATTTGCTCTCTGATTTGCAGCAGCAGCAAAACCTGACCTACCTGTTTATTTCTCACGATTTAAGCGTGGTAGAGCACATCTGCTCATCGGTGGCCGTCATGTATCTGGGCTCGATAGTGGAGATGGCGCCTCGCGACGAGCTGTTCAAAAATCCTCTCCACCCCTATACCAAAGCGCTGCTGTCGGCTGTACCGATTCCAGACCCTACGATAACGAGAGAGCGAATCTTTCTAAAAGGAGATATTCCAAGCCCGGCTAATCCTCCACAAGGCTGCAAGTTTCATACCCGTTGTCCGGTTGCTGCGGATAGGTGCAGGACGGAAGTGCCGGTTTACCGCGAAGTCGGCCCGGAGCATCATGTGGCATGTCATTTGGTATAACCGAGCGAGACTCGCAGTCTTTTTGAGTCTTTCTCAACGCCCACGGTGAAAAGAAAGCAGGAAGCGCACGATCCAGCAGGGATTGCTGCGCTTTTTTGTCCGTCTGAAGCTTGGGACACTTTTACAATTATTACCCTTTTCGTATAATGTTGTTATTCAAAAATCAGACGGGAGAAGGGGGCATTTCATTGCGGGGAAAAAGGCATGCGGCACTGATTGGGGTACTTGTTCTGTCGCTCATGGTCGGCGGGCTGCCGACAGGAGCCAAGCAACAAGGTGAGCGCAGGGGAGATCTGGAGATTGAAGCGCGGGAAGGCTTTTCTCTGGATTCCCGATCCAAAGCGGGAGGAGAAACAGACCTGGTCGTCATTCAATTCGAGGGGCCCATCGAAGAAGAATGGAAAGAAGAAATAGAGGATATCGGTATAGAGCTGGGCGACTATTTGCCTGACTATTCCTTTATAGCCAAATTATCAGAACAGGGCGATGAGAAAAAATTGAAACGGCTCTCTTTTGTCAAAAGGGTCGTTCCTTTTTATCCGGTTAACAAGGTAGCGCCGACTCTTCGCAAGTCATTGGGAACAACCGATGAGGTAGAAGTAGCTGTGATCGGCTTTGATCAGCAAGTGGACATGAACCGCACCCTGTATCGGGCGGCGAGTGAAGAAAGCATCGGTGATGTGGACTCGCTGCAGAATGCGAGGCACATCTCGCTTGCACGCATGAGCGGAGAAGGATTGGAGGAGGTCATCCAGTCAGAAGATGTCATTGCCGTGATTCCTATGCCGGAGCGAAAACTGCATAATGATCGGGCTGCAAAAATCATCAAGGCAAACAAGCTGGAATCTGCCGGCTTTACCGGGAAAGGACAGATTATTGGCATCGCCGACAGTGGTTTGGATACAGGCGATCCAGACGATCTCCATCCCGATTTTACGGGGAGGATCAAAAGCTTGTATGCAATTGGCCGCAAAGGCGACGCGAGTGATCTGGATGGACACGGAACGCATGTAGCCGGATCGGCACTTGGCAGCGGAGAGGCTTCTGATGGACAGTATCAGGGAATGGCGCCGGAGGCGGAGCTGGTTTTCCATTCGATGCTGACGGAAAAGGGGTATTTGAAAGGAGAGGTCGAGGACATTCTCGGGGAAGCCTACGAGGACGGCGCACGTATTCACTCGGATTCATGGGGGACTGACGATAACGGCGATTACGGACTCGATTCCTTCTTGTTTGACCAGTTTCTCTGGGAACACAAGGATATGACTGCCCTGGTAGCTGCGGGCAATCAGGGAGAGTATGGCTACAAGACGATCGGCAGCCCGGCCACAGCCAAAAATGTCATCGCCGTAGGGGCTACCGAGAACGACCGACCGGATGTAGGCGGGGATGAGGCGGATGATCCGGATACTGTAGCGGGATTCAGCAGCCGCGGAACGACGAAGGATGGAAGGCTGAAGCCCGATATTGTCGCACCCGGGAGCTATATTCTTTCCGCTCGCTCATCGGTCGCTCCTGAAGAGGAGTTTGAAGAGCTCTTCGACCAATACTATGCATACAACAGCGGGACAAGCATGGCCGCACCAATTCTGGCCGGAGGAGCGGCCCAGCTTCGCCAGTTTTTGCTCGAAGAAAAAGAACTGGATGAACCGAGTGCCGCCCTGATCAAAGCGATGCTGATCAGCGGAGCCGATGATCTCGATGAGGACATGCGCCTTCAGGGATTCGGGCGGGCCAACCTCCTGCAGGCGATCGAGACAGATTTCGTAGATGAAACAGATGGTCTGGTGACAGGAGAAGAGGCGACGTTTGCCGTCGAGGTGTACGACCGCTCCAAGCCGCTTGCCATCACATTGGCTTGGACAGACTATCCGGCTTCTCTGGCAGCGAAAAGAACCTTGGTGAACAACCTTGATCTGACTGTAACCGCTCCCAGCGGAGAGAAGTTCAACGGAAACGACTTTTTCCGTTACCCGTATGACGATGAAGTGGACAATTTGAACAATGTGGAACAAGTATGGGCTTCCCGACCGGAAAAAGGCTTGTACACGGTGAGCGTAAAAGGCTTCAATGTCCCAAAAGGTCCACAGCCATTTGCGCTCGCCACAACGGGCAAAATCAAGGAAAAAGGCGGCGGACAGCATATCGAGCAAGGGAAGCTGCATGATGACAAAAGGTCGGACAGGTATGCCGATTACTCATTTCGGGCCAAGAGCGAAGGCCGGTTGAGAGTATATGTTGACTGGAACAATCATGCGTCGTTAAGCTTGACGTTGTATGACTCCCAAGGCGATATACTGGCAATCAAGGAGATAAAAAAGAGGAAAAGCCTCGTTCTGCCGCTCCCGGAGAAGGGGCGATACAAAATACGACTGGAGCTTGAAGACGGCCCGAAGGTATCCTATAAACTCTCGATGAGCTATCCTGAATAAACCGGAATGATCATACGGATGGAAACGGCGCAGCCCATCACGCTAACGTGGCGGACGCGCCGTTTTGTCTTGAGCCTTGTTCGGGGGCGTGTGGTATTTCAACCCGTGCTTCCACTCGTGAGCCCGCAAGGCTATTTCCAGACAGAGCCGTTCATTGGGGTGCGTAAAGTCTACCGGGAGATGCTCCTGGATTTTTTCCAGCCGGTGGTACAAGGTCTGGCGGTGGATGAATAAATGATCAGCCGTTTCCTGCTTGGACAAGTTGTGATCCAGGTAGACACGCAATGTCTGGGCCAGTTGGGTCCCGTTCTCCGCATCGTATCGCAGGAGCGGCCCCAGGTAATCATCGATAAAATGCGTGAGCACGGGCTCCTGGGGGACATGAAACAGCAGACGGAACAAGCCCAGCTCGGCAAAATAGGGGCTGTGGGCGTCTTGCTGGAAGATCAGGGCCTGCTCGGATTCTGCCAGGTGCCGGCCCGCCTCTGAAAGCCTCTCGCCAGGCCGGCTTACACCAAACAGGACCTCGGTATCCGGTCCCATGGCCTGGCGGCACATCCGTTTCATCTCGGACATGGCCTTGTCCAGAGTTCGGCGAATATCCGTTTGATTGGTTGGTGCGATCAGGAGAAGGTAAAAGCGGTTTCCTTTGCAGCGGATGAAGGGACGAAAGCCGAGCCTCGTCAGCAAAGAACGGAATACGCCGGTAAGCTCATGCGGTGCGAGTGGCGAGGAAAGGTCCTCCGTACTCCGATGGAGAGACAATAAGAGCGTATAGTAGGCCGGTGTTTTGTTCTTGCCGGACAAACCGAGGAGAGAGCGTATTTGTTCCTCCGGCAAAGGTCTGTTGGCGATCAGATCGTCGAACAGCCGATTCTCTGCTGCGAGCATCTGCTCTTTGGCAAACATTTTTCGCATCAGAATTTGGGCCATCGAG
>k87-816347_pt1 | contig 12973 bp, 7 predicted proteins | sample MGYA00084031_6733416 | MGnify analysis MGYA00084031
AAGTTTTAGGTAAAATAATTAACAAATTAAAAGCAATTTACTATATAATCAGAAAGGGATCTTTAAGAGAGAAGCAGGTGTTTGCTTGTCGTAATACTTTGTTTAGCAGATAGAAAAAGGAAACGTTATGCGTTACAATAGGAACGGAGGAATTTTAACCTTATTGGATTTGTAGCTGAAGCAGAACAAATGTTGTCGCGTTAAGTGCGATTGAGCTTGCCACAAGCAACATTTGAAAAAAATACGGATAGAAAAATCATTCCTAAACAAGAAAAAAACACTCTTTAGATAATAAAGAGTGTCCAGAAACGTTGATAAATCAACATATTTAAATAACGCGCCCTGAGGGAATCGAACCCCCGTCTCAAGAACCGGAATCTTACGTGATATCCACTACACTAAGGGCGCGGCACGAATACTAGTTTAGCTGATATTGACAAAAATTACAAGAGGGAGGACGAAAATAATGAAATTTGAGCAACGAATGTCCCAACAACAAAAACAAGTCCAGAAGTTGGCCATGACTCAACAGCTTCAACAATCCATTCAAATTTTACAATTTAATACGGAAGAACTCGCTGCCTTTGTTGAAGCGAAAGCACTAGAGAATCCATTAATTGATTTACAAGTAGACACGCAGTACACCACAGATTTTCCGATAACTAGTCGTTCTTACACCAACCAAGACGAAGAAAATAATTATATGAATCAAATTCCAGACTATCATTTATCATTATTTGAGTCTTTAATTGATCAAATTCATTTGAATTACCGCGATACATACTTGCGAACATTGGTTTTGTTTTTAGTAGAATATATAGACGTGAATGGTTATTTAACGATTTCGTTAGAAGAAGCGGCAGAGAAAACCGAAGCAAGCGCCATTCAAATGCTAGATGCATTAACTTTGTTACAACAGCTAGATCCAGCAGGTGTGGGGGCACGCAATTTACAAGAATGCTTGATGCTACAAACAGAACGAGACGATACCGCGCCTAATTTAGCGTATATTTTATTGGAGGAAGAGTTTGATACCTTAGTGAGTCGCAAATGGGGCCCGTTAGCTAAAAAATTTGGGATTGAATTAGCAGAAATTCAATTGATTTTTGATTATATACAAACGTTATCGCCAGCGCCAGGGAATATTTTTGATGCGACCGAGGAATTGTATATTCGACCAGATTTAACTGTCCGAATCAAGGAAGATCGAATAGTGGTGATTTCCAACAAAGCTGGTCGACCGACATTAAATTTTCAAGAAAATTATTTCAAACGAATGCAAGAGACTGACGACAAAGAAGTCCAAGAATATATTAAGGATAAGAAAAACGAATTTGAATGGTTAGAGCGCGCAGTGACTCAGCGGGGGGATACAATTTTACGTGTAGGGCAAGAAATTGTGCGCCGTCAAGAAGCCTTCTTTTTAGAAGCAGATCGGCCATTAAAACCAATGACTTTAAAAGAAATTGCGGATACTTTGTCTATTCATGAATCGACAGTTAGTCGTGCGGTCAATGGTAAATATCTAGAAACTACGTTTGGCGTCTTTGAATTGCGCTCATTCTTCTCAACAAGTATTCTTTCATCAGAAGAAGATGGCGAGGATGTCTCAACAACAATGGTTAAAAAGCAACTACAAAAATTAATTGATCAAGAAGTAAAAAGTAAACCGTTATCTGATCAAAAATTAGTCGAGCGATTAAAAGATTCAGGCATGGAAATATCCCGGCGAACGGTAGCAAAATATCGTGAAGCCCTAGGGATTCCATCTTCATCTAAACGAAAACGATATGAGTAAACAACCAAAGCTTATGAGTGATTTTCATAAGCTTTGGTTGTTTTTTTGTGTTTTAAAAAATGTTGGTTTTTTGAATTGTAAAAAAACCCTAAAGGAGGCAAAGTTTGCTTGCCATTTCCTAGGAAAAAACGTATATTAAAGTTACTTGCTTCTTTAAATAAAGGAAAAGAATAATTTTATAGAAAAGTTGGAAAGCACAAATGAATCAGACAGCAAATAGCAAGAAAAAACGCTATATTACAGGTTTTGATGGCATTCGGACGATCGCTGTAATTGGCGTGATTTTGTATCACCTTTTTCCCCAAGTCATGCGAGGTGGCTACTTAGGTGTTCCGATTTTCTTTGTTGTTTCAGGTTATCTTATTAACGACTTGTTGCGGCAAGAATGGGCAGAAAATCAGACCATTGATTTAAAAGGATTTTATGTGCGAAGGATGAAACGGCTGTATCCAGCATTAATCGTGATGCTTTTAAGTGCAGTTAGTTATATTACACTCTTTCAGCAGGATTTATTAAACAATATTCGCAGCGTTGTCGCTAGTAGTGTTTTTTATTACAACAACTGGTGGCAAATTCTTAAAGGGTTTTCTTATTTTGATGGATTTGCTACACAATCGCCATTTGTACATATTTGGTCATTGGCAGTTGAAGCGCAAAATTATTTAATTTGGCCATTACTTTTTATTCTTCTGGAACGCTTTGTTCGTAAGCGCGGTCGAATTTTCAGTTTAGTTTTAATCGGCGCTTTAATTTCGGTGACGCTGATGGCCGTTTTATATGTTCCTGGCGCAGATCCTACACGTGTCTATTATGGAACAGACACACGTGTTTTTTCTATTTTACTAGGTAGTGCATTGGCGTATGTTTGGCCAAGCACACGTTTGAAAGAAGAAATTCCAGAAGCCTCTAAAAAAATCTTAAATGGCGCTGGTTTAAGTGCCTTAGTTCTTTTAGTGTTAGCCTTTTTAACATTATCAGATCATACAAATTTTGTTTATTATGGCGGCATGTTTTTAATTAGTTTGGCAGCCACTGTCTTAGTGGCCGTCACTGCACATCCAGGGGCAGATATGAATCGTTGGTTAACGAATCCAGTCTTTACGTGGATAGGTAAACGGAGTTATGGCATTTACTTGTATCAATTCCCAATCATGATTTTTTATGAGGCCAAAATTAAGACCTTATCGGACCATGTTTTTCTACATTCATTGGTTGAAATAGCATTAATTTTAGTCGTGAGCGAATTGTCTTATCGTTTTATCGAACATCCACTGACACGATTGTCTTATAAGGATGTCTGGACTCAATTCACTGAGTTCTTACGGAAACCGTGGGACCTTCGTGAAAAAGGGACAATGGCCTTTATGACAGTGATTAGCGTGATTGCAGTATTCGGTTTAATTGTGGCTCCAGCAAACGCTAAAAGTGCGCAACAAGAGCAACTAGAAAAAAATATTGCGAAAAATCAGCAAAAAATTGAAGAACGTAAAAAAGAAGTCCAAGAAAGTGGCACGAAAAATAGTAGCACGTCCACAGAAAGTAGTACAAAACCGAGTGAAAGCCAAGACGTTCTACCCACACAACTCACACCAGAGCAAGTAAAAAAAGCGCAGAATTTAGAAATCACAACTATTGGTGATTCTGTTATTCTAGATGGTGCTAGCGGGTTACAAGATATTTTCCCTAAAATGATTATCGATGGGGAAGTGGGCCGTCAATTGTATAGTAGCATTTCACTAATTGGTGAACTAGACAAAAAGAAAATGCTCAAAGATACTGTTTTAGTGAGTTTAGGTACAAATGGTCCTTTTACAGAGGCACAATTTGATGAATTTATGAAAGCGTTAGGTAATCGAAAAGTTTATTGGATTAATGTTCGCGTTCCAACTAGAAGATGGCAAAATCAAGTGAATAGTTTACTTAGTCAAATGGACAAAAAATACGATAACTTAACGGTCATTGACTGGTTTAATTATAGTAACGCCCATGATGATTGGTTTTATGATGACCGAGTTCATCCAAATGTGGCAGGTGGCGAGCAATATACACACTTTATCGCGGAGAAAATTTTACAGTAGCAAGAAACTTCCAGCTCAGATGAAAGGGGCTGGAAGTTTTTTGTTATAGGAAAAGCAAATATAGGTAATTTAATGATTTTCTTGAAAACCTAAGCTTTTTTTTTAGATATCTGGTATACTGTTTTTGTTACAAGTTCCCGAAAGGATTTAGCAAGTAATTGTCGTTACTTACTAAAGATGCCTTGTAACCGAAACTATTTAGGGGGAATAACATTATGACAGAAAGACATTTATTTACATCAGAATCCGTTTCAGAAGGACATCCAGATAAGGTAGCTGACCAAGTCAGTGATGCAATTTTAGATGCGATTTTGGAGAAAGATCCGATGGCCCGCGTGGCATGTGAAACATCCGTAACAACTGGTTTAGTCCTAGTATTTGGAGAAATTTCTACAACAGCTTATGTAGATATCCAAAAAATTGTTCGTCAAACTGTGAAAGATATTGGTTATACACGAGCAAAATATGGATTTGATGGAGAGACTGTCGCAGTTCTTGTAGCAATCGATGAGCAATCACCTGATATCGCTCAAGGGGTTGACGCAGCCTTAGAAGTGCGTGATCAAGATGAAAAAGACGATATTGGCGCTGGTGACCAAGGCTTAATGTTTGGTTTTGCCGTTGACGAAACACCAGAATTAATGCCATTACCGATCGCGTTAAGTCATCGTTTGGTTCGCCGTTTAGCAGAATTGCGGAAGGAAAAAGTCTTACCTTACTTACGTCCTGATGCAAAATCTCAAGTAACAGTGGAATATGATGATCAAGGTCAACCACAACGTGTGGATACGATTGTCATCAGTACACAACATGATGATGAAACAACCTTAGAACAAATCGAAAAAGACATTAAAGAACAAGTAATCAATGAGGTGATTCCTCATGAACTTTTAGATGATGAAACAAAATACTTTATCAACCCAACTGGTCGCTTTGTAATCGGTGGCCCTCAAGGAGATGCCGGCTTAACTGGTCGTAAAATTATCGTTGATACTTATGGCGGTTATGCTCGTCATGGCGGCGGTGCTTTTTCTGGAAAAGATGCAACCAAAGTTGACCGCTCTGCTAGTTATGCTGCGCGTTATATCGCGAAAAACATTGTTGCTGCTGGTTTGGCGAAAAAAGTAGAAGTCCAATTAGCTTATGCAATTGGTGTGGCGCAACCAGTGTCTATTTCTATTAATACGTTTGGTACGAGTGATCTTCCAGAAAGTAAATTAATCGAAGCAGTTCGTAAAAACTTTGATTTACGTCCAGCAGGTATTATTGAAATGCTAGATTTACGTCGCCCAATTTATAAACAAACTGCGGCTTATGGTCATTTTGGTCGAACAGATATTGATTTACCTTGGGAACAAACAGATAAAGTTGAAGCGTTAAAAGCTAGTTTAGCTGAATAATTAAATAAAAAAACAAGAAGTCAGCCAATACTTGGCTGACTTCTTGTTTTTTTTTGCAATAATTTTTTTATGAAAAAGCATTTTTTTAAGACATTTTGTTCTTTTTTGTATAGAATAGCTATGGAGCAATTTAGAAAATTGACAATTGAATAGAAAAGGATGTGAACAAATGGCAAAAGAAACAAATGTTAAGTTAGTCACGGTGAGTGTTTTTGTGGCAACATTTATGACAGCCATTGAAGGGACCATTGTGTCTACTGCGATGCCAACGATTGTCGGCTCGTTACATGGCATGGAAATTATGAACTGGGTATTTTCAATTTATTTATTAACGAATGCGATGTTAACACCGATTTATGGGAAACTTGCGGATAAAATTGGTCGTAAACCTGTCTTCATGATTGGCATTATCATTTTTATTTTGGGCTCCTCGTTGTGTGGCTTTGCTCAAGATATGTTGACTTTAATTATTGCCCGCGCAATTCAAGGTGTGGGGGCAGGCGCAATTTTACCAGTTGCGTTAACGATTATTGCCGATATGTATTCATTGGACAAGCGAGCGAAAATTTTAGGTTTAAACAGTGCCGCCTGGGGAATTGCTAGTATTTTTGGTCCGTTAGCAGGTGGTTTTATTGTAGATACAGTCGGTTGGCATTGGATTTTCTTCATTAATGTTCCTATTGGACTTGTTTTATTGGGCTTGATTAGTATTTTCTTAGTTGAACCAAAGCGGGAACGGACCAAGATGCCAATGGATATTTTGGGCAGCGTCACTTTGATGGCAGTGCTGCTAACGTTATTGCTAGGTTTTCAAATGATTAGCGATAATGGTTTTACATTAGTAACATTTGGTTGTTTGAGTTTGAGTGTGCTCTTTTTTGTAGCGTTTGTGATGATAGAAAAACGCGCGCAAGACCCAGTGATTGATTTGCATTTATTTAATCAACCAACGTTTGTTTTAGTAAATCTTATTGCAGCGCTTATTAGCGGTTTCTTAATGGGGATTGATGTCTACATTCCGATGTGGATGCAAGGTGTCTTAGGAAAAAGTGCAGGAATTGGTGGCTTAGTTTTAGCGCCTATGTCGTTACTTTGGATGGCTGGATCATTTATAGCAAGTAGCTTTATGGAAAAATATGCTATGAAAAAAGTCTTAACGATTGGGTTATCGATTCTATTAGTCGGGGCCATCTTTTTAGTGGTAATGCCAATGGCCGTTCCGTTTTGGCTTTTCTTTGTAGTGTCTTCTGTCTTAGGAGTTGGTTTTGGGATTACTATCACAACGACTACGGTGACAGCACAAAGTACAGTGGAGCCTGAAAAAATGGGGGTTGCAACATCGTTTAATACGTTGGTGCGTACAATTGGGCAGACTGTGATGGTGTCAATTTTTGGTGTGATTTTAAATGCAGGAATGTTTGCGAAATTGGAAGCGAGCGCGTTAAACGTCGATGCAGATGTCATGAATCAATTAGTGAATCCACATACTGCAAATTTAATTCCAGCTGCGTTGTTAAAACCATTACGCGGTATCCTCTATGCAGGTCTGCATAATGTTTACTTAGTCGGTGCGGGCTTAGTTGTTGTCGCTCTTTTGTTAAATATTTTCGCAAAAGCGCAACGAGCGAAGGTTTAGTGGTACACTAATAGAAAGAGTATTGGAGGGAAAAGTAGATGGCCTTTTTACAAGCAAATATTTATTCAAATGTATTGGAAATGGAAGTGAATGTGAACGTAATTTTACCACAAGAAACGGTAAAAAAAGTGGGCACAAGTACCCAAGCAGCATTAACAGATATTCCCGTGTTGTATTTATTACATGGGATGGGAGGGAATCACAGTGTCTGGGCTCGCAGAACCTCTATTGAGCGGTATGTCGCTGATTTGGGGATTGCTGTCATTATGCCGTCCACGGATTTAGCTTGGTATACGGACACGCAATACGATATGAACTATTGGACGTTTATTTCAGAAGAATTACCGAGAATTTGTCATCAACTCTTTCCACAGTTAAGTACAAAACGAGAAAAAACCTTTGCCGCTGGTTTGTCAATGGGTGGTTATGGCGCCTTGAAATTAGGATTAGCGAAACCAGAATCTTTTGCAGCCGTTGCTTCTTTGTCTGGGGCAGTCAGTTTATCATCCACTAGTTTTGGGGAATTATTAAAAGTCCGTAAGCGAAGCTATTGGGAAGGTATTTTTGGCCCGTTAGATCAAATTGAAGGTTCCATTCACGATCCGCTGTATTTATTACAACAATTAGTAGAAAGCCAAACAGAAATGCCCCAATTTTACCTTTGTTGTGGGGAGCAAGATATGTTACTTTCTGCTAATCAACAGATGGCTCAAGCGTTGGAACAGGCACAGGCAAGTTACACTTTTGAAACTGGACCAGGAGAACATGACTGGGCGTTCTGGGATGAATGGATTCAAAAAGCCTTGGCTTGGCTACCAATACCAAAATAGAGAAAGTAGTTTTCAATATTTATTTTAAAAGTTAACCCTTGGTCCGTCAGTCGAAATGACTGACGGACCAAGGGCTTTTTTTATTTAGATGAAGATGTGTTGTCTGCTTGCAACCCATCTAAGTAGGTTTTAACGGCTTGAATAAAGGCGGATTTTTGGTGGATGGAGTGTCGAAATTGAATGCTTTCCTCCATGTACGTTAACTCATTGTCGGAGACATATTGTTTCATGTGCAGCACTTGTTCTTTTAAATAGTCATCTCCGTTCAACACTTGCGAAACGAGCTGTTTTTCCTCCGTTGCGTCCATAATCATCCCAAATAAAAGATGTTGTAAAGACGTTACTGCTAAATGAGTCATTTCTGGTGAAAAACCTGCTTCTCTTAAAATGCCCATCATTTGATTCAAATGGCGTAATCGTTGGGGATAGGCAGGGACGGTTTGGATTTCGATGGCTACGGCACAGGGAAATTGTTGATAGAGATCATAATAGTTTTCCATGAAGGCCAGTAAGTCAGAATACCATTCACCACATAATGCAGGTTCTTGAAAGTGCTCTTCAATCGCTTCAGCCATACTTTGAAGTAAGGCTTGCTTATTTTTAAAATACCAATAAATTGCGGGCGCCTGTACACCAAGCTGTTTGGCGACTTTACGCATAGAAAGTTGTTCTAAAGTAGGACTTTTTTCTAACAAAGAAAATGCGGCTGCAATAATCGTGTCTTTTGATAATTTCGGTTCCATGATTTTAGCTCCTATTAAACGTTATCTTCGTAAGTTTATCAAAAAGAAGGTACACTTTATGATAGGAAAAACTTGTGAAAAATTAACTTGTTCGCTTGTATTTTACCACTAAAAATGGTAAATTATGAATCGGCCTTATTTTACAGTGTTAAATTGGTGAAGTCAATGAGCAAATTGATTTTTTTGTAATGGGGAAGAATTCGCAGACCAACACTGAAGAAGCAGGGAACTATTTTAAGAAAGTAGGGATAAGATGGACCTTATTATTCAACACGCCAAAAAATACAAAGGCTCGGTAGTTATTGCCTTGTTGGCGGTGATCGTAATGGTTGTCTCAGCACTTTGGCAACCAAAATTGTTACAACAAGTGTTGGAAGCAATTATGAATGACGATAGCGACAAAATGAAAAACTTAGGGATTCAATTAATTGCCATTGCAGGATTAGGACTCGTTGCAGGGGTTATTAATACAATTTTTTCTGCCAAAGTTGCCCAAGGTGTCAGTGCTGACATTCGTGAAGCAACTTTCCGCAAAATCCAAACCTTTTCATTTGGCAATATCGAAAAATTTTCAGCAGGTAACTTAGTTGTTCGTTTAACAAATGACGTTACTCAAATTCAAAATGTCATTATGATTGCGTTGCAGACACTTTTTAGAATTCCTTTTTTATTTATCGGGAGTTTTATTTTAGCGATGCTAACCTTGCCACAACTATGGTGGGTGATTGTTGCACTTGTCATCGCAGTTATTTTGATTTCTATGCTGTCCTTTTCGCAAATGGGCAAGCATTTCATGATTATTCAAAACTTGATTGATAAGATTAATGGTATTGCAAAAGAAAATTTGTTAGGCATTCGTGTCGTCAAATCATTTGTTCAAGAAAAAAATCAATTGTCACGTTTTACAAAAGTGAGTGAAGAATTAACCACCCATAACTTAATCGTAGGTAGCTTATTTGCTGTGATGATTCCAGCGTTTATGTTGGTGGCGAACTTAGCCGTTGTAGGCTCGATTTTCTTTGTGAGTAACTTAGTCAAGGATGATCCAACTTTAATCGGTGGTGTCGCTTCCTTTATGAACTATTTAATGCAAATCATGATGGCGATTATTATCGGCGGAATGATGATGATGATGACTTCTCGTGCCGCTGTTTCCATTAAGCGGATTAAAGAAGTGATGGAAACAGAACCAGATGTTATCTACAAAAAAGTCCCAGAACAAGAGTTAATTGGTAGTGTTGAGTTTGATCACGTATCTTTCCGTTATCCTGGGGATGAAGAAGATACCTTGAAAGACATCTCTTTCTCTATTCAGCCAGGTGAAATGATTGGGATTGTGGGCGCAACTGGCGCTGGTAAATCTACATTGGCACAATTAATTCCACGTTTGTTTGATCCGACAGAAGGAAAGATTGAAGTTGGTGGTGTCGATTTACGAGAAGTGAACGAACACAGTTTACGAAAAACAGTTTCCTTTGTGTTGCAAAAAGCAATCCTGTTCTCTGGAACGATTGCGCAAAATCTACGCCATGGTAAACGTGACGCTTCTGAAGCAGACATGGAACGGGCTTCAGGCATCGCCCAAGCCAAGGAATTTATTGAAAAATTAGCAGAAGGTTATGATGCACCCGTTGAAGAACGAAGTAATAACTTTTCTGGTGGACAAAAACAACGGTTATCAATTACTAGAGGTGTGATTGGTGAGCCTAAAATTTTGATTTTAGATGATAGCACCAGCGCGTTGGATGCTCGTTCGGAGCGGTTAGTCCGAGAAGCGTTGGATAAAGAGTTAAAAGAGACTACCACGATCGTTATTGCCCAAAAAATTTCTTCTGTTGTCCATGCAGATCGTATTTTAGTATTGGATAATGGACGTTTAGTCGGGGAAGGCACGCATGAAGAATTAGCAGCTACGAACCCCGTGTATCAAGAAATTTACGAAACTCAAAAAGGAAAGGAGGAAGCTTAATGACTGATTTAATAAAAGCTAGTAAATTTTTCTATCATTATTTAAAACGTTACAAAGTTTCTTTCCTCTTTATTTTCTTAGCAATTTTCGCAGCGACTTATTTACAAGTTAAAGCGCCGCAATTCGTTGGGGAAGCTATTCAGGAATTAGCGAAATATGCGGTTAATGTGATGCAAGGAAAAGACGATAAAAGTGCGTTCGTTTCTGTCATTTGGAAACTACTCATTTTTTATGTCTTAACTAGTGCCGCTAGTTTCATTTATAGTATTCTCTTTACACAAGTCGTGGGGAAATCGACAAACCGCATGCGGATTGGTTTGTTTAATAAATTAGAAAAATTGACGATTCGTTTCTTTGATTCTCATCAAGATGGTGAAATTTTAAGTCGTTTTACTAGTGATTTAGACAACATCCAAAACAGTTTAAACCAAGCGTTGCTACAAGTATTAACCAATATAGCCTTATTGGTTGGTGTCTTAATCATGATGTTCCGTCAAAATGTGGAACTAGCATGGGCCACAATTGCTTCTACGCCGATTGCGATTTTAATTGCGGTCTTTGTGATTAGCAAGGCGCGCAAATATGTCGATTTACAGCAAGATGAAGTGGGTAAATTAAATGGCTATATGGATGAAAAAATTAGTGGGCAACGTGTGATTATCACTAATGGCTTACAAGAAGAAACCATTGACGGCTTTTTAGAGCAAAATGAAAAAGTTCGTGCAGCTACGTATAAAGGTCAAGTGTATTCAGGATTACTTTTCCCAATGATGCAAGGAATGTCATTAGTCAATACGGCGATTGTTATTTTCTTTGGTGGTTGGTTAGCAATCAATGGCTCTGTTGATCGTGCCGCTGCGCTAGGTTTAGTCGTTATGTTTGTCCAATATTCCCAACAATATTATCAACCATTGATGCAAATTTCTTCAGGTTATAGCATGATTCAATTAGCTGTTACAGGCGCTCGTCGTTTAAATGAGATGTTTGATGAACCAGATGAAATTCGTCCCGAAAATGGCGAAAAATTAGAAGAGATTAACAAAGCTGTGGCTTTAAATCATGTTGTTTTTGGCTATAATCCAGAAACGCCTGTGTTGAAAGATGTTTCTATTCATGTGGATAAAGGTGAAATGGTCGCTTTAGTCGGACCGACAGGCTCAGGAAAAACAACGATTATGAATTTAATGAATCGCTTTTATGATGTGAATGAAGGCGCCGTGACGTTTGATGGTGTGGACATTCGTGAAATGGATTTAGATAGCTTGCGTTCACATGTAGGCATTGTTTTGCAAGAGTCCGTTCTATTTTCAGGAACAATTCGTGAGAATATTGCTTTTGGTAAGCCAGAGGCCACGGATGAAGAAATTGTTCAAGCAGCGAAACAAGCGAATATCCATGAATTTATTGTAAATCTTGAGCAAGGCTACGATACTGAGATTACGGAAGAGAATAACCTTTTCAGTACGGGGCAAAAGCAATTAGTAAGTATTGCACGAACGATTATTACCAATCCAGAATTATTAATTTTGGATGAAGCAACAAGTAATGTTGATACAGTAACAGAAGCTAAAATCCAAAAAGCGATGGACGAAGCAATTAAAGGGCGCACCAGTTTTGTGATTGCCCATCGTTTGAAAACGATTCTAAATGCGGATCGGATTATTGTTTTACGAGACGGTGAAGTCATTGAAGAAGGCAACCACCATGAACTAGTTGAACAAGATGGATTCTATGCGGAACTTTATAAAAATCAATTTGTTTTTGAATAAGTTGAAAGAGGTCGGGACAGAAGTGTTTAACTCCGAGAAATAAGAAGGAATTTCCGAAAATTGTTCTATAATTTTTGGAGAATTTCGGCTTATTTCCGAAGAAGTTGCTTCTGTTCCCGCCGTTTATCAGTTTTTGAGCGTGGAGCGAAAATCCAAAGTGATTTTTGTCCCACGCTCTTGTTTATTACGGAAAAACCATCAATTTTTTATTAAATTCTGATATTTATTATTGCTTTTTCATTATAGTTGGCGTAACTTTAGAGTATAAATTTGTGAAGCGAGGGAGTCCGTGTGAGAAATTTTAAAAAATCTGATAAATTAAATAACGTAAGTTACGATGTCCGTGGTCCTGTTTTAGAAGAAGCAGAACGCATGCAAGAAGAGGACATACGTATTTTGAAATTAAATACAGGGAATCCAGCGCCATTTGGTTTTGATGCCCCAAATGAAATTGTGCGCGACATGATTGTAAATGTTCGCGATTCAGAAGGTTATTCCGATTCAAAAGGTATTTTTTCTGCAAGAAAAGCGATTGAACAATATTGCCAATTAAAAAAATTTCCTAATGTAACGATTAATGATATTTACACTGGTAATGGCGTGAGTGAACTAATTACCATGTGTATGCAAGGCTTGTTAAATAACGGCGATGAAGTACTTGTGCCAATGCCAGACTATCCTTTATGGACTGCTTCTGTTTCTTTGGCGGGCGGTACACCCGTTCATTATATTTGTGATGAGCAAGCAGAA
>k87-80617_pt1 | contig 12958 bp, 9 predicted proteins | sample MGYA00084031_6733416 | MGnify analysis MGYA00084031
AAACATTACGTGACTTAATTATGCTATCAATCTACTTCATGATTGGAATTATGGTAGTTGTTTACGTCTTGTTTACCTTTGTGATTGTGAAATTTAGAGACCGTAAAGGCAGAGGGGATAAAGATTATGAACCGAACATGCACGGTAGCACAAAATTGGAAATTATCTGGACAATAATTCCGATTATTATCGTTGTTCTGCTTTCTATTCCAACTGTTAAGGCGCTTTATGAATTAAAAGAGCCACCAAAAGAAACGGCTCATATTGAACCGATCGTTATTCATGCAACATCAGCTGACTGGAAGTGGATTTTCTCTTATCCTGAGGAGAATATTGAAACAGTTAACTATGTTAATGTTCCAGAGGATCGTCCTGTTCTCTTCAAAATTACATCTGCTGATTCAATGAGTTCATTTTGGGTACCGCAAATCGGTGGTCAAGTGTATGGAATGCCAGGAATGGTAAATGAACTATACTTACAAGCAGATGAGCCAGGAACATATGAAGGTCGTAACTCAAACTTTACTGGTCAAGAAATGGCAGACCATGAGTTTGAATTCCATGCTCTTAAAGAAGATGAGTATGAAGCTTGGGTGAAGGATACTCAAGAAAATGGAGAAAAATTAACAGAAGAAACATACGAAAAATTAATGATACCTGGAACAGTTGACGAAATGACGTTTTCATCAACACATTTAGATTTCGTTGATCATGGAATCGATTCAGGTGTATATGCATTAAAAGTTCGTGAGAAATACGGAATCGAACAAAATAAACATGGTCATGAAGAAAAGGTTGACCTAGATGAACTAGAGCCAGTAAAAGATGTAGAAACACATACAGACGATAGTTCTAGTCATCATCATCACCACTAAGAGGGGAGGAACTGCTCATGTTTGATTTTATAAAGGATAATTTAATCCTTAATGATCCAATGCTTATCGGAGCGAACATTTCCATTGTTTTAACAATGATTGCGATAGTGTTCATTCTTACTTATTTTAAAAAGTGGAAATGGCTTTGGACAGAATGGTTAACAACAGTTGACCATAAGAAAATTGGAATTATGTACATTATCGCGGCGGTTATTATGTTATTCCGTGGTGGTGTCGATGCATTATTAATGAGAGCTCAACTAACAGTTCCTAATAATGAATTTTTAACATCACAGCACTATAATGAAATTTTTACAACACATGGTACGATCATGATTATTTTCATGGCAATGCCATTTATTATGGGATTAATGAACGTTGTTATTCCACTCCAAATTGGAGCTAGAGACGTTGCATTCCCTTATTTGAACGCACTAAGCTTTTGGGCATTTTTCTTTGGAGCGATTCTTTTTAATATTTCCTTCGTGTTCGGTGGATCACCAGATGCAGGTTGGACGAACTATGCTCCATTAGCTATTGAAGGTAGCTCAGGGCCAGGTATTAACTATTACCTACTCGGTCTGCAAATATCTGGTATCGGAACGTTACTTACAGGTATTAACTTTATCGTAACAATTATTAAAATGCGTGCTCCAGGTATGACATTAATGAGAATGCCAATGTTTACTTGGACAGGATTAATTACAGCATTTATTATCGTGTTTGCATTCCCGGTATTAACTGTTACATTAGCTTTAATGACATTTGACCGATTGTTCGGCTCACATTTCTTTACAATGGCTGATGGTGGTATGCCGATGCTTTGGGCAAACCTATTCTGGATTTGGGGACATCCTGAAGTATATATCGTTATTTTACCAGCGTTTGGTATTTTCTCTGAAATCTTTGCAACATTTGCGAAGAAAACATTATTTGGTTATAAATCAATGGTTGTTTCAATCGTATCGATTTCATTCTTAAGTATGTTAGTTTGGGTTCACCACTTCTTTACAATGGGTGGCTCTGCTGCAGTTAACTCAGTGTTCTCGATTACGACGATGGCGATTGCGATTCCAACCGGTATTAAAATCTTTAACTGGTTATTAACCCTTTATAAAGGGAAAATTGAATTTACAGTTCCGATGTTATGGTCTGTAGGGTTTATTCCGACATTCCTTATCGGAGGGGTAACAGGGGTAATGCTTGGTATGGCAGCAGCTGACTTCCAATACCATAACAGTTACTTCCTAGTAGCTCACTTCCATTACACATTAATTTGTGGTACTGTATATGCTTGTTTTGCTGGATTCGTATTCTGGTATCCAAAAATGTTCGGTCATAAATTAAACGAACGATTAGGAAAATGGGTATTCTGGTTATTCAATATCGGATTTAATGTATGTTTCTTACCACAATTCTTATTAGGTTTCGACGGTATGCCAAGACGTATTTACACATACGGACCTGAAGATGGCTGGACTGGACTAAACGTTGTATCAACAATCGGTGGTCTCTTAATGGGTGTTGCCTTTATTATTCTTGTATATAACGTATACTACAGCTTCCGTTATTCAAAACGTGAAACTTCAGGCGATCCATGGGGTGTTGGCCGTACATTAGAATGGGCAACATCATCAGCTGTTGCACCACACTATAACTTTGCGGTAACACCAGAAGTAAAAGGACTTGACGCTTTCTGGTTAATGAAACAAGAGAAAAAAGCAGGTAAGAAGGAAAAAGTTGAATATAAACCAATTCATATGCCAAGCAATGCGGGTACACCTTTTGTCATCTGTGTATTCTTCTTTATTGCAGGATTTGGTCTAGTATTCAAATTGTGGTGGATGGCAATTCTTGGCGGTATCGGAATTTTAGCATGCATGGCATTACGTTCATTACGTTCTCATAAAGAAGATGAAGGATTCTATGTCAGCGTGGAAGAAATTATACAAACAGAACAGAATAAGGAGGCGTGAGTTTATGGCACAAGTAAATAGTAATATGAGTCCTAACACGCCCTTGGAATATCAATCTAGTATTGGTAGATTGAATATATTTGGATTCTGGGTCTTCTTGGGCGCTGAAATGGCATTATTTGCAACAATCTTTGCAACATTTTTTGTACTAAATGGCAACACAGGCGGAGGTCCTCTGCCTGGTGAGCTATTCGACTTGAAGAATACAATGATCATGACATTACTTTTGTTAACAAGTAGTTTTACGAGTGGCTTAGCTATTCATGAAATGAGAAGAAACAATACAAAGTCAATGGTTATTTGGACAATTATTACATTATTGTTCGGTTTAGGATTTTTATATTTAGAAATTGAAGAGTTTGTTCACCTTGTTCATGAAGGTGCAACAATCGGTACGAATGCATACTGGTCTAGCTTTTATTTCTTAACAGGTACACATGGACTTCACGTATCTATCGGGATTTGCTGGATTACATTAATTCTTTTACAAATAAAAAGTAGAGGTTTAACACCAGATACAGCTAAAAAGGTATTTATCTCAAGTTTATACTGGCACTTTTTAGACTTTGTATGGATTTTCGTCTTTACTGGTGTATACCTATTAGGGATGGTGGGATCATGAGTAGTAAAGCAAATAATCACCATTTTCCATGGATGCAAATTATCGGATTTTTACTTTCAGTTGGCCTAACTTTCCTAGCAGTATGGGTTGGACTTGATGCAGGCTTAGCAATGAACACAATCATTGTTATCGTTTTTGTACTTGCATTTTTACAAGCTGCGATTCAGTTATTTATGTTCATGCACGTAACAGAAGGTGAAGGTGGATGGCAAGTAGGTAAAATGCTATCAGCTACATTTATTGCACTTGTTATTGTTGTCGGTTCCGTTTGGGTTATGACATCAATGCACTAATAAATATAGAATCGACTGAGAGATGACTTTCTAAAGTTACTAATAAAAGCCTCGGCTAAAGGGTATTGACCTTTAATCGAGGCTTTTTATTTTGCATTCCTCACATTATAAAGTGAAATTGTTACTTTAGACTCTTCATATAAAGCGATTAGTAGCCCTGTTCTCAAAGGGTTATTAGAGCATATCAGCTGGATAAAGAACAAGCTCTTCATCACTATATAAGAAAAAGTATCTAGAAAAATATAAAAATAATATTGTACAAACCTATTTTCTATGATATATTTTATTTGCAAGTTAAGTGCAAACGATTTCGCAAATAGTTGCACAAATGTAGACGTATACATATTAAATATAAGCGAGAATAATGTAGAAAATTCAGTTATTTTCGGGGATTAATATGTAGAAAAATTCGTTTATATTGCTTGTTAGTGCAATCGTTTTCCTTGATTGATGCACAAAATAAATATACGGGGGTATTAAGATGGGTAAAAAGAAATTCTTTTTAGGGCTTTTCTCTATTTTATTTCTTGTAAGCGTTGTATTAACTGGCTGCTCTTCTTCTGATGATGCTGGTTCGGGAGATGGTGGCTCAGATGGAGATAAAGTCACATTAGATGTGTTTCAATTCAAAGTTGAGTTTAAGGATCAGTTCGAAGATGTAGCAAAGCAATATGAAGAAGCAAATCCTGGTGTGAAAATTAACATTCAAACTGTTGGTGGTGGAGAAGATTACGGTGCAGCATTAAGATCAAAATTTGCATCTGGTGATGAACCAGCAATCTTCAACATTGGTGGACCAACTGATGTTATTGACTGGGAAGATAACCTAGCTGATTTAACAAATACAAAGGCTGCAGGTGCAGCGCTTGAAGGTACACTTGATGGAGTGACAAAAGACGGTAAAGTTTTAGGATTACCATTTAACCAAGAAGGATATGGTTTAATCTACAATACAGAAATTTTTGAAAAAGCAGGGATTAATCCTGATGATATTAAAGATATGGCTTCATTAGAAGCTGCTGTAAAAACGTTAGATGAGAAAAAAGGTGACCTTGGTCTTGATGCTGTATTCGCATTACCAGCAAAAGAAACTTGGGTAACTGGTCAGCATTTAGCAAATGCATTTATTTCACCTGAATTTGATGGAAACGTAACAAAAGCATTTGAATCGAAAACAATTGGCTTTGAATATAGCGATGCAATGAAGGCATTCGTTGATTTACAAAACAAATATTCTGTACAACCTACAGTAAGCCTTGATTATTCACAACAAGTTGAAGAATTATTCTCAACTGGTAAAGTTGCGATTATTCAACAAGGTAACTGGGTATATGGATCTATCGCTGGCATTGATGAAGAGCTAGCTAACAGCAAGGTTGATTTCTTACCAATTCCTGTTCCAGGCTACAAAGAAGATTCTATTCCTGTTGGCGTACCAATGTACTGGGCTGTAAATAGCCAAAAGGATGAAAAGGTTGTAGAGGAAGCAAGCAAGTTTTTAGATTGGTTATATACATCTGACGAAGGAAAAGAAGTTGTAATAAACGATTTCAAATTCGTTCCTGCATATGAAGGCTATGATGCATCAAAAATTAGTGATCCATTATCAAAAGCAGTTTATGAATACTCAGAAGCTGGAAAAACAATTGGCTGGACATTCAGTGGATATCCATTGAACTGGGCGCAAAATGTTCTTGGAGCAAATATCCAAAAATATTTACTAGAAGAAGCATAATGGGATGACATTATCAAAGATTCTAAAAAGCAATGGGAAGAAGCTAGAGCAGAGTAACTGTAACTTGAAATGAGATTTGCTAGGGTCAGTCGCCTTTTAAAAAGGGACTGGCCCCTAATTAAAAAAGTGGGTCATTCCATAATGGAAGGCAAGTGATGCTATCTATTATGGAGTGCCTTACTTGTTCATCGTGCAGGGTGCTGAAAAAATAAAATGAAAATTTGAACTTGAATGATATCGTTCATTTATTGCTGAACAAGGTTCTAATTTACATCATGTGGAGGGATTATACATGCGTACTAGGGATTTGGCCTACTGGTTGTTTTTAGCTCCGGTGTTACTAGCATTATTATTAGTAATCATCGTGCCCTTATTAATAGGAGTTTATTATTCATTTACAGACTGGAATGGAATTAAAGTAGGTTCATTTGTTGGACTTGAGAATTATATCGATGCATTTAAGGATAAGGAATTTCTCGCATCTCTTTGGTTCACTGTGAAATTTTCTGTTGTATCGATAATCTTTACAAATGTAATTGGTTTAGGGTTAGCCCTTATTGTAACAACAAAAATTAAATCTAGTAAATTGTTAAGAACGGTCTTTTTTATGCCAAACTTAATTGGTGGATTAATTCTAGGGTTCATTTGGCAATTTATCTTCATTAAAGTTTTTGCTGGTCTCGGTGATATCCTTGGAATTGAGGGGTTAAAAGGCTGGTTATCTACTACTGAAACTGGTTTTTGGGGCTTAGTTATTTTAATGAGCTGGCAAATGGCAGGTTATATTATGATTATCTATATTGCCTACTTAGAAGGCCTACCAGGAGAATTATTAGAAGCTGCAGAAATTGATGGAGCGGGTCCTTTCAAAAAATTCCGTTATGTCATATTCCCATTAGTTGCTCCGGCTTTTACAGTTAGTATGTTCTTAACATTATCTAATTCTTTTAAACTATATGACCAAAACCTTTCATTAACTGCGGGTGGTCCTTTTAATTCAACACAAATGGTTGCGATGGAAATTTTTAAAACAGCGTTTGGTGAAACAGAAATGGCGTTTGCACAATCTAAAGCAGTTATTTTCTTCATTATCGTTGCCGTGATTTCATTAACACAAGTGTATATCAACAAGAAACGGGAGGTTGAAATGTAATGCGGAGAAAAAGCCTTCTACCTATAGAAATTTTAGGGATAATCCTTGGATTGCTATGGTTATCACCCTTTTATTTGATGATAGTTAACTCATTTAAAACAAAAAAAGAGATTTTTACAGATGTTTTAAAATTACCTAGTGAATTTACGTTTGATAACTATATTGAAGCGTTTGAAGAGCTTGATTTTATGCATACACTAGTAAACTCTCTCATTATTACCGTTATAAGTGTTGTCATTATCGTCATCTTTTCATCAATGGCTGCATATGCGTTATCTCGTAATAAAAGCAAAACTAGTACAGTTTTATTTATGTTATTTGTTGCAGCGATGTTAATACCTTTCCAATCGGTAATGATTCCACTTATTACGGTATTCGGGCAGGCGGATATGCTAAATCGTGTGGGACTTATTTTCATGTATCTAGGCTTTGGTAGCAGCTTATCGATCTTCCTATTCCATGGGACGTTAAATGGAATTTCTAAATCATTAGATGAAGCTGCAATTATTGATGGCTGTAACAAGTTCCAAGTTTTTTGGTACATTATCTTCCCGATGCTTAAACCGATAACTGTAACGGTTGCGATTTTAAACATTATTTATATTTGGAATGACTACTTATTACCATCATTAGTTATTAACCAAGAGGGATTACAGACAATTCCTTTAAAAATGTTCTTCTTCTTTGGAGAGTATACGAAGCAATGGCACCTAGCTTTGGCAGGTTTAACAATTGCGATTATCCCAGTTATTCTCGTTTATTTCTTTGCGCAACGCGAGATTATTAAAGGGATGACAGAGGGAGCTGTTAAGTAAGTAGAAAGGTATCATGCTCCATGAGCTATATAAATTTCTTCTTACTAAAGAAAGAGCTATCGTAAAATAGGCTTGCTTCCCAAGGTGTCTCCGCTTTTCTTCTAATTGAAAAGCGGAGTTCCTGCAACTATTTAATGAATAAGATTTTTTGTGGATACCGTTTCCAAGTATTTGTTTCTTAAGTAAAATAGAAGAATATATAACTAAAAGAAAATAAGAACTTATTGTAGATTTGTATTAATTAAATTATAAAAAAGGGGTTCTCTTTCTTATAAAGGGGCAGCTCCATAAGAGACAGCTTGAGGGTAAGGTGGTTGTTAAAATGATCGTTACAATAAAAGATGTTGCCAAAAAGGCAAATGTTGCACCATCTACGGTGTCAAGGGTGATCGCGAATAGCCCGCGTATAAGTGAAAAAACGAAAAAGCGTGTTCGTGAAGTGATGGAGGAGCTAGGATATTATCCAAACTTTCAAGCGCGTAGTCTTGCGGCAAAAAGTACGCAATCTATTGGAGTCATTATGCCAAATTCGGCTTACCATGCATTCCAAAATCCATTCTTCCCAGAAGTATTAAGAGGAATAAGTAAAAATGCCCATGCGAATAAATATGGAATTTATTTATCAACAGGATCAACGGAAGAAGAGATTTATGCAGAAGTAACGTCTATGGTTCAAGGGAGACGTGTTGATGGTGTTATCCTCCTCTATTCACGAATCAATGATAAAACGATGAAATTTCTACAGGAAACTAATTTTCCTTTTACGGTCGTTGGGCGTCCTGATCAAAATGAAGAGCGAATTACCTTTGTTGATAACGATAACATTTTCATAACAAAGCAAGTAACAAAATATTTAATCGAGCTCGGTCATCGTCATATTGCATTTGTAGGTGGCAGCCTTGACTTTGTTGTGACAATTGACCGCCTTAATGGATATAAGCTAGCCCTTAATGAAGCAGGTATACCTTTTAATAAAGACTATATGGTACATGAAGAATTTATTAAAGATAATGGAAAAGAAGCGCTAAAATCACTTATGTCTTTAGATTCACCTCCTACTGCGCTTGTGACACAGGATGATCTTATAGCATATGAAATGATTAGTCATTTAGGAGACATGAACATTAAAGTGCCTGAAGATATTTCAATTGTTAGTTTCAATAACTTAATGCTCTCAGAACATTCAAAACCACCATTAACATCAGTTGATATTTGTATTGACCAGCTAGGTTTTGAAGCAACGAGCTGCCTTATTGAAAAAATAGAAAAGCCTGATACATTACCAAAGAGAATTACGATCCCAACGAAATTTATTGAGAGAAAATCATGTGAACGAAGACAATCATAATTTGATAAATAATTAGGTTAAAGAGAGGAATCAACATGAAGAAAGCATGGTGGAAAGAAGCCGTAGCCTATCAAGTTTATCCAAGAAGCTTTATGGATTCAAACGGTGACGGAATCGGAGATCTTCAAGGGATGATTTCCAAATTAGATTATATTAAAGAGCTCGGAATTGATGTCATTTGGATTTGTCCGATGTACAAATCTCCAAATGATGACAATGGATACGATATAAGCGATTATCAGGATATTTTAGATGAATTCGGAACAATGGCTGATTTTGATGAGCTTTTAGCTGAGGTCCATAAACGCGGGATGAAGCTAATTATCGATTTAGTGATAAATCATACGAGTGACGAGCATCCATGGTTTATTGAATCACGCTCGTCAAAGGATAATCCAAAGCGAGATTGGTATATTTGGCGGGACGGAAAGGATGGAAAAGAGCCAAATAACTGGGAAAGCATTTTTAATGGTTCGGCATGGGAATATGATGAAAAAACAGGTCAATATTATATGCATATCTTTTCAACAAAGCAGCCTGATTTAAATTGGGAGAACGAAGAGGTTCGTCATTCTTTATATCAGATGATCAATTGGTGGCTTGACAAAGGAATTGATGGATTCCGAGTCGATGCGATTAGCCATATTAATAAAGAAGAAGGCCTAAAGGATATGCCGAATGAAAAAGGTCTAAAATATGTCCCATCCTATGAAAAACATATGAACGTTGAGGGAATCCATAAATATTTAAAGGAATTAAAGGAAGAAACCTTTGTGAAATATGATATTATGACCGTTGGTGAGGCGAATGGTGTTAGCGCTGACAATGAAAAGGATTTGGATGAATGGGTCGGCGAGGAAAATGGGAAGTTCAATATGGTCTTCCAATTTGAGCATTTAACTTTATGGGATGCAAGCAAGAAAAAGAAATTAGATATAATAGAATTAAAGGATGTTTTATCGAGATGGCAAAAAGGTCTTGAAAATAAAGGGTGGAATGCATTATTCATCGAAAATCATGACCAGCCGCGTAGAGTCTCAACATGGGGAAATGATGAGGAATATTGGTATGAAAGTGCGACTGCATTAGGAGCAATGTATTTCCTTATGCAAGGAACACCGTTTATCTATCAAGGCCAGGAAATAGGTATGACAAATGTGAAATTCAATCATATTGAAGACTATAATGATGTTGCCACAAAAAATCTCTATCGTTTTAAACGTGAGGAAGGTATGTCACATAAAGAGGTTATGGAAATCATTTGGTCATCAAGCAGAGATAATTCGCGAACGCCAATGCAATGGTCTTCCGAAGCCAATGCAGGTTTTACAACTGGGACACCATGGATAGGAATAAATGAAAACTATAAAGAAATTAATGTAGCCGCTCAACAGGAAAATAACCGTTCAGTGCTGCAATTTTATAAAAATATGATTCGCTTAAAAAAGGCTAATGAAGTATTCACATATGGAACATATAATCTCATTCTTGATGATCACCCGCAAATATATGCTTATACACGAACAACAGAAGATGATCAAGTTGTAGTGTTTGCAAATCTTTCAGAAACGATGGCGACTTGGGAGGAACAATTAGCTTTCCATGTTCAATCTAACGACCTTTTGTTAGCGAATTACGAAGTAGAAGACCATGATTCTGTGAATGTTTTCACATTGAAGCCATATGAAGCAAGAGTATATCGAATCAAATCATAAGAGAGAAGGATATCACTAATTTAATGTGGTATCCTTTTTTCTTTGGAAACTATTAAAACAGGTTAACCTGGCTCCGTTATCACGGATTTCTATTTATTGTAAGCATAGCAAATGCTTACAGTAAAAAAGCTATGGTAAGATGAAAAGGATTGACGTGAGGGAGTGAATAAACATGGCTCAACATGATTTTACTGAAGGGAAAGTTGGAAAGCAAATATGGTTATTTTCCCTTCCTATCATGCTAACAAACTTATTGCAAGTTTCCTATCAGTTTATCGATAGCTTATGGGTTGGTAATCTATTAGGAGCAAATGCTTTAGGGGCTATTTCTGTTTCAAGTACAATTATTTTCACGATACTATCGTTCATTATAGGAATTAATAATGCAACATTAACAATCCTATCTCAGCATAAAGGACAAGAGAATGATGAAGGATTAAAAAGCTATGTAAATGCCTTTGTTGTCGTCCTTTTATTTTTATCAATTGCGTTAGGGATAATTGGCTATTTATGTTCAGAATGGCTCGTAACAATGCTTGGGACACCAGAATCAATGATTTCTGATGCAACTGTGTATTTGCAAATCAATTTTATTGGAATCCTCTTCTTATTTGGCTATAACTTCATTGGAACGGTGATGCGTGCACTTGGTGATAGCAAAACACCAATCCGTTATGTTGCGATCGCTGTTGTATTAAATGCAATTCTTGATCCGATTTTTATTCATAGCTTTAATTTAGGAATTGATGGTGCTGCATATGCAACAGTTATCTCACAAGGAGTTGCATTTTTGTACGGGATGATTGACTCTATTAAGAGACGTCTTGTTCCCTTTACGATGCCAAAATTACCGAAAAGAAATGAAGTCTTCACAATCTTAAAGCTAGGTATTCCATCAGGTCTACAAATGACCGTGATTTCAGCTGGTGTGATGGCGATAATGGGTGTTGTCAACACGTTTGGTGATAATGTTGTAGCGGGATTTGGAGCAGCGCAACGATTAGATAGTATTATTATGCTCCCGGCGATGGCACTCGGGACGGCTGTAAATAGTATGGCAGGGCAAAATATAGGTGCGGGAAAATGGAATCGTGTCCATCAGATTGCCAAATACGGTGTCCTAATGAATTTGTTCATTATGTTTATCATTAGTTTTATAGTTGTTGGATGTGCAAAGCTTGCAATCGGTCTATTTATTGATGAGGAAGCAGCCGTTCATTTTGGGATGAGGTATTTGCAAATTATTGCCTTCTTTTATCCGTTTTTAGGTATTAATTTTATTTTAAACGGAATTGTTAGAGCTGCAGGAGCGATGCTGCAAGTTCTAGTCCTAAATCTTATTTCGTTTTGGGTATTAAGAGTCCCGTTAACTTATTTATGTTCCCTATCGTTAGGAGAGAATGGCATTGCAGTTGGAATGGGTGTCAGCTTTGTCATTAGCAGTGCTTTTGCCTATGGGTATTATAAATATGGGAAATGGACGGAAATGAAAATAACTAAAATAGAGAAAGGATAATAATGTGATTAATCAGAAAAATTACTGGAAAATCATTTAACTGCCTTGACACTTGCTCTATTTATCGTCATAATAGGTGAAAATTAAGAATTGCTTAAAGATGGTATAGAAAAAGCAATAAAATCCACGTATAATAAAATTAAGAATAAACATTGAACGTATATAGAGGACTAGTAGGCGTCCCTTTTTGTTACAGAGAGTGAAGTTTAAAGCTGGAAGACTTCATACAATAAAGCCGCTGAACCTACCTCTTTTAGTCCTATGTAAACATAGGCGTTTCCCAGCGTTAATGGGTAAAGTGGGATGTTGGTAGCAACATCCAAGCAAGGTGGTACCACGGAAGCAGAGCTCCTTTCGTCCTTATTTATTAGGATGAAAGGAGCTTTTTTATATTAAGTTACATCCGTAGGTAAGAGAATGTTACGGAGGAGAAATAATCATGGAAAAGAAGCGGATCGTTGTCAAAATTGGCAGTAGCTCATTAACGAATGCGAAAGGACAAATTGACCAAGAAAAATTTTCTGATCATGTGCAGGCTGTAGCGATGCTTAGAGAAGCAGGACACGAGGTATTGCTCGTTTCATCAGGTGCAGTAGCTGCTGGCTTCGCTCGATTAGGCTATCCAACTAGACCAACAACTTTAAAAGGAAAGCAAGCTGCAGCTGCAGTTGGGCAAAGTTTACTTGTCCAATCTTATATAGACATGTTTGCTCAATATAACATTGTACCTGCGCAAATCTTGTTAACAAGGAATGACTTTTCGAAACAGGAGCGATACAAAAATGCCTATGCGACAATTTCGGAATTGCTGGAGCGTGGAATTTTACCGATAATAAATGAAAATGACACGGTTTCAGTTGAGGAGCTTACCTTTGGAGACAATGATATGCTTTCGGCACTCGTAAGTGGG
>k87-839914_pt1 | contig 12950 bp, 12 predicted proteins | sample MGYA00084031_6733416 | MGnify analysis MGYA00084031
TTGGCTCTCGAATGAAAAAAAGACTCAACCAAATGGGTATCATGAGTATTAAAGACTTAGCTAATTGGAATCCATACACTATTAAGAGCCGTTTAGGTGTGATTGGCTTACAGCTGTACTTCCATGCTAACGGGATCGATCGAACAGATATAGCGATACCGCCAGAGCCAACTAAAGAAAAATCATATGGTAATTCACAAGTTTTGCCTAGGGATTACACCAGGAAAAATGAGATTGAACTAGTCGTAAAAGAAATGGCGGAACAAGTAGCCATTCGTATCAGACAGCATAATTGTAAAACAGGATGTGTCCATTTAAACATTGGTACGTCGATCTTAGAGACCAGACCAGGATTCTCACACCAGATGAAGATACCTATCACAGATAATACAAGAGAGCTGCAAGACTATTGTTTGTTCTTATTTAACAAATACTATGAGGGGCAAGAGGTCCGCCACGTCGGAATCACCTACAGCAAGCTAATTTATACAGATTCTCTTCATCTGGATTTATTTAGTGATCCACAAAAGCAAATTGACGGAGAAAATTTAGATAAAATTATTGACAAGATTCGGCAAAAATATGGTTTTACGTCGATTGTACATGCTTCTTCGATGTTAGAAACTGCGCTAGAAGCATTACTAGAAGCACACTTGTTGGTGGTCATGCGAGCGGAAATGGGGGATTAAAAATGATTGATTACAATGATCGTGGACGTTTAAAGTGGGCAGGATTCTATTTATCAGATCACACGGAAGAAATTGATGCGGATAATGAACAGCGAGCCAATCAAAACTTAGCAAAAGAACAAATGACGACTGAAGAGATTGTGGAAGTATTGAACGCTGCAGTCATAAAAAATAGATCAGTATGTATCCAAAAAGAAGAGCGAGTCGTTGAGGGTTATTATCCAGAAGATATTATCTATCGGTAAGATTTTAGGAAGTGATAGGTTGGGGATCTATATAGGTACACACAAAGTATATTATAATGAAATAAGTCATATTGAGTTTTGCGGGAAACAGATATATTTTAAAATAACCACAAGTCTATTTTCTGTCATCGACTTGTGGTTAGAGTGTTTAAATCTGCAAATCTTCAGGATAAATGGCAATAGATGGGTAGTGTGATTTATTTTCTAACATCTCATTTAGGTTAACTGCATAAATCATGAAAAAGTTATCTGGTTCTTTTTCTATTAACTTTTGATAAACTTGCTGTGTTTTTTCTTTATCTTTAGAAACAAACACTATACTGGTTACTCCAATTTTTTTCGAATCAGCTTTCTCGACGGATCCCTTCATAATTACTTTTAAATCACTTTTGGACTCCAATGCGTCTTTAATCCAATCTATATTACTCATCCAATCACCTCAATATAATATTTTTGTTTTTTCACGATATGCTATAAAAATGCTAATAAGTAACGTAAAAAATAACAATGGTACTACCAATAATAGAATCTATTTTTATTGCTACTGGATTATTGTCGCCGTTGGTTACGTAAAAAGCGTGATACACAAGCTGCATATGCATTTCTAAAGCGCCTTCTATTAGTAGTGCTTTCCATAAGTTACAAAAAGCGGATCTATATGAGAAGACAGAGCATCGAACAGTGAAGTATCTCAACAACTTAATTGAGCAAGATCACCGTCCAATTAAGCGTTGGAATAAATTTTATCAAAGTCTTCGAACGGCTTCAGCCACGATTAAGGGCATGGAAACGATTCGCGGAATCTGTAAGAGAATCCGAAAAGAAGGGCTTCTTTTTGGCTTTTCGGGCTAATCAGTGCTAGCTTCATGATTATACTAAGTCTGTTTGGATTGATTTGGTTTAGAAAAACACAAACAGAATAATAAGTAAAAGAGACAGCAATCACAACTTGATAATGGTGATCGCTGTTTTTTATTTAATAGAGAAGGAAGATACGTTTTGCTAAATAATGAAAGCATTGTATTATTAGATGAAGAATTGTATATGAAAGGAAGAAAAAAATGAATGTTGATTCCCTTATGATTGATGAGATTTCTGAATTATATAAGAGCGTTGGTTGGACGCAGTACACAAAAGACACTACAAGGTTAGCTAGAGCATTTGAACAATCTGAATCTCTAATAAAGCGTAATGGGGAAGGAAAGGTTGTCGGAGTCGTTCGTTGGATCACTGATTTTGCGACAATCGCATTTATTCAAGATATCCTCATTCATCCGAGCTATCAGCGCCAAGGAATAGGCAAAGCGCTTTTGAATGAAGCTTTGGATAAGATCACCAGTTATGGACCAGTCCAAATCGAATTATTGACAGATGATACTGAGAAAACAAAAAAATTTTATGAATCAGTAGGATTTGTTCAAGTAAAAGAAATGGATGCTGTTTCTTATATAAAGGATACTAGAAGATAAGAGGGACTTTTTGGTAATGACAAATACTATGTATAACGTAAAAAGAAAAAATTGGAGGATAGATTCAAGTATCATTCAATCTATCCTCCAATCCTCGTCTATTTTATTTGTTTATTTACTTCTTTATCAAATACTATTTTTTGTAAATTAGGACTAATATAAAAAATGAATACATGATTTTTTTTTAAAGTAAATGCTATACGATAATTTTTTTTATCAATATTGACTTTCATTTCGTATATTCCCTTTGCCGAGCGTGTTCGTACTGGTTTTATACGAAAAAAATTATGGTCTAAATGCTCTATGATTTTTTTAGAAATAGTTTTTTTGTATGCGAGATGTACCTCTTGAGGAAATTGTTCCAATAGTTCACTGTCAAACTCAACAGTATAATTCATATTTTGCTTCCTTTCTATACGGCTTAAAGTGTTGGAATAAGTCATTCATTAGTTTTTGCACTGTTACTTTTCAATGATGGTTACAACTGCTTTGCCGCAAGTCAGTTCTTTTTCCAGCTCGCTCTTTATTTTTATGGCACATGGTTTGGAAAAAGGTGCTGCTTCTTTCCATGAACCAAGTAAAGGATACTCATTACTCATGCCTTTCACATATTGTTTATTTTTGACACCTTTTGTTTTTACTTCTACATAATACATTTGATCATCTTCTTTCTTGCTGTTTTTAGTTCATATTCAAATATATGTAAGCGAAAATGATTATGTATCTATATCTTTATGATAAATAAAAAGAATCAATTTAAAAGTTTTTTTCACTCGATATAACTAATTTGAATAATACATATAATAAAAACGGATAGAATCTGTTGCTTTATTGAATCACTTGTTTTGAATAATCAATAGACAAAAGCTATCTCTAAACGTACTTTGTAAAATAATATCATTTAAAAATTATTAGTTAATCGTTAAATATAATAAATTAAAATAAGCCTATAACTATTTATTTTGGTTATTGCTTTTCTTTTTCACATATTATTAAGTAAAAAAATTAGCAGTATCTGTAATATCAGAAGAGGACGATCACCATTTTAAAAATCATGATTCTATCTTAAGAAAAGAGAGTAGGTTCTATAATAATGATAAAAATATTTTATGTTCTGTTAATTGGTTGTATCACTATATTGAGTGGCTGTACAGCTACTACAGAAGGTCAAACAAGCATACCTAAAAAAATATCTCTTACACAAAAACAATTAGATAGAGCAGATAGGCTGTCAGGACATTGGTTTTATCATGAAGAAGATACTAGATTCCATATCGAGATTACAAGTGACCATATCAAAGTAAAAAAGAAGAAGACAGAAAACAAGGAAGAGGAAACAATTTATAGCATCTATAATTATGAAAATGAAAATGGAAAGATAAGCATTTATGGAACAACGGATAAAAGGGAATTTTATATTTCTGAAGCAGATACTGATACAGTTTATATCGGGGGTGGGATAGCAGACATAGAAAGTGCTTGGCGAGTTAAAGCACATAAGCAAACTTTAGAATAGAAATTTTATTGGTATCTTTTTCTAAGAAATAGTTAGTGGCGAGGAAAAGGGAGGAGATAAATAAATACTGTATGGATTATTATCTGAATGATCAAGAAACTATTTTTTAGCTTAGAGAAGATTTTAATAATAAAAATGGATAAGCTTCTTAATCATTCGGATAACATCTTATGTGGATTTCAATGATGCTTATAACTAACGTAATAAAAACCTGAAACAAAAATAGCTCCGCCGATGATATTTCCAATATAAACAGGAATAAAATTCGAGAGAAATTCTAACCAAGTCGCTTGACCTTCAAATATGGCAGCAGGTATCACAAAACAGTTGGCCACACTATGTTGGAAACCAATTGCCACAAAAATCATGACTGGAAACCAAATCGTTAATACTTTGCCGGCCGCATCTTTTGCCCCATATGATAACCATAACGCTAAACCAACAAACCAATTACAACCTATTCCAGACCCTAATGCTTGCCACCAAGAAACAGCGATTTTATGATCAGCAATATGGATCACTTGGTCGAGATAGACACCTGAATGAGTTAAACCAACAAAGTGTCCAAAGAAGTAGGCTACGAAAATTGCCCCAATAATATTTGCAAAAGTAATCACTGACCAATTCTTAACCAGCTGTAAGAATGTGACTTTTTTATCCATAAAGGCGATCGCCACAGCCATCATATTTCCGGTGATCAATTCACCACCGCCAAGAAGGATGACCAGCAGACCGATAGGGAAAACCGAGGCACCAACTAAACTAGTCAAGCTAGCCATAGATTCTGGGATAGAAGCAGAGACCCGTACGTATGCCAAATAACCTAGAGAAATCATGGCTCCTCCGATAAACCCTAGAATCAGTTTAGCTAAGATAGGTTTTTGTATTTTTTTTGCTCCAAGATGAATACTGATTTCCATAATTTCTTCTGGTGTGTGCATGATACTTCGACGCCTACTTTCTTAATGAGTTTTCATGTGATGAAATATAGTAAAAAGATTCACATTTTCCTTGTTGATTATATCATCTTATAATTTATATGTGCATATTATTGTAAAAATTTTTATTTAATCACATTGGATTCTAAAAAAGAAACAAAAATAAAAGTTATGTATATAGTGGTCAAAAAGTAAATAATATCAGTTATCAAATTTCCTGTAAATTTTCTTGAAATTATAGCATATTATTACTTTAAAACAATCTATATTTTTTATAAAAAAGGAAATGAATAAATTATGATAGGAGAGAAAAAATGTCAAAGTCTAAAAAAATATCACCATAATTGGTTTAGGGCTATCTGCATATTTATTTACAGAATTTGTTTATAGACATGTGAATTTATTTGCAGAACCTTTATTCGCATTATATGAATCAAATTCCTCAATCGTCAGAGAACTTGCTAATTTAATGATAGCCTTGCTGTTTACTCCCGCGTTGAGGATCATAACTATTTTGGTCTGTTTAGTGCTCTTATTTTTCGTTAATAAAAAGAAATAACGTAGTATTTCAAAAGACAAAGAAGTGTGATAATGATTGCTATAGTATGTTATACGTGGTGCTAGGTAAGTGAGAATAAACAAAAAAACTGTAGAACAAAGAAAATTTTTTGTCTACAGTCTGAGGTGGTGACATATCTTTGTCACCACCTTTTTTTGTCGCACAAATAATTAATCGGATATTTTATGTTCATGTTTTTTGTGTTCAACGAGTATTGATAGGGAAAAGATACATTTTAGATGCTTTTAACTGTTAATTTACAAAACAAGGTAAACGAATAGAAAAATGAAAAAATAGATACGGAAGAATATGTTTGATTAAAAAATGCCATGAAGAGAAGGAAGTTGATGATACATGAAAAAAATATATTCAAAGGAAATCGATTGTTTTAGAGGCATAGCTGTTTTAGCAGTGATATTTTATCATTTGCCAAATAGTAAGCTACCAGGCGGATTGCAAGGAGTAACGATCTTTTTTGTGGTTTCTGGTTTTTTAATGGCTAAAAATACGATAAGAGATGAAAAAAACAGACAATTCAGTTTTCTACATTTTTACTATAAGCGTATCAAATGTATTTATCCATTTTTACTGTTTTCTTTGGTCGTATCCATTTTCATACTAGGGATCAGCAACATTCGATTGATAGGAAATATTCGTAGTGAGCTACCTAGTTTGATTTTTGGCTATAACAATTGGTGGCAGCTGAATCAAGGCGTATCTTATTTCGACTCTTACTTTAATGCTTCTTTATTTAAACATTATTGGTCGCTTTCCGTTGAGCTACAATTTTATTTGATTTGGCCATTTTTGTTTATTGTCATTAAACGTATGAGGAGAAAACAAGTGTTTTACTTAATTTATACATTGATTTTTGTTTCTATTCTTTTTAGTTTGTTTTTACCTTCAGCTAAGGCGTATTATCATACGGTGGCTAAACTTTTTCCATTTTTATTAGGAGTTTGGGGGTATTTTAATCGAATAACTATTGGCCGTTTCTTTGAACAAAATAGTTTTAGTAAAATCTGGCTTTTACTACTAGCTAGTCTTTGTCTGATCCTGTTCCCGATTTTTCCTTATACACTAAATGAACTACTGATTAGTATTTGTTTTGCTTTATTGTTAGCCAGTGTCGATGATGTGAATATTGCAAAAAAGACCAAAATCGCTAGTACAAAACTTTCTTTTGTAGGAAAAATCAGTTATGAACTTTATTTGGTGCATTTTCCAGTATTGATTGCTCTGACAAATCTATTCAAACATTATCATTTGAAATATTTGGATATCGCAGGTTTATTCACTGTGTTTTTGTGTACGTTACTCATGATTACTTTCTTTAGAAAAGGAGTGCAGAAGATGAGATCACCCAAAATTTGGACAGCTATGGCACTAATGATAATCGGAGTTTCTGTACTGGTATTACGTGCTCCTGCAAATCGACTGACCGCTGACCAAAATCAATTGCAAAGTTTATTAAAAGAAAACTCTAGTAAAGCAAATGCAGGAGAAAATCTGTTGTCACAAGAGAAGAAAATATTATTTATCGGTGATTCTGTTATGCTGGGGGCGTATCAGGAACTGAAAGAGACATTTAAAAAAGAAGCATTGGTAGACGCAAAAGAGTCAAGACAAATCACTGCGTTACCAGAAATCTTAAAGGAGCATAAAGATTTAGTTTCTTACCAACAAATAGTGATCGGGTTAGGAACCAATGGTGTGTTAACAGATGATGCTATAGAACAAACCATGTCTTTGCTCAAAGATAAAAAAGTATACTGGGTAAATATAAAAGCTCCAACTGGCTGGCAAGATACGATAAATGCCACATTAGCTAAATTGCCAAATCAGTATTCTAATATAACGATGATCGATTGGTATAGTGAAAGCAAAAACCATCCTGAGTTTTTTTATGGTGATGAAACCCATTTGAATGAAAGCGGACGTACAGCTTATGCAAAGTATATTGCTTCAGTGATCCAATAAGGTAGTGATCATCAGTTATTTAAAGATAGATTGAAATCCCGCTTTTTCTTATATCAGAAAAAACTTCTTTTGTCTTAAAGGCAATTAGTATTTGAGAAAATCTTTTGAAACAAAAGAAAAATATCAGGCTCTTTTTTCCTTTAGAAGTTAAGAGCCTGATATTTTTGTTGTTTCGATTATAAATAGCATATTTTTATGATAAATGATCTAAAATAAATTGATAATATTCATCATTTATTTTTGTACCAAAATTATTTTTACTACCGCCAGTTGTATGGACAGCGATAATCTCATTTTTTTCATTATAGACTGGGGAACCGGATTGTCCGCCCTTTGTGTCCATATCATAATAGACCCTAGTATTTGTTTGCCCCGTTACTTTTCCTTGTGCTGTCCACATCGTTCCCCATGTTTTGTCACCGGGAAAGCCAGTAGTAGCTAAACTAACTCCGTTTTCAACAGAATTAGATAGCTTAAGAGGCAATACTGGAACTACTTCACCGATGCTCTTACTGTTCAAACTATCTACAGTGATTACTGCTATGTCTGTATCAACACCAGCATGATCAATATAACTTTGAGGAATATGCACAGACTTGATTTTGAATTTACCGTACGGAAGTTTAGCTCCATTTCTTCCAGGAATGACATAAATACTGTCCTTATTCGTATTTTCAAGTATCTTCTTTACAACATGTGCAGCGGTCAATACGGTATTCTTTCCAATAACTGCGCCGCTACCCGCATTGCCGTCTGCTGCTACGAAGACCATACTATTATAAGGTTCAGCTTTTGTATCCGTGATTTGAATGCGTTCATCTGTTCCTATGATGGAACGAGGCTGAATATTTAAATTACTAGTACCTGTAACAGCATCTGCAACTCCTCCGCCTATTAATCCACTGAATAACCCACTGAATAACCCACCAACCAACATAATCAATAACAAACGATTCTTTTTCATAAATAACCTCCTTTATGTTTGATATGATCAGTTTATAACGTAGTGATTTTTTTCACAAAAGAAATGCACTTTTATTTTTCCAAGCAAAAGAATCGTTTTCTTGTCAAAGTTTTTATTTATTCCAAAAATTTCAGTTATTACGGAATCATTTTGTGCTTAATAAAAAGAAACCGTTTTTATATACTGTAAGTGTAGAAAGAAAGGCGGTAGGAAAATGAAAAAAATTATTGCAATCACATCCTGTCCAGTTGGCATTGCCCATACATACATGGCAGCAGAAAACTTAGAGAAAGCGGGAAAAGCTGTTGGCGCCGAGGTAAAAGTCGAAACACATGGTTCTATCGGTATCGAAAATGAATTGACTGCAAAAGATATCGAAGAAGCAGCTGGTGTAATCATCGCAGCGGATACTAAAATAGATAAATCACGATTTGGCGGCAAACCATTGATAACCGTAGGCGTGCAAGAAGGAATCCATCATGCAGATGAATTGGTAGGAGAGATTTTAGCAGGAAAAGCGCCAATCTATAAAAGTACAGAGACAACTATTTCTGCCGAAAATAAAAGTGAATCAGAAAATTTAGGTAAGAAAATCTATAAGAGTTTGATGAATGGTGTTTCATATATGGTACCATTCGTAGTTACAGGAGGATTATTGATCGCAATTTCATTAACATTGGGCGGAACAGCGACACCTGAAGGAATCAAGATACCAGAAGGAACGATTTGGGCAACGATGAATAGTATCGGAAGTATTGCTATGGGGTTGATGGTTCCAATCTTATCTGCATTTATTGCGCAAAGCATTGCAGATCGTCCAGGACTTGTTCCTGGATTTGTTGGTGGGATGTTAGCAGCAAATGGCGCATTATATGGTAGTGATGCGAATGCGGGGTTCTTAGGCGGAATCATCACTGGATTTTTAGCAGGTTTCATTGCTTTAGGAATCAAGAAAGTACGAGTACCGAAAGCTTTACAATCGATTATGCCAATCATTGTTATCCCAATTTTAGGATCATTGGCAGTTGGTTTTGTGTTTATCTACGTTATTGGAGAACCAGTAGCTCTTTTATTTAGTTCGCTGACTCACTTTTTAGCAGGGATGCAAGGAGGAAGTGAAATTGTTTTAGCTATGATCTTAGGAGCAATGATTGCTTTTGATATGGGTGGACCGTTCAATAAAGTAGCCTTTCTGTTTGGATCTGGCTTGATTGCAGAAGGAAATTATTCCATCATGGGTCCAATTGCTGTAGCTATCTGTATCCCTCCGTTAGCATTAGGATTGGCATCATTGATATTGAAAACCAAATTTACAAAAACAGAACGAGAAGCTGGTAAGGCATCCTTAGCAATGGGGCTGTTCGGGATCACAGAAGGTGCGATTCCATTTGCTTCAACAGATCCATTACGAGTGATTCCAAGCATTGTAGTCGGAGCGATGACAGGAAGTGTCATCGCGATGCTTTCAGGAGTGACAGATCATGTCGCTCATGGCGGTCCAATCGTAGCAGTTTTAGGAGCAGTCGATCATGTAGCCATGTTTTTTGTAGCAGTGGTTGCAGGTATTGCTGTCACCGTGTTAATGTTAAGAATCTTGAAACCAACATTACAACATACTGCAGTTGCTGCAGCAAATGGGGTAGCGGTAGCGGATTTATCAGAATCTGAAACAAGTGATGTTTATACGAAAACTGAAACTTTTGATTCTATCACGGATATTATGTCAGATGAAGCAATCGTTCTAGGAGAAACAGCAACAACAAAAGACGGAGTAATCGAAGATTTAGTCCAACGTTTAGAAAAGACAGCGGCGATCACAGATAAAAACGGGTTTAAAGAAGTCATCTATGATAGAGAAAAGGAAAGTACGACGGGAATCGGCATGGGAATCGCTATTCCACACGGAAAATCAGCTTATGTTCGTAAACCAACAGTGGCTTTTGCCAGAAGTCAAGATGGAGTAGAGTGGCATTCTTTAGATGGAAAACTTGCACATATGATCTTTATGATTGCTGTACCTGAAAACAGCCAAGGAGATATGCACTTGAAAATACTGCAACGTCTTTCACGTAAATTGATGGATGATGATTTCCGTCAAGCATTGATGGATGCGCCAGATAAAGCAGCGGTTCACCAATTATTAAGTGAAATGTAATAACATAAGATGAAAAATCGACCGTGATGAGACATAATAGATGTGTTATCATGATCGATTTTTTATTTGGAAGGGAGTTTCTGCTTATTATGAATCAGCGTCAGCAATCTTTGATTTACCAATTAATTGAAACGAATAATTATATCACAATAAAAAAGCTAGCAGAGCATTTCCATGTGTCGGAAAGAACGGTTCATAGCGATTTGAATGTCATTGAAACTTGGTTCAGAGACAAACAGCTGCCTTTGATGATTGAAAGAAAAAAGGGGACAGGGATTTTGTTGAATGGTCTGCCTCACGAAAAGGAACAATTGAAACAAGCGCTTAATGAAGAGGCACAAACAGAAATGGATAAAAACCAGCTTCGTCAATTATTGATTTTCCATCTGCTAGTAGCAAAAGACGGATTTAGTCTTGAAGAGCTTTCAGAAAAACTATATGTTGGAAAACGTACGATTCGTAAAGAATTGACAGAGCTGAAAAGCTTTTTTGAGTACCATCATTTACAGCTAGTATCCAAAACAAAACTTGGCACTTTTCTCAAAGGCGATGAACAAGAAAAAAGACAGCTGCTTGTTAAGACGCTACGCAATATGCAGAAAGAAAATCCACAAAGTCCGTCGTTGAAAGAATTTTTTGCCAAAGATACATTAAAAGTTATCCAACATACATTAAAAGAAGTTTTCTATGAAAATCATCTAGAACAACCAGGAGGACTGGCTAGTGTGGAGATTCATATCTATTTTATGCTTGAGCGAATGAAACAGTACCAGAAAGTGAAATTAAGTAAAGACGAAAATGAAGTCGTTGAGCACACCCAAGCACAGCAGTTAAGTAGTCAGATCTTAGCAAAATTAGCCACTATTTACCCAATTGAATTTTCTCCTGATGAAATCAATTATCTGGCTTTGCGTATCGCCAATCTTTTTACAAACTCACAAGCAGCCACACGATTTCAAAAGGAATCTAGTACACTTACTGATCATTTGATTGTACAAGTGGAGCAGTTTTTAGGTTATTCATTGAAAGAAGATCAGTTACTGAAACAAAACTTAAGGTCTCATTTATCTTCGACCTATTTTCGACTCCATTATGGATTGCAGATTTCTAATCCATTGACGAAAAACGTATTTAGTACGTACACACAACTTTTTTTAGTTTTACAGTTGATTCTAGAAGATTATTTTGAGAAAGAAAATTTTTATGTTCCGCAAGATGAGACAGCTTATTTAACGATCCATTTTCAAGCGGCGATCGAGAGACACAAACATCAGAAAAGTAGAAGATACCAAGCCGTTTTAGTTAGTGAATATTCAAAAGCTATGGCTACTTTTCTTGAAGCGCGGCTGAACAGAGAACTTCCGGAATTAACGATTATAGATTTAATTGAATATAAGCCAGGACTAGAGAGGGAAGACTTTCCACCTGTTGATTTTATTTTAGCTACATTACCGTTTAAACATGAAAATATTCCAGTAATCGAGATTTCACCAATGATCACAGAAACTGATCTGGCCTATTTGACAAAATATATGCTGGAACATGTACCTATCAAGAAGAAAAAAACGTTTGATCTAGCAAGCTTTACTCATCCATTTTTGATCTTTCCTCAGCTTGAATGGACTGACCCAGTAGATATTTTAAATTTTATGGGGAATGTCTTAGTAGAACATCATTATGTGGAGTCGGAATTCGTCGATTCTGTCTTGGAACGAGACCGTCACGCCAGTACTAGAGTGGCACCATTTGTAACGATTCCTCACGGTAATCCGCTGTATGTAAAACATTCGATGATTTCTATTGCAACAATGAAAGAACCAATCCTATGGCATGGGGAACAGATACGTATCGTACTGCTGTTAGCAATAAAGAGAAAGGATTTGAAACATGCAGAGTTCAAAAAAATTTTTTCTGTTATTCACTATTTAGAAAAGCAACCAGAACAAATGGCACAGTTGATGCAATCCAATCATCCACTAGAGATTTTAACCTTGTTGTCTAGTTATGAATAAGCAGATATTAAAAAACTGCCTTTATATCTATAATAATTCTATCTATTTATTTAGAAGTAGAAAACTAAATACAAAGGGACTATAACAAAAGTCTTGTTACAGTTCCTTCTTGCGAATAAATGGTGTTCAATCAACTGACCCTCGGTATTCGCTCAAAAAACGGCAAAATATGAGGAACTATTTTGCCGTTTATTTCTCTAATACTCAGGTCAAGGCACTGATTTCGCAACCTCTTCCTTAAACGGTGTTCTCCTGCCAACTCCTCGGTCACAAGTCACAATATCCAACAAACTTGAGAAGCTGTTTTTTGAAATTGCTCCTTGTGACTCAGAGTGAAACGGCAGGCTCACGACCTCTTGGTATAAACGGTGTTCAAAAGCCAGTTTCTCGGTATTAAGCCAAATTTATGCAAAAATGTGGAAA
>k87-1258696_pt1 | contig 12937 bp, 11 predicted proteins | sample MGYA00084031_6733416 | MGnify analysis MGYA00084031
GAAGTCCTCATCTGATGCTTTTTGAGTTTCCTCTAATTCACGCATGCTTAAAGAAATTCGTTGTTCTTCTTCATTCACATCAAGAACTTTTACTTTTACTGATTGATTATACTCAAGTACTTCCTGTGGTGTACCAATATGTTTATTTGAAATTTGAGAAATGTGAACAAGACCCTCTACACCTGGTAGTATTTCTACAAATGCACCAAATGATACTAATCTTTTTACATGTCCTTCTACTACATCACCTACTTTAACCTTTTCAGCGATGTTAGCCCATGGGCCAGGTTGTGTTTCTTTTATCGATAGAGAAATTCTCTCATTATCACGATCTACACCTAGTACCTTAACTGACACTGTTTGCCCTTCCTCAACTACATCAGATGGCTTATCAATATGAGAATGAGAAAGCTGTGAAATATGAACCAAACCATCAATTCCACCAATATCAACAAATGCACCAAAATCAGTTAATCTTTGGACTTTCCCTTCAATAACGGAGCCAACTTCAATCGTTTCAAGTAGAGCAGACTTCTTTTCATTTTGCTCTTTTTCAATTACAGCACGATGAGAAAGAATTACTCTGTTTTTCTCACGATCAAGTTCAACAACGATTAAGGATAATGTCTTTCCCATATAATCAGAAAAGTCTTCTACAAAATGAGCTTCAACTAAAGATGCCGGGATGAATCCTCTTACCCCTAAATCTACTACAAGTCCACCTTTAACTACATCCTTAACTTCCGCTTCGAAAACCTCTTTAGATTCATATTTTCGTTCCAACGATTCCCATGCTTTTTCCGCATCTATCGCTCTCTTAGAAAGAACTAATGCTTCTTCTTCTACCTTTAACACTTTTAATTCTAATTGATCATTTTCATTTATAACATCTGATGCCTTTTCAACATGTAAACTTGAAAGTTCACTTATTGGAATAATCCCTGTAAACTTACAATTTTCTATTTCGACTATTACCTGTTTTTCTTCTACCTTCGTTACAATACCTTTAACCACATCTCCAACCTCAGGTGTTTCAACTTGAATGCTATTTAACTCTTCTACCATCTCAATTACCTCCTTGGTCAAAACCTGCGCGACTTTTGATTAAATATATGTAAGATATCATTTTTATTAAAAAGCTTCTTTTACTCTTTTATAAAAATGAAAAAACCTCTTTTATTAAACTTCTAATAAATGCTACTTTTTGTCAAGTAGAAACTCCCCATCTACTTCCTATTTTTTTAGAAGTTTTCCAATTTCCTTCATAATGATCGCTGACATTTCTTCAGTTGTTATTTTCTTTTCACGATATTCATCCATCTTTATTGGCTGACCATAAATAACTCGTAATGTTCTAAATGGTTTATATTTCCCAACTATTGCACATGGGACAACTGCTGCATTTGAACGTAACGCAAAAAATCCTGCACCAGACTGTCCTTTACCTAATTCTCCATTTTTACTTCTAGTTCCTTCAGGGAAAAACCCTAAAACATTTCCTTCTTTTAATATTTTTAAACCTGTACGCAGTGCTTCACGGTCACTTCCTCCACGATTTACGGGAAATGTCCCAAAGTTTTTTAGCAAAACATTTAAAACAGGTACTTTAAAAAGCTCAGCTTTTGCCATAAATAATACTTGTCTCGGTGCTGTAATCCCTACAATTGGCGGGTCAAAATTACTAATGTGATTCGAGCAAAGGAAGACACCACCTTCTTTAGGAAAATTCTCTAACCCTTCCACCTTCACTCGAAAAGTTGGTTTTAAAATTCCTGAAACTACTGACCTAGCAAATGTATATAATGACACAATATCAAAGCCTTTCTTCTATATAATCTTCAATTTTTCTTACAACACCCTCAATTGTCAAAGATGTCGTATCTATTTCAATTGCATCCTCGGCTTTTTTCAAGGGTGCAATCTCTCTCTCTGAGTCAAGTTTATCACGATTTGCAATTTCTTGCTTTAACTTGTCAAGATCGGTATCAAAACCTTTTAGTTTATTCTCCTCATAACGACGTAAAGCTCTTTCCTCCACAGATGCTTTCAGGAATATTTTTAGTTCCGCATTAGGTAATACATGTGTACCAATATCACGTCCATCCATCACAACACCACCATCAGCTGCTAGTTGACGTTGACGAACTAACATTTCCCTTCTAACTTTCGGATGCATTGCCACAATCGAAACCTGATTTGTTACTTCATTTGTTCTTATGACTTCTGTAACATCTTCACCATTTACTAGAACAATCTGCCCTTCCTCATTTGGCTTTAATTCTATATGGATGTTTGAGAGAATATCCGCCACTGCATCCTCATCATGTAAGTTAATATTTGCTTGAATTGCTTTATATGTTAAAGCACGATACATTGCACCGGTATCAATATAAATATATGCATAATGCTCCGCGATAATTTTTGCGACTGTGCTTTTCCCTGCTGCCGCAGGTCCGTCAATTGCTATTGATAATTTATTTCTCATAATGCCTCCAGGTAGTCTTTTAGTCTAGTAGTTTCTTAATAGTTATTTTTCAAATGATACATGATGAAAAGCAGGTAAAATTCGTTTCCACCTGCATCATCATTGGCTAAATGTTTCTAGCCATTCGGTTATCGTAATTTTATTCACACCTTCATATTGCACAACTCGTGAAAGGTATGGTTGAATAGCTGACTGTTGAATTAATAGCTGTGAAAAGATTAATACAATGAATTGAATAACAATTAATTTCACCAATATTCTTTCAAAACGTTTCATTCATTCATCTCCGGTATTATTTAAGCATTTGAATAATTGCTTCTAATTTTTATTATGCTTAAAAATACCAGATTTTATTCTGTTATTAGCCCTTTTCTTTTCATTTGTATTTGTTGTTGAAAACAATAACGAATTAATGTCTGTCTCGTTTTTTCATCAATATCTAAAAATTTTAATGGAACTTTTACAAATACATCGTTTTCTACAGTGAGGATGCGGATAACTTTTGAATGCACTTTTATATGTTCAATTGCCCCATTTTGAAATGGTAGCGAAAACCATACGTATAATTCTTGATTTTCTTGTAATTTCACAGTTTTTGGTATTAGAATTGCAGAGCCACCAGCGCTAATATCTGTCGTTACTGCAGTGAATGGCTGAAATTCATTCAATATAGGATGAATTGCCACATCAAGTGTGGCTGGGATTCTTACATATTCTCGTCTTTGGATTTTTATTAATTGCTCATCCCCTGGATATGACAAGGAAAGCATCGGAATATTTTCCTTCACTCTACCAGTCACTTCAGTTTGAAAACGGAATGCTAGTTGATCTTTATTTGATACAAACGAAGCTATTAGTTCTGTTCCTATCATTAAAAAGGCAGATCGACCTGTTGTCATATTTATTGGATAATCTATGAACAATTGATTTCCTTTTCTTTCTACAAGCTTGCACTTTAATTTTTCTACATTATCACCAGTCGTTTCTAAGTGAATAACATCCCCAATATTCAACATAAAATCACTCTTTCCTATATCTCTTCTCTTATTAAATCAAGAACTTTAATCTAATGCAAGAGTGTTCAAACTTTGAATACTCGATTTCTTTTAAAACATCTTTTATTGAGTTGACTTGCAAACTTAAAACACCCCTCTCCAAGCATTTGCTCTAATAGTACAGTTCGTGAATCTTCAAATGACTTAGAATTTTTAAGAACCTAGATACCTTAGTCTCGAAAATTTTTAAGTACTGTATAACAAAAAAGATACCCTATAATAGGATATCTCATAAAAACTAATTAATTTATTATCTATACTTCCTGAAAAATTGGTTCTGGATTTTTTAATTTTTCTACCTTTTCTTCTGAACCATTCTCGGCGTTGATAAAAATTCGATAAGAATCTTCATCGATTGTTCCTAAGAATTCGTAGCATAAGATTTCTTCTCCAAATTCATTCATAATGAGAGCTAGTCTATCTTCTTGAACTTCTAAACTTGGATTTAATTTTTTCGCTGCATCATCTCGCGTAATTTTCGGCTTTGGAATTTCTCGCTTTTTATGTGCTGCTAAATAGTCTCTTGCTGAAAAACCAATTACTTCTCCATTATCTAATGCTACCTTCATCCGAATCGCATCTGGGTAAATTCTAACTCCATTATAAATTGAGACAAATGAAAACACACCGACATTATCATATTGTGCACTTTCAAACAGGTCAAGATCTTTAAAACCATGCTTTTCTAAAAAGTTACGAGCTTTATTTGTTGCATCATTTAAACTAATTTTATTTTCTTTAATATCACGATTTTGCACTAAATAAATTGGGTGACCGCCTTTTTTAGTAATATCCATATTTAAATCAATATTATTTTTTTTATCATGCATTGAAACGCTATAAAATTCATAAGAAGAACCGTCACCATTTTTTGTGACATTTATATCCTTTACACCATTCTCAACGAATTGCTTTGCAATTTGCTTTGCTTCCTTACTAGTTATTTCTTTTCCTTCTAAATGATTAAAACCTTTAGCTGCGTTAGTTTTCATCATCGTTAATGTTGGATCGGAATTCGCTTCAGAATAAGCACCTACATTCTCTTCAACAGTCTTAAAACCATCAATAATTGTATTATCCATTTGTTTTTGACCAGATGCTAAAGCTAATTCAACATCCATCCATCGCAAATTATTTTCAATGACAAGATGCTGTACATTGCGAAGCTCCTCTTGAATATTTGCCGATTGTTTATACATTGACTTTAATGATTTATATTCATCATCTGATAGAGGTTCATTATCTAAATCTCGAACAGCTGTCCGATAAGTAAAATCACTGATTCCCGCTAGAAATTCTTCCGTTTTATTAAATGGCAATAAAGTTAACGGCAATTGTCCAACATTTGATTGTGCCTCAGATGATAGTCGCCATACGTCAACTAAGGCTGGCGATAATGAATCCTTAGAATTCATTGCTAGTGTAGCACCTATTTGATCATGTAGTTGGTCTATTTTATACGTTAAATCGTGAAAAGCTCTTTGATAGTTATTTTCAGCCTGAATTAAGACTGCATCCTTTTCTTGATGCTCTTTATATCCCCAATAACCTGTACCAACTACTGCAACTGTTAATAACCCAATAAGTATGCCACGTATCATATATCATCACCCTTTCTATTTACAGAAAATATGCTTTCCGATACGTTTGATTTGTGGTCTTCCCCAAATCCAAGAGCTAGTTGCCGTATTTGGATTAAAGTAATAGATTGCATTACCGGTAGGATCAAAACCATTTAAAGCGTCTAATACTGCCTTTTTCGCCGTTTCATTTGGTGTTAACCATATTTGTCCATCAGCAACCGCTGTAAAGGCCCCTGGCTCAAATATGACCCCTGATACTGTATTAGGGAAAGTAGGACTGTTTACTCGATTTAAGATGACTGCAGCAACTGCAACTTGTCCGATATATGGTTCACCCCTTGATTCTCCATAAACCGCATTTGCCATTAATTGTATATCATTCTGTGAGAATCCATTTGGTAAATTTACTGCTGTTGAGTCTTTTTGCTGTTTATTATTATTCGTTTGATTTGTATTCTGATTTCTTCTTGCTTGCTGTTGTCTCTCTGTTTCCCGATTTGCTTGAGCTCGTTCTCTTTCTCGTGCTTGCTGTTGGGCTTGAGCTTGTTCTCTTTCCTGTGCTTGCTGTTGATCCTGAGCCTGCTCCCTTTCTCGTGCTTGTTGCTGAGCTTGTTCTTGATCCCTTTCCCGTGCTTGTTGCTGAGCTTGTTCTTGCTCTCTTTCTCGTGCTTGTTGCTGAGCTTGTTCTTGTTCTCTTTCCTTTGCTTGTTGCTGTCTTTGTTGTGTTTGATTATTTACTTGAGCTTGATATTTCTTTTCTTGTTGAAGCCTTCTTTGTTCAGCAGCCTGTCTTGCTTGCTGTATCTGTTTCTCATTTGGAGCTGATTGAATCGATAATGGCACACCACCATAGTGAGTAAACTTTCTTCCTTTATTAATTTGGTCATAAACAAAGTCTTTATAAAAAGTAGTAGATTGTAACAACATGTCTTTCGTTTTTTGCCCTACTAAACCGTCTACTTCTTCAAGACCAAATCTTTTTTGATAATTCCTTACTGCCCAATAGGTGCTCCAACCATATACACCATCTATTGGACCGTTATAATATCCGTTATATTGAAGTCTTGCCTGCAATTCAATAACATCACTACCCGTTGCACCTCGTTGAATAGTCTGTTCTGAAAAAGCATGTGCCTTAGGAACCTTTGATGAGAAAAATTGAAATGTGATAGTTGTCATTGATACCAAGATGACTATCAACATTATGCGCATGTTTTTCATGTTGCTGCCTCCTCAAGTAGTTGTAATTGCTTAAACGTATTTTTTGTAGTCTTTGGCATTTTATTCATACAAATTATCCACCCAACCATAATACACAAATATTACCAAAACTCTAAAAAAGAACGTAACAGGGAACACGACAAAAAACCACTTTAAGAAAAAGTGGTTTTTTCAACGTATTAAGGTAACTTCGAATCAATTAATCTTACTCTGGCTTTTTTAGCTTTATGTAAAGCAAACCACCAGAGAAATAACATAAATGGTAAAATGATATATTTCCAATGCATATAGCTAGTTAATATTGAATCGTAGATAAAATGAAGAAGGATTGGGATTATACATGAAAAAACTATCCAACGCTTCCGAAACTTTTCACTTGAAAACTTTCCTTTACCTAAATAATACCCCATTAGTACACCAAATAATGCATGGCTTGACACAGGTAAAATAGCTCTACCAAAAGCATGTTCAACACCGTTAGCAAACAGATAGAGAATATTTTCGAGTGTAGCAAAACCAAGTGAAACAGATACTCCATAAACAATCCCATCATAATGCTCATTAAAGTGAACATGCTGATAAATAGTAAAAAACAAGATAAACCATTTAAAAAACTCTTCCAGAAAACCTATTGCAACAAATGTATACAAAAGCTCTGAACTAAAAACATTTTCAACATCTAAAACATATTGGAGAAACATAATTGGAAAAACAAGCAGAGCCCCAAAAATAAACGAACGGAGCACCAAATATAACGGTTCAGTTTCGTATTGATCTTTTAAATAAAAGTAAGATAATAAAGCAAGACCAGGGGCAATGCCTGCAGAAATAATCGCGATCATCTACAGGCCTCTTTTCTTTAAAATGTAGTCTAAAAATCAATATAAGGACAATAACCTATGGTTATCTACTAATTTTAGTATATAATGGATTCTTCTAATTATAGTATAAAAGATGGAAATAAATTAGTTGAAAAGTTTTATTTTTACTTAATTAATCGTAACATGTTATTCTAAAATTGAAAATCACTAATAGAATATCTTATTTTAAACAGCATGGAGGACTATAGATGAAAAATATATTACTAATACACACTGGTGGTACGATCTCAATGATGGAAGATGAAAAAACTGGTGAAGTAAAACCTGATGCAAAAAACCCTCTCGTTGATTATATTAGTGAGATACCTGATACAGTTCTAATTACATCAGAATTATTTCATTTACCATCTCCACATATAACACCCAACCATATGTTAAAAATAAAAGAGTATATTGAAAGGAATGTCAACGAGCGCTCAATTAACGGAGTTGTCATTACTCACGGAACAGATACTTTAGAGGAAACAGCGTTTTTCCTTGATATCACTTTATCTTTGGATATTCCAATTGTTATTACAGGGGCAATGCGTTCAAGTAATGAATTAGGTTCAGATGGATTATATAATCTTATTGCGGCAATTAAAGTAGCATCCTCAGAGAAAGCAAAGAACTTAGGAGTCCTTGTAGTAATGAATGATGAAATTCATACTGCAAAAAATGTAACAAAAACACATACGAGTAATATCGCTACATTTCAAAGCCCACAATATGGTCCTATTGGGATTGTAAATAAAGGTGGAGTTCTATTTCATCATAAGCCAAAAACAAGTCGTCACTTAAATGTAAAACACCTTGATAAAAATGTTTTATTATTAAAAGCTTTTGCAGGTATGGACGATAGCCTATTAAAAGCGATTTCTAGCCTTAAGCTTGATGGACTCGTTATTGAAGCATTAGGTCAAGGAAATTTACCGCCTTATTTACTTCCAGAATTAAAGACATTACTGAATAAAGGAATCCCCATCATTCTTGTATCCCGTTGTTTTAATGGTATCGTCCAGGATGTCTATGGTTACGAAGGTGGAGGAAGGCACTTAAAAGAATTAGGAATGATTTTTAGTAATGGATTAAATGGTCAAAAAGCTAGATTAAAATTAATGATTGCCTTAGAAACAACTTCAAATCATAAAGAACTTGAAGAAATATTCTCTGAATGAGAAAAGTGAGAGTGATTTAATATGGGACAAGGAGTGAAGACACATGAAAAAGCGTGTTTAACCTACATGTACCATATTTATTTACTCTCACTTTTTTATATTCATTTATTTTATGATTTTTTAGAATACTACAGTTTCGATTACCATCTTATTTTCGACTTTTTAATGCTTCGTAGATGAGTTGTCCGTGAAAACGCCCATTTTCGATAAATATTTCATTAGCATTATTTCCGGCTGCAATAACTCCTGCAATAAAAATCCCCTTAATATTTGTTTCCATTGTTTCAGGATCAAATATCGGACGTCCTGTTTCAGAATCTATCTCTACTCCCATTGCCTTTAAAAATTGATGATCAGGATGGTATCCAGTCATCGCGAAGACAAAATCATTCACAATTGTTTTCGTTTCTCCATTCACTTCATAGGATAATTCATGTTCTTTAATTTCCACTACATTTGCATTAAATTCCATCGTTATCGTTCCGTTACGCACAAGAGATTCGAATTCTGGTAATATCCAAGGTTTAATGCTTGATGAATATTCATTTCCACGGTAAAGCACAGTTACTCTCGCACCTGCCTTTACAAGCTCCAAAGCCGCATCTACACTTGAATTTTTGCCACCAATCACAGCAACATCCTTATCAAAATAAGGATGCCCCTCTTTAAAATAATGAAAAACCTTTGGTAAATTCTCTCCTGGAACATTCATATAATTTGGGTGGTCGTAATAGCCTGTTGCAATTACAACTTGTTTTGTCTCATATGTTTGCTTATTAGTAAAAACAGTAAAATAACTATTACCTTTTTCTACTTTCTCCACTTTTTCAAATGAATGTATACGAATTTGTTTTCTTCGAACAACCTCTCGATAATAGGCTAAAGCCTGATTCCGCACTGGTTTACGATTTTCTGTAATAAATGGCACTTCCCCTATTTCAAGCTTTTCACTTGAACTAAAAAAAGTTTGATGTGTAGGATAATGATATATTGCATTAACAATGTTTCCTTTTTCAATAACTAACGGTTTATAGCCTAGTTGGGCTATTTCAATTGCAGCTGATAATCCACAAGGACCACCGCCAATAATAATTGTTTCTTCTTTTATCAAGAACTTTCACTCCTGTACCAAAAAATCTGTTCATTTATATTACCAATTATTCCAAATAAAAAATCTTCTATCAATAATGATAGAAGATTTACAGTATCCTTGCAAATTTTATATCCAGCCTCTAAATCTTGAAGCCTCTGCCATTTTGCGAACACCAACCATATAAGCGGCTAAACGCATATCTACTCGACGATTTTGACTTGTTTCATATATGTTATTAAATGATTTAACCATTACCTGTTCTAATTTCTCTTCAACTTCTTCTTCTGACCAGTAATAACCTTGATTATTTTGAACCCATTCAAAGTATGAAACTGTTACGCCTCCAGCACTCGCTAATACATCTGGTACTAATAAGATTCCACGTTCTGAAAGAATTCTTGTACCATCTAACGTTGTTGGCCCATTTGCTGCTTCAACAACGATACTTGCTTTAATGTTTGCGGCGTTTTCTTCAGTAATTTGATTTTCAATCGCAGCAGGAACAAGGATATCACAATCAAGTTCGAGCAATTCCTTATTTGTTATTGTATCATTAAATAACTTCGTCACCGTTCCAAAGCTATCTCGCCGATCTAATAAATAATCTATATCTAATCCATTAGGATCATAGAGTCCACCATAGGCATCCGATATACCAACAATTTTAGCCCCAGCGTCATGCATAAATTTTGATAGATAACTACCAGCATTACCAAAACCTTGTACTACAACTCTAGCTCCTTCAAGCTCAATACCTTTTTTCTTTGCAGCTTCACGTATACAAATTGTAACACCCTTAGCGGTTGCTGATTCACGACCATGAGACCCACCAAGGACTAACGGTTTTCCTGTTATGAATCCTGGGGAGTTAAATTCATCGATGCGGCTATATTCATCCATCATCCATGCCATAATCTGAGAATTCGTAAACACATCTGGTGCAGGAATATCTTTAGTTGGTCCAACAATTTGACTAATTGCACGAACATATCCTCGACTTAGACGTTCAAGCTCACGAAATGACATATCTCTAGGATCGCAAACGATTCCACCTTTACCACCACCATATGGCAAATCAACAATTCCACATTTTAAACTCATCCAAATAGAAAGTGCTTTCACTTCCTTTTCTGTTACATTCGGATGAAACCGAATACCACCCTTGGTCGGTCCAACTGCATCATTATGCTGTGCACGATAGCCAGTAAAGATTTTTACAGAACCATCGTCCATTCTTACAGGTATTTTGACTGTTAACAATCTTAGTGGTTCTTTTAATAACTCAAATACTTCTTCTGGATACCCAAGTTTCTCAAGAGCATTATGTATCACTGTTTGTGTAGCTTTCAACACATCGAGTTTATCGTTCTTATCACTGGTGCTTTTCTCGGCTACCATTTAAGCTAACCTCCTAAATCTTATCAGTAAATGAAAGAATGTCCACCTTCAGACAATAGTATACACTTTATAAATGGTTATGCAAAGAAGAAAAAACAATATTATGAGATTTAACCGTTTTAACTGCAAGCGATTTCATTTGTTTCTTATAGACTATCGTAATCCCAACTAACCTTAATTAATATTTATTATTATATATAGAGAATATTTCTATAAAAACAAAATAAATCCTTTCCTCCTTCATATAAAAATGTGGCTGAACAGAGAAGCGTTTCTCCTTATCAGCCACATGTATTTCCTAAATACCCTCGTTAAAAGTTCATAAATTGCGGTCAAAAGTTTATTATAAGAAATAATGCTTAATTGTTTTGATTGCATGATCTTTCATAATAATGTTTCCATATTCTTTTAGCCTATGGACGGTTAATGTTGATGGACTTCCATATTCAGCCAATATCGCCACCAAATTGTCAATATTTATGTCTTGATTGTCATTTAATAATAAATAGAATTTATTGTTATAGTTTACAATCATACCGCCATTAATCTGGAGATGTACTAAATACTTTGCACATTGGATAATATCCTCAAATGAATCATACTCATAAATGATATCAAAGTTTTCATCTAGTTTCACTTGCATCTCGATATAATCATCCGAGAAATCCTCATCTATTTCATTTTCAGCTTGGCTTTTTGTAACGATTACAACCATCCCTTGAGCATGAAGTGAATATACTTCGACAGCGATTGGTCCATGCGCCTTAAATCCCAATTCTTCACTTGCTTCATTCATCATATCCCTAAACAGTTGATGAACTTTTAACGAATCCTTCCAAAGATCTTCTTTTGTTAGACCTCTGTCTTTTAAATCATCAGTTGTTAAGAAAATTTTTATTTTGTCATAGTTCAGTCGCTCTAGCCGCATCCCATACCCTCCTGCCGTCAGAACGCTCTATATAAAATCATCATATGAATTTTATATGAGATGGTTCTAATATTTTTTTACAGTTTACACTCTGTTCTAAAATTAGACAAGCATTCAAACTTGTAAAACATCATCCTATTTCTTCCTATAATCAATTTTCACACTATATTTTTGTTATTTTTTAATGGCTATTTTCGTGAAATTCGTTACTTTTCATAAGAAGTCGTTATGATTATTCATTTTCTCGTGCAGCGCTCGCTAAGGGAGGGGTAACACCTAATCTCACACCTCTCGCTTGAGTCTTGTCCTTACGCTCCAATAATGTTAAATGTAACCGAACATATTATTTATACTCCAATTTATTTCTTATTTCGATGTAATGTGCTTCCGCTGGTGCTCCAAGTCGCAGAGGGAGACCTGAAGTCCCATATCCATTACTTATTAATAAAATTGATTTTTTTAATCTATGAACCTTCCCTTTTTTATATAAGCCATATCCAAACAAACGGATTTGTCCTCCATGCTGGTGTCCACTTAGAATCAAAGCTATTTCATCTTGTTTTTCCACTTTTTGATATATATCAGGATTGTGACTTATGAGTAGTTTAAAGGCTTTTTGCGGTACATTATCCAACGCTAAATCTAATCTATCTTTTTCCTCGCTCATATCTTCTACACCTATAAGATATATGGTTTCTCCACTATTTGTTGTCAAGCTCTTTGATGTATTATTTAACAATATAACATGATATTTCTTTAACCATTTTTCAAGATTTTCTTTCCCAATTTCATAATCATTGTTGCCAAATACAAAATATGTAGGAGCAATATTTTGAAGCATTTTTATATTTTCCTCTATCCTTTTTTGTGGAACACCTGATTCAGACAAATCTCCACCAATTATGACCAAATCAATAGAGTTCGGTACTTGCTCAAGTAAGCTCGATGATATTACCCTACGATGAATATCTGAAATAAAAAAGATTTTGAGCGGAGAAAAGCTCTTTGGCAGATGCTCAAAAGTGAATGTATGTTTTGTCAGGTTATTTTCTAGGCCGTTTCGATACATCATCAAAATAAATAAAAGCATTCCTATTATTAAAAAAACGATAAAAATAATCATATTATATTTTGCC
>k87-485672_pt1 | contig 12935 bp, 10 predicted proteins | sample MGYA00084031_6733416 | MGnify analysis MGYA00084031
CGTCGCGACCTCTTCTCCCGTCTCGACGTCCACCAGCACCGCACGCCCCGACAGCGTGCCAAAATCCACCCCGATGGTGTAGCGCTTGCTCACGGCTGCTCCCTCCCTCGCAATCGGGCGCGGGGCCCTAAGCGCCCTCCTGCTCGACCCGGCGGAAGGCGGCCTCCGCCTCGGCGCCGGTGAGCACGGTGACCTCCAGGTGGTACCGGCGGCTTTCGCCGGGCGCGAGCACCGGCACCCGCCCGGCTTTCCGCTCCGCGACGCGCCCGTCGACGAAACTGGTCCCCGGCTCCACCCCCAGCACGTAAAGCCCCTCGCCCAGCATCTTCCACTCCACCAGCCTGGGCATGGTCTCGGCGTCAAACTCGATCAAGACGGCCAGGCCCTCCCCGAGATTCGGGTTGTAGACGCAGGCCCGCCCGACGCCGTCCTCGTCCGCTTTCACGTCGTGGTAAAACACTTGCTCCTGAAAGCCCGGGACCGGGCCCGACATGAACAGCTCCTGGCCCAGGCCCTTCTCGGCTTCCCCGTCGCGGGGGCGGGTCGCCTTCCGGGTGACGGCAAGGCGGGTCCCCTCGTCCAGGAGCGGGTAGCCGAAGTTCATGTGATAAAGCAGCATATGCTCGGTGGGACTGAACCCCTCGTTGACCACCTGGTCGTCCAGGATAAACCCGGGCTGCCAGAGCGACGTCCGGATCCGGCGGGAGAGCTTCACGTTGGGCCCGAACACCGTCGATTCCCGGATCTCCCCCCGCACCTCGATCGCGAACGTCTCGCCCACCCAGGCTTCGTCCACTTGCACCCGCATGGCCGGCAGGGCCGACGCGCGGCCGTGCAGGCCCAGGACTTCGTCCCCGTCCACTTCCGCCCGCCCGTAGTGGGTCAGGCCGCACGTGGTCAGCAGCCCGCCCCCGAACACTCTGAGCCAACCCGCGCCCTCGGGTTCGTAGTGGGCGGGATGCACCGTCCCGGCAGGGGAGATCCAGACCAGGGGGATCCCCTTCCACGCCGCCCGGCCGATGTCCAGCGCCCGGTCGGCCAGGATCTCCAGCTCCAGCCCGGCGGCGTTGTACACCCGCATGGCCCGGACTCCCCGGCCCGGCCCGTCGCTCAAGACGTACTCCCGCACCCCGGCCAGCTGCTGCATGCTCCCCACCCGGCGCAGGAGCTCCCGGGCGTTGACCCCGGGCCCGTACGAGGGGTTTCGAGTCGTCTCTTCATTAAATGGACCGCTCACGCGACCAGTCCCTCCTCCTCAGTGTGAGCCCACCTCGCCGAGAAGCCGCCGCGGGTCGTCCAGAGGCCCGCGATGCGCTCCCCGGTCCCCTTTCGAGACCGAGGCCCCCTTCCCCTGCCTGTCTTAGGGATCGTTCCCACAAACGCAAATAAATCCTTTATTCCCTTCTTGAAGGACATTATAAAGCCGGGTCGAAGAGTAGAGTGGGAACATTCCCATCCCGGAGCCCGCCGAAGGGCTTCGAAGCGAAAAACCCCAGCAAAGGAGGGCGATCCCCCGGGCGAACCGGTCCGCTTCGCGGCGCAGCGCCGGCTCCCGGCCGAGGAGCTTTCGCCGGGCGCATCGGTTCACAAGGCAGACACGCGCGACGTGAACTCCGACGGGTACCTCTTTAGAAGATCGAAGGGTGAGTTCCTATGGAACACAGCAGCATCTTGCTGGAAGCGGAGGGAATTCAAAAGCGCTTCGGGGGCATCGTCGCCCTGGACGGGGTGAACTTCGCCGTGCGCTCCGGAGAGGTCCACGGCCTGGTGGGCGAGAACGGCGCGGGCAAGAGCACCTTGATGAAAATCCTCTCGGGGACGTACCGTCACGACGAGGGCGTCATCCGCGTCCGGGGCGAAGAAGTGGTGCTCGGCACCCCGGCGAGGGCTCTGGCCCACGGGATTGCCCTGGTCCCGCAGGAGCTCGATCTCCTTCCCCACCTCAGCGTGATGGAAAACATCTGGTTTGGGCGGTACACGAGAAGGCCCGGCTGGAGGATCGACTGGAACGACCTCCGGGAGCGGACCCGGTCGCTCCTTTCGCGGCTGGGATCCACCGTGTCGCCCGACGACACGGTGGCGGCGCTCTCGGTGGCCGACCGGCAGATGGTCGCCATCGCCCGGGGCCTGTCCCACAACGCCCAAGTGCTGCTCCTGGACGAGCCCACCTCCACCCTGACTCCCCGGGAGGTCGAGCGGCTCATCCGCATCGTCAAGGGCCTCAAGGCCGAAGGGGTGGGCGTCGTCTTCATCAGCCACCACCTTCCCGAAGTGATGGAGCTTTGCGACCGCATCACGGTCCTCAGGGACGGCCGGTACGTGGGGACCTATGACCGCGCCGCCGTGACGGCCGAAGACGTGGTCCAGATGATGGTGGGAGACAAAGCCGGGGCTCTCTACGTGAAAGAGGAGAGCACCGTGGGCGAGCCGGTCCTCATCGCCCGCGACATCAGCTCCCCGGGCAAGCTCCACTCCATCTCCCTCACCGTGCGGCGGGGGGAGATCGTCGGCATCGCGGGGCTGGTGGGCGCCGGCCGGTCCGAGCTGGCTCACGCCCTCTTTGGCAACCTGCCCCGCACCTCGGGGAGCATTTCGGTCAACGGGGCGGAAGTCCGGATCCGCTCGCCCCGGGATGCCATCCGGGCCGGCATCGCCCTGCTCCCCGAAGACCGGCAGCACCAGGGCCTGCTCACGCGCATGACCATCCGGGAAAACACCACGTTGGCCGCCCTCCAGCAGTTCGTGCGGCGCTGCCGCATCGACCGCCGCAAGGAGACGGAGGCTTCCCGGGTCCAGATCGACCGCTTGGCCGTCAAGGCCACCGGCCCGGAACAGCGGGTGAGGAACCTGAGCGGCGGCAACCAGCAAAAGGTGGTCCTCGGCAAGTGGCTCCTCACCGACCCGGTCCTCCTCATCCTGGACGAGCCTACCCGGGGCATCGACGTAGGGGCCAAAGCCCAGATCCACCGGCTCATCAGCGAGCTGGCCCGGGCCGGCATGGGGATCCTCTTGATCTCGTCCGACCTGCCCGAGGTCCTCGGCCTCAGCGACCGCGTCCTGGTGATGTACCGCGGGCGCATCGCGGCGGAGTTTGACCGGCGCGAGGCCACCGCCGAAAAGATCATGCTGGCTGCAACAGGAGGAGATCGCGCATGAGCTCCAACCTTGAACGATCCGCTTCGCCGGGGATCCGGCGCCTGACCTCCGTGAGAGAAGTGGGACCGCTGCTGGGTCTCATCGCCCTCTGCGCGCTGGTCAGCATCTTGAGCCCGGTGTTTCTCACCACCAGCAACCTCATGAACGTGCTGGTGCAGGCGGCGGTGGCTTCGATCCTGGCCGCCGGCGTCAACTTCGCCATCCTCACCGGCGGCATCGACCTTTCCGTCGGCTCCCTGCTGGGCCTCATCGGCGTGCTGATCGCGGCGGTGTTCAAGTCCACCGGGAGCGTCTTTCTGGCCGTGGCCACGGGCTTGGTGCTCGGCTTTGCCCTCGGGCTCCTCAACGGCTCCATGGTGACGGTGGGGCGGATCCCGTCCTTCATCGCCACCTTGGGCACCATGTCCATCGCCCGGGGCCTGGCGTTCGTCTTCACGCAGGGGCGGCCCATCAGCTCCTTCCCCGACAGCTTCCGGGCCCTGGGCGCCGGGGAGCTGGGCGGGATCCCCATCCCGGTCATCGTGGTGTTGGTGGTTTACGCCGCGGCCCACTACGTGCTTACCCAGACGCCCTTCGGGCGGGCGATCTACGCCATCGGCAGCAACGAAGAGGCGGCCCGGCTCTCCGGCGTGAACGTGGGCTGGTACAAGACCGCCGCCTTCGGCGTCAGCGGGCTCCTCGCGGGCCTGGCCGCCATCATGTTCACCGGCCGGATCAACTCCGCCCACCCGCTGGCAGGGCAGGGGTATGAGCTGGACGCCATCGCCGCGGTGGTCATCGGCGGCACCAGCCTTTCCGGCGGCGAGGGCCGCATCTTGGGCACGCTCATCGGCGCCCTCATCATGGGGGTCATCCGCAACGGCCTCAACCTGCTCATGGTCGACTCCTACTGGCAGCAAGTGATCATCGGCGCCGTCATCGTGGTCGCCGTGCTGATCGACCGGCGGGGCCGGGCTGCCGAGGGCGCCGCTGTCGTGAAGTAAAGGGCCTCCTCCGCGAGGTCCCGGACCTGGAGAGGGGGTGAGGGTCTGCACCATTGGGCGTGACGTGGGAGGGAGGGATCGTTTCGCTTGGGAACGTTCCCACACATTCCGGCGTTGTGGTGTGCGCTGCGGAGATGGATGTGCTGACGACCCACTCTTTAAGGAGGATCTGACCTCATGCGAAACAAGGTCCTGCTGATCGCCGCGATGCTGGTGCTCGCCCTGAGCGCCGCCGTCTCGGCGCAGACCTATCACTTCGGCTACGTCGTGCAAGACCTGGGCAACCAGTTCTGGCTCACCATGTCCCACGGTGTCCAGGACCGGGCGGCCGAGCTGGGCCACAGGGTGACCGTCCTCGACGCCCGGACCGACCCCAACCGGCAGCTGGCCAACGTGGAAGACCTGATCCAAAGGGGCATCGACGCCCTGCTGCTGTCGCCCTGGGACGCGCCGTCGGGCGGCACTGCCACTGAGGCGGCCAACAAGGCGGGCATCCCGGTGTTCGTCCTGGACATCGGCGTCAGCAGCGGCAAGTACGAGACCCTGATCGTCTCCGACAACTACGCGGGCGGCGTCATCGCGGCCGAGTACATGGCCCAGCTCCTGGGCGGCCGGGGCGACGTGGCCATCATCCAGTGCCAGCTGGGCTACGAGATCGTCTCCCTGCGGGAGCAGGGCTTTGAGGACCGCGCCACCGAGCTGGGCCTGCGGGTGGTGGCCAAGCAGCCGGCCGACTCGCAGCGGGCTTTGGGCATGACGGTGATGCAGAACATCCTCCAGGCCCGGCCCAACCTCAGGGGCGTCTTCTCGTGCAACGACGAGATGGCGCTGGGCGCGATCGAGGCGATCCGGGCTGCGGGCAAGCAGAATGACATCGTGGTCATCGGCTTCGACGCTATCCCCGACGCCCTGGATGCCATCGAAGACGGCCGCATGACGGCCACGGTGGCCCAGAGGCCTTATGAGATCGGCCGGATGGGCGTCGACGCCGCGGTGGCTTACCTGAAGGGCGAAAAGCTGGAGTCCACCACCTACATCCCTGTCGAGCTGGTGACCAAGGAGAACCTGGCCGACTTCCGGTAAGCGGTGCGTCTCCGGCATGAAAATGCGGCGCGAGGCGGGCCCATCGCCTCGCGCCGCGCCCACCCCCCCGGCGGGCATGCCGAGGTGTCAGGCAAGAAAGGGATGATACCATGAGTTCTTCACTGGTGAAGCGTCTCCTGGAGCGGGACGGGGGCATCCTCCGGCTGGCCCCGGCGTGGGTCCCCCGCACGTTCACCAACCCCGGCGGGCGCCTGAAGCTGGCCCGGCAAGATCTCTACGCCTTTGGGCTGGAGCGAGGCGGCATCTGCGAGCGGTGGCTCGCCTCCACCACCAAGGCGGACAACGGTCCCGGCACCACGCCCGACGAGGGGCTCAGCTACATCGTGGACTTCGAGTCGGGCGAGCGGTACCTGCTCAAGGACGCCATCGAGGAGATGGGCGACCGGCTCCTGGGCGCCGAGGTCATGGCCGAGCACGGCGGATGGCAGGTGCTCTGCAAGTTCTTCGACAACGAAGGGCCCCTGCCGCACCACCTCCACCCCAGCGACGAGCAGATGGCGCCCCTGGGCAAGCAAGGAAAGCCCGAGGCGTACTACTTCCCGCCGCAGCTCAACGTCATCCAGCACCGCGCGCCTTACACCTACTTCGGCCTCAACCCGGACACCACCAAGGAGGACGTGATCCGCTGCCTTGAGCGCTGGCACCAGGGCGACAACGGGATCCTGAGCCTCAGCCGCGCCTACAAGCTGGAGCCCGGCACGGGCTGGACCATCCCGCCCAGCATCCTCCACGCCCCCGGCTCGTTCGTCACCTACGAGCCGCAGCGGGCCTCGGACGTCAACGTCATGTTCCAGTCGCTGGTGGGCGACAAGGCGATCCCGTGGGACTGGGTCATCAAGGACGTCGCGCCCGACAAGCGGCACGACCTCGCCGCCATCGTCGAGCTCATCGACTGGGAGGCCAACACGGCGCCCGACTTCAAGGAGCGCCACTTCACGCCGCCCGTCCCCGTCCGCGACGAGGAGGAGATGCGGGAGCTGGGCTACCGGGAAGTCTGGGTCTCGTACGGCTCCCCCTATTTCAGCGCCAAGGAGCTCACCGTCTTCCCGGGCCGCACCGTCACCATCACCGATCCCGAAGCCTACGGCGTCATCGCGGTGCAGGGCTACGGCCGCTTCGGCCCGCTGGCCGTGAGCACCCCCACGCTCATCCGCTTCGGCCAGTGGACCGAAGACGAGTTCTTCGTCACCCGCGACGCCGCCCGGGCCGGGGTGACCGTCACCAACCTGAGCCAGACGGAGCCCCTGGTCCTCCTCAAGCACTTCGGGCCCGGAAACCCCGACGCGCCGGCCCGAAAGCAGGACAAGTGAGCGCAGCGCGGGGACACGGCCCGTGAGCCCGTCCCCGCGCGCCGCCGCCCCGCTCGCGAAGGATCTGCCTCTCCTTCGTCGAAGTTCGGGGCGGATTATTGTTAGCAGGCACATTTTGGTATTCCTTTCCGAAGGGACGCGGATCTCCCGTTGGCGACCATATGGGACGTAGCGCGCCTTGCGCAAGTGTCTAAGAGCACGGTTTCACGGGTTTTGAACGGCGATCCGAGGGTGGCGCCGGACACGGCCAAGCGGGTCATGGAAGCCGCTCGCGTCCTCCGGTACCGCCCCAACTACCTGGCCCGCAGCCTGGTGAAGCGGCAGACGGACACCATCGGTCTGGTCATCCCCGACCAGCGCAACCCCTTCTACGCGCAGGCCAGCTGGGCGGCGGAGAAGGAGGCGTACCGGCTGGGCTACTCGGTGATCGTCGGCAACACCGACAACGACCCGGCGAAAGAGGCCAGCTACCTGCAGCTCTTGGACGCCCGGCAGGTGGACGGGATGCTGCTCATCGGAGGCGTGCGGGACGTCAGCACCGTGGTGGAGTACGTCGCCACGTCCTCCACGCCCGTGGTGCTGGTGGACCGGGACGCGGGGAACGTCCTCTCCCTCCCTTCGGTCACCCTGGACAACATCGCCGGGGGACGGGAGATGACTGAGTTTCTCTTGAGCCTGGGGCACCGCCGGATCGCCTTCGTCACGTCGGAGTACACCACGCCCGAACGAGACCGGCGGATCGGTTACGAGAGAGCGCTGGAGGCGGCGGGCATCCCCGTGGACCCGGCGCTGATCGTCCGCATGACGGAGGACGACTGGAAAGAAGGGCGCCTTGAGCCCCTGGCCGCGCTCCTTGCGGGCCCCGACCGGCCCACGGCCGTCTTCGCATCCAACGACTTCAAGGCGCTGGCGGTGTACCGGCTGGCGCACCGCTTGGGGCTCACCATCCCCGACGACCTCTCGGTGGTCGGGTACGACGACATCGAAGTGGCGGACCTGCTCTACCCGCCGCTCACCACCATGGCCCAGCCCATCGAAGAGATGGCCCGGACCGGCGTCCGGATCCTGATCCACCTCATCGAAGGCACCGAGCCGGAAGAGACCAAGGTGCGCTTCCGGGCGAGCCTGCGCGCCCGGGGCTCGGCGGCGGCGGTCTGACGTTTGGGTTATAATGGGGTGGGATCCGCAGACGGAGGTGACGCTGGTGCCGGCCGTGATCTTCGACATGGACGGCGTCCTGGTGGACAGCAATCCCGCCCACTTCAAGGCGTGGCAGGATTTTGGCCAGCGCTACGGCATCGAGATCGACGAAGAGATCTACCACAAGTACATCAACGGCCGCAGGAACGACGAGTTTCTCGAAGAGCTGTACCCCGGCCGGTGGAGCGAAGAGGAGCGCCTGCGCATCTCCGCGGAGAAGGAGGCCTTCTTCCGCGAGCACTACGTCAAGGACGTGCTGCCGGTTCCCGGCGCGGTCGCGTTCGTGGAGAACCTGGCGCGGCTGGGCATCCCCCTGGCCCTGGCCACTTCCGCCCCCAAGGAAAACGCAGAGCTCATCACCGGGCGGCTGGGCATCGCCCGCTGCTTCTCCGCCATGGTGACCGGCCACGAGGTGAAGGCGGCCAAGCCCGACCCCGCGATTTTCCTCGAAGCCGCGCGGCGGCTGGGCGTCCCGCCCTCCCAGTGCGTCGTCTTTGAAGACAGCCCCGCCGGCGTCGCCGCCGCCGTCCGGGCCGGCGCTCGCTGCGTGGCCCTGGCCACCAGCGTTCCGGCGGAAAAGCTGCTCGCCGAAGGCGCCCGCCTGGCGCTGGCCGACTTCGAAGGCGTCGACGCCGAGGCCCTGCTTGAGCAGGCGGCCCGCTGATTGACAAGCCTCCTAGAACTTGCGTATAATGGCATTGCCAGTTTGGTCAGGAAAGGTCAAACACATGGTTTGGGATTTGGCAGCCGCATACTCTTCTGTACGAGGAGGCTCCCGGCGCGAGACCCCCTCGTAGCGGGAACGAAGGGAGATCGGTCCACCATGGTGCTCATCCCCACCGTCATCGAGCAGACCAACCGAGGCGAGCGGGCTTACGACATCTACTCGCGCCTGCTCAAGGATCGGATCATCTTCTTGGGCGGGCCCATCACCGACCACGTGGCGAACCTGGTCGTCGCCCAGCTGCTCTTTTTGGAAGCCCAGGATCCCAACGCCCACATCAACCTGTACATCAACAGCCCCGGCGGAAGCGTTACGGCGGGCTTTGCCATCCACGACACCATGAGGCTGATCAAGCCCGAGGTGAGGACCATCTGCGTGGGGCTGGCCGCATCCATGGGCGCGTTCCTCCTGGCGGCGGGCGCCAAGGGCCGCCGGTACGCCCTGCCCAACAGCAAGATCATGATCCACCAGCCGTGGGGCGGCATCCAGGGCCAAGCCACGGACATCGAGATCCACGCCCGCGAGATCCTGAGGGACCGGGACCGGCTGAACCGCCTCCTCGCGGAGTACACCGGGAAGGACCTGGACACCATCGCCCGCGACACCGACCGGGACTTCTACATGAACGGCGAAGAGGCCAAGGCGTACGGCATCATCGACGAGATCCTCACCGAGGACAAACGGTCGGTGCCGTCCAGCCGCAGCAAGGACGATTTCTGACGCCGGAACGGATGCGGGTGCGCCTTTGGAGAGCCAGAGCCGGGAACCTCCCGGCTCTGGCCGTTTTTCTCCCACGGGCGCCTCTCCTTGACACGCCTTCTGCCCGGGGGGTAGAATGAAACCAGATACCCCCATGGGGTATTCGGGCGGGTATACTTTCACCGCATCCCTGCGCTCTTCCCCGTGCGGTGGACGAGGTGAAACCACCATGAGCTCCCAAGCGACAAAGGCAGCCCCGCAGGCCCGCACCATCAGCCTCCCGGTGGTGGGCATGACGTGCGCCGCGTGCGCCGCGCGCGTCGAAAAGGGGCTTTCCAAGGTGGAGGGCGTCAGCGGCGCCAGCGTCAACTTGGCTACCGAGCGGGCCACGGTCACCTTTGACCCGGAGAGAGTGGACGTCTCCTCGCTGGCGGCGGCCGTCAAGGCCATCGGCTACGACGTGCCCACCAGCCGCGTCCGGCTGGCCGTCTCGGGGATGACGTGCGCCAACTGCGCCGCCCGCATCGAAAAGCGGCTTCAGAAGGAGCCCGGCGTCATCTCGGCCGCGGTGAACCTGGCTGCGGAGTCCGCCACCGTGGAGTACATTCCCGGCGCCACCGACGTCTCCCGGTTGATCCAGGGCGTCCAGGCCTTGGGCTACCGGGCGTGGGACCCGTCCGGGACGTCCCAGGACGCGGAAAAAGCGGCCCGGGAGGCGGAGATCCGCGCCCAGCAGCGCCGCTTCATCCTGGCGGCCGCGCTGAGCCTGCCCCTCCTGCTCGCGATGGCTGGGCACACGGGCCACCTCCACCATCCTGTCCTCGACTTTCTCAACAACGGCTGGGTGCAGCTGCTCTTTGCGACACCGGTGCAGTTCATCGCCGGCTGGCCCTTCTACGTCGACTCGTATCACAACCTGAAGAGCCGCTCGGCCAACATGTCGGTCCTGGTGGCGACGGGCACCACCGCCGCGTACGGCTACAGCGTGGCCAGCCTCTTGGCCGGCCCGCGGCTGGGGATTGAAGGATACTACTTCGAGACCAGCGCGGTGCTGATCACCCTGATCATCCTGGGGAAGCTCCTGGAAGCCCGGGCCAAGGGCCACACCTCCGAAGCCATCAAGCGCCTGATGGGCCTGCAGCCCAAGACGGCCCGGGTGATCCGGGACGGAAGGCCCGTCGACGTCCCCGTCGAGCAGGTGGCGGTGGGCGATCTGATCCTGGTGCGGCCCGGCGAGCGGATCCCGGTGGACGGCCGGATCGTCGAGGGCAGCTCCGCGGTGGACGAGTCGATGCTGACCGGCGAGAGCCTCCCCGTGGAAAAGCAGGTGGGCGATGAAGTGATCGGGGCCACCCTCAACACCCACGGCTCGTTTACCTTCGTCGCGACCAAGGTGGGCCGGGAGACCGCTCTGGCCCAGATCATCCGGGTGGTGGAGGAGGCCCAGGGGTCCAAAGCGCCCATCCAGCGCCTGGCCGACGTGGTCTCCGGCTACTTCGTGCCGGCGGTGGTCGCCGTGGCCCTGGTCACCTTCTTCGCCTGGCTGGCCTACGCCGGCGACGTCACCCGGGCGCTGGTCAACATGACCGCGGTCCTGGTCATCGCGTGCCCGTGCGCGCTGGGGCTGGCCACGCCCACTGCGGTGATGGTGGGAACAGGGCTCGCGGCGGAGCACGGCATCCTCTTCAAGGGGGGCGAACACCTGGAGAAGGCTCGCTCACTGACGGCGCTGGTCCTGGACAAGACCGGGACCATCACCCGCGGCAAGCCGCAGCTCACCGACGTGCGGCCCACGCCAGGGATGGATGGTGACGGTCTTTTGGCCCTGGTGGCCACCGCCGAAAGCCGCTCCGAGCACCCGCTGGCGGCGGCCGTCGTCGAAGGCGCCAAGGCCCGCGGGCTCTCCCCGGAGTCCCTCGGGGAACCGGAAGCCTTTGCCGCGATCCCCGGCAAGGGCGTCCGGGCCCGGGTGGGCGGCCGCACGGTGCTGGTGGGTACCAAGCGGCTGCTCCAGGAAGAAGGAGTGGACGTCTCACCGCTCGAAGCCGACCTCGAGGCCCTCGAACGCCAGGGCAAGACGGCCGTGGCCGCGGCGGTGGACGGCCGGGCCGCCGGCGTCCTCGGAGTGGCGGACACGGTGAACCCCCATGCCGCCGAGGCCATCGCGGCGCTGAAAGCGCGCGGCCTCGCCGTGTACATGCTGACCGGCGACAACCAGCGGACCGCGAAGGCCATCGCCCGGGAGGTGGGCATCGACGAAGACAAGATCTTTGCGGAGGTGCTGCCCGAAGAGAAGGCCGCCGTCGTCTCCCGGCTGCAGCGGGAGGGGCACGTGGTCGGGATGGTGGGCGACGGGATCAACGATGCGCCCGCCCTGGCCACCGCGGACCTGGGATTTGCCATCGGCACCGGCACGGACGTGGCCATCGAGACCGCCGGCGTCGCGCTGATGCGGGCGGACCTGAGGGGACTGGTGGCCGCCATCGAGTTCTCCGAGGCCACCTTGCGCAAGATCCGGCAAAACCTCTTCTGGGCGCTGGTCTACAACTCCCTGGGCATTCCCTTGGCGGCGCTGGGGTATCTTTCGCCCATCCTGGCGGGGGCGGCCATGGCGCTGAGCTCCGTCTCGGTGGTGACCAATTCCACGCTGCTCAAGCGGTTCCGCCCGGCGGTCCGCCTTTCGCCGGGTTCAAGGGCTGAGGCGAGGGTCGAGCCGGCCTAGCGGGCGCACCGAGGGGGCCGGCGCCCCATTCTACCGTCGGGAGAAAGGAGACTTCCTATGGCAGTCGAGACCGTGCTGAAGGTGGCCGACATGACCTGCAGCCACTGCGAAGCCACGGTGAAGCAGGCGGTCCAGGCCGTCGAAGGCGTCATCGGCGTCGCCGTGGACCTGGAGGCCAAGACGGTGACCGTCACCTACGACGAGGCCAAGACCGGCCTGGACGCCATCAAACAGGCCATCGTCGACAGCGGGTACGAGGTCAGCTGATGCATCCTGTGGGCCGCGGGCTACTTCCCGCGGCCCACCAGTTTGTACGTGAGGTCCACCGCGCCGGGGACCACGCCCGCCATCCAGGCGGTGAGGGCCAGCCGCCGGGGGACGAACACTTCCCGGCGCCCCTTCCGGATGGCCTTGAGCGCCGCTCTGGCCACGTGCTCCGGGCTGACCACGGGCACGCCCGGCGGCAGCGGGTAGTAGCGGCCGCCGAGGTACCCGTCGACCAGCGGAGTGGCCGCCGGCCCCGGATGGATCAACACCACCCGGATGCCCTGCGGAGCCAGCTCCTGCCGGAGGGCGTGCGCGAAGCCCGCCACCGCCGCCTTGCTGGCGGAATAAGCGCTGAAATAGGGCGGCGAAATCTTGGCGGCCAGAGACGAGATGATCCCGATCCGCTTGAACTCCCCCTTCTGCACCAGGGGGAGAAAACGGCGGACCGTCTCGACGACCCCGAAGTAGTTGACCCGCATCATGGCTTCGAAAAGGTCGTAGGAGAGCTCGGAGACGGGCCCCAGCTCCATGATGCCGGCCCCGGCCAGCAGCACGTCGACGCGGCCTTCGGCCTTTTCCAGGAAGGCCGCGGCCTCCGCCAGCTGCTCGCCGGAGGTGACGTCCACCTGGACGGCCTCCGCCTGCCCGCCGGCCCGGGCGATCTCCTCCACGGCCGCGGCCAGCCGCTCCCGGGAGCGGGCCATGAGGTACACCTTGGCCCCTTGGGCCGCCAGGAGCTTGGCGCAGGCCCGGCCGATCCCGCTGGAGCC
>k87-1045607_pt1 | contig 12929 bp, 20 predicted proteins | sample MGYA00084031_6733416 | MGnify analysis MGYA00084031
CCAAATCCCTGGCGTGAAAAAAGCAAGCTGGTAATTTGAAACGGGAAGGAGGTTCTCTCTCATGGTTATGACTGATCCAATCGCTGACATGCTTACGCGCATTCGTAACGCCAACATGGTTCGCCACGAGAAAGTGGAGATCCCGGCGTCCACTATCAAGAAAGAAATTGCTCGCATCCTGAAGGAAGAAGGTTTCATTCGCGATGCTGAGTTCGTTGAAGATAACAAGCAAGGGATCATCCGTGTTTTCCTGAAATACGGTGCGAACAACGAGCGCGTAATCACCGGACTGAAGCGTATCTCCAAGCCAGGTCTGCGCGTATATGCGAAAAACACAGAGATCCCTAAAGTTCTTGGCGGTCTGGGTGTAGCCCTGATCTCTACGTCTGCTGGCGTAATGACCGACAAGCAAGCTCGCCAAGCTCATGTAGGTGGAGAAGTTCTCGCTTACGTTTGGTAATCACAGATTTGAAAAGCACAGGAGGTGCACCACATGTCTCGTGTCGGTAGAAAACCGATCGTGGTCCCTGCAGGCGTTACCCTCACTCTGAACGGTACTGAGCTGACGGTAAAGGGCCCTAAGGGTCAACTCGTTCGTAACTTCCATCCGGATATCAAAATCAATATCAACGATAACGAAGTAGTCGTTGAGCGTCCTAGCGATAACAAGCTTCACCGCTCTCTCCATGGTACGACTCGTGCGCTGGTTGCCAACATGGTAAAAGGCGTATCCGAAGGCTTTACTCGTACACTGGAGCTTGTAGGTGTAGGTTACCGCGCTGCGAAAGCAGGAAAAGGCGTAACTCTTTCTCTCGGTTTCTCTCACCCAGTTGAGGTAACTCCTGAAGAGGGTATTGAAATCGATGTACCAAACCAAACCACTCTGGTGGTTAAAGGTATCGACAAAGAGCGCGTAGGCCAAATCGCGTCTGAAATTCGCTCCCTCCGTAAGCCTGAGCCATACAAAGGCAAAGGGATTAAGTACAGCGACGAAGTTGTTCGCCGCAAAGAGGGTAAAAAAGGTAAATAAGCTTCGTAGTTTTATGAGAAGGGAGGCCGCGTAATGTTTACGAAAGCTGATAAAAACAAAGCTCGGAAAAAACGCCATCTGCGCATTCGCAAGCGTCTGGTCGGCTCTGCTGTACGTCCACGTCTGAACGTATTCCGTTCTTCCAAGCACATCTATGCTCAACTGATCGATGATGCTACAGGCACTACTTTGGCACAAGCATCCTCTCTGGATAAAGAGCTTGGCCTGAAAAACGGTGCGAATGTAGAAGCAGCGACTGCTGTGGGTACACTGATTGCTAAGCGTGCACAAGAAAAAGGTCTGAATGACGTAATTTTCGACCGTGGTGGATATATTTATCATGGACGCATTAAAGCACTCGCAGAAGCAGCTCGTGAAGCTGGCCTGCAATTCTAACAACAAGGAGGGAAAGGAATGCGTATCGACTCTAGCAAATTGGAGCTGGAAGAAAAAGTAGTCGCCGTTAACCGTGTTGCGAAAACGGTTAAAGGTGGACGTCGCATGAGCTTCAGCGCTCTTGTGGTAGTCGGCGACCGCAACGGTCACGTAGGCGCTGGTATGGGTAAAGCCCAAGAAGTGCCGGACGCGATTCGTAAAGCGATTGACGATGCAAAGAAAAAATTGATCCGTGTACCGATGAAAGGAACGACCATTCCGCACGAAGTACTGTGCCACTTCGGTTCCGGTAAAGTGCTGATTAAACCTGCTTCCGAAGGTACCGGTGTTATTGCTGGCGGACCTGTCCGCGCGGTTCTGGAGCTTGCTGGTGTAGGTGACGTTTTGAGCAAGTCTCTCGGTTCCAACAACCCCATCAACATGGTCAACGCTACGCTGGAAGGCCTCGGCCGTCTGAAAACAGCGGAAGACGTCGCGAAACTGCGCGGTAAGACTGTTGACGAGTTGTTGGGTTAATAAGGAGGGAATGGACATGGCAAAATTGCAAATTACCCTCAAGCGCAGCGTGATCGGCCGCACAGTCGATCAAAAAGATACAGTAAAAGCTCTGGGTCTTCGCAAAATCAACCACACTGTGGTGAAAGAAGATAACGCTGCAATCCGCGGCATGATCTTCAAAGTGAAGCATCTGGTAGAAGTGAAAGAAGTAGAAGCGTAAACGTTGATTTTACACGGTTAGGAGGTGCAAGGAATGAAATTGCATGAACTGAAACCTGCAGAAGGGTCCCGCCATACTCGCAAGCGCCTTGGTCGCGGTATCGGTAGCGGTACTGGTAAAACAGCTGGTAAAGGTCATAAAGGTCAAAACGCTCGTTCCGGCGGCGGTGTTCGTCCTGGATTCGAGGGTGGTCAAAACCCACTGTTCCGTCGACTGCCTAAGCGCGGTTTCACTAACATTAACCGTAAGGAATACGCGGTTGTTAGCTTGGATGCGCTGAATCGTTTTGAAGAAGGCACTGTGGTTACACCTGAACTGTTGAAAGAAACTGGTGTAATCAGCGCTATGCGCGACGGTGTAAAAGTTCTTGCAAACGGTGAACTGACTGTGAAGCTGACTGTGAAAGCTCACAAGTTCTCCAATGCAGCTGCTGAGAAGATCGCTCAAGTCGGTGGAACAACCGAGGTGATCTAATGTTAGGCTCATTAACTAACATTTTTAAGATAGGCGACCTGCGTCGTAAGATATTCTTTACGCTGATGATGCTGGTCGTCTTCCGAATCGGGAGTTTCGTCCCTGCCCCTAACGTGAATGTCGAGTTGTTTCAGCAGAATACGAACCACTTGCTGGGATTGTTGAATACCTTCTCCGGTGGCGCACTGCAAAACTACTCGATTTTTGCAATGGGAATCATGCCGTACATTACGGCATCGATTATCATGCAGCTTCTGTCCATGGATGTTGTGCCTAAGTTTACGCAATGGGCTCGTGAAGGAGAAGTGGGACGCCGCAAAATCGCGACCGTCACGCGCTACTTCACCATTGTGCTTGCTTTGATCCAGTCTGTGGGGATGACGATCGGGTTTAACAACATGGCTCCAGGACTGCTTAACGATACGTCGATTGGCAGTTACGCATTGATCGCACTCACTCTGACAGCAGGAACCTCGTTTCTGATGTGGATGGGTGAACAAATTACAGAGAAGGGTATCGGAAACGGGATTTCGATTATCATCGTTGCTGGTATCGTTGCCAATATTCCTAGTGGGATTACGACAATTTACACGACGCAATTTGGCGACGCTTCTCAGAATCTGTTCTTTTCAATCGTAAAATTGCTGATTGTCCTTTTGGTGATCATCGCTATTATTGTTGGGGTCATCTTTATGCAGCAAGGTGTGCGCAAGATTCCGGTGCAATATGCAAAGCGTGTAGTTGGTCGCAAAATGTACGGTGGTCAATCCACCCACATTCCGCTCAAAATCAACTCTGCTGGTGTAATTCCCGTTATCTTTGCAATCTCGCTCGTAATCTTCCCTTCAACAATCGCGCAGTTCTGGGTAGATGGTTCCGGAACGGGTATCGCCAACTGGATCTACACACATTTCCAACCTAGCGCAGCGCTTGGGATGACGCTATACGCAATCTTGATTATCGGTTTCACGTATTTCTACACTTTTGTACAGATCAACCCTGTACAACTGGCGGAGAATATGAGGAAAAATGGCGGTTACATTCCTGGTATCCGACCCGGTAAAAACACCGAGGTGTACATTACCCGTACGTTGAACCGTCTTACATTGGCTGGCGCCTTGTTCCTGATGACAATTTCCATATTGCCATTCTTCTTCAGTAAGCTGGCCAACCTGCCTCAACAGATCTACATCGGCGGAACTTCTCTGCTGATCGTGATCGGTGTCGCTCTCGACACGATGAAGCAGATCGAAAGCCAGATGATCAAGCGCCATTACCAAGGGTTCATTAAGTAACCGAGGTAGTTGAAAAGCTTTCTGGTCGGGGATACGGCTCCGATTCAGGGTGCGTGAGAAGCTTTTCGGATGGGACGGAGGAATGAACGTGAATATAATCTTGATGGGACTGCCTGGTGCCGGTAAAGGCACACAGGCAGAACGAATCGTAAAAGAGTTTGACATCCCGCATATTTCAACCGGTGACATGTTCCGGGCAGCGGTCAAAAACGAAACGCCGCTCGGACTGAAAGCCAAGTCCTATATGGACCAGGGGCAGCTTGTTCCTGATGAGGTCGTCATCGGAATTGTGCGGGAACGCCTGGCAATGGAAGATTGCGAGAAGGGTTTCCTCCTCGATGGATTCCCGCGTACTGTTCCTCAGGCTGAGGCATTGACGGCGACAGTGAAGGAGCTGGGACGTGAGATTGATCACGTCATCAACATCAATGTTCGCCGTGAGCTTCTGATTGATCGTCTGACCGGCCGCTGGATTTGTCCAGTGTGCGGGGCGAGCTACCACACCATGTTCAATCCTCCGAAAGAGGCAGGAATTTGCGACAAGGATGGCGGCAAGCTCTATCAACGCGATGACGACAAGCTGGAAGTTGTTTCTCAACGCCTCGATGTCAATATTGCCCAAACACAGCTGCTGATCGATTACTACACGGAGCAAGGCCTTCTGCGTAGCATTGACGGCGAGCAGGATATCCAGGTTGTGTTTGAGGAGATTAAGTCTTTGTTGCGAGGGTAAGTGAATGATCATCCTAAAGTCGAAAGCAGAACTTGAGGTTATGCGCGAAGCTGGTCGGATCGTCGCACTCACCCATCAAGAACTGGCTAAGGCGATCAAGCCTGGCGTAACGACAAAGCAACTGGACGAACTCGCCGAAACCTTTATCCGCAGCAAGGGAGCGATTCCATCGTTTAAAGGCTACGGAGGCTTTCCAGGAAGTATCTGTGCTTCAGTCAATGAAGAACTCGTACACGGGATCCCAGGAAAACGGGTGCTGCAAGAAGGGGACATCATCAGCATCGATATTGGAGCTCAGTATCAGGGCTTTCATGGTGACTCTGCTTGGACGTACCCGGTCGGCAATATTGCAGAAGAAGATCAACGTTTGCTGCGAGTGACGGAAGAGTCGTTGTACAAGGGCCTGGAAAAGGCACTACCTGGTGCGCGGCTGTCCGATATTTCCCACGCGATTCAGATCCACGCAGAAGCTGCTGGCTTCACTCTCGTTCGCGAGTATGTGGGGCATGGGATCGGGCAAAACCTGCACGAAGATCCTCAGGTTCCCAACTACGGGCCGCCTGATCGAGGTCCTCGGTTGAAACCGGGAATGGTGTTGGCAATCGAACCAATGGTCAATGCCGGCGAACGTTATGTCCGCACTTTGGAGGACAATTGGACGGTTGTAACAGTGGATCGAAAAAGATGTGCTCATTTTGAACACACCATCGCGATTACGGAAGATGGCTATGAGATTTTTACAAGAGCGTAGCTGAGGCACAACGGTCGCTTCAGGATTGTCGTCCAACGTGTCGACGATAAGTTCGTTCCGTATTTCATATACCAAAAACTCATGGTCTGACTGAAGCTGCAGAAGAAAGGAGAGTGTACGATGGCGAAAGACGATGTAATTGAAGTGGAGGGTACGGTAATCGAACCTTTGCCCAACGCGATGTTTCGGGTAGAATTAGAGAATGGGCACAAAGTGCTCGCTCACGTTTCGGGAAAAATCCGCATGCATTTTATCCGCATTCTGCCAGGGGACAAGGTAACCGTTGAACTGTCGCCTTACGATTTGACTCGCGGACGCATTACGTACCGCTATAAATAACAAAATGCTTCCCAGCGTTTTGTAACCGCAGCGCGGTCTGATTATAGTTTTATGAAAAACGTCTCGACGTTTTTCACTACCCTAAAGAGGGAGGCAAGAACCATGAAAGTGAGACCGTCGGTTAAACCGATTTGCGAAAAATGCAAGGTTATCCGTCGCAAAGGTAACGTAATGGTTATTTGTGAAAACCCAAAGCATAAGCAAAAACAAGGATAAGTAAACAAGGAGGTGCTTTTGACACATGGCACGTATTGCAGGCGTTGACTTGCCTCGCGAAAAACGCGTGGAAATCGCTCTTACCTACATTTTCGGTATCGGCCGTCCCACGTCCCAAAAAATCCTGTCCGCTACCGGTGTTAACGCGGATACTCGCGTTCGTGATCTGACAGAAGAAGAAGTGGCAAAACTGCGTGAGTTCATCGATAAGAACATCAAGGTGGAAGGCGATCTTCGTCGTGAGATCTCCCTGAACATCAAGCGCCTGATGGAAATCGGTTGCTTCCGCGGAATCCGTCATCGTCGTGGCCTGCCTGTTCGCGGCCAACGTTCGAAAACAAATGCACGTACGCGCAAAGGTCCTCGCCGTACTGTAGCAAACAAGAAGAAGTAAAGGAGGGTAATGGGACATGGCGAAAAGAAAACAAGCGACGGCTACTCGTACCCGTCGTCGTGACCGTAAAAACGTTGAAGTCGGCGTAGCACATATCCGTTCTACGTTTAACAACACGATCGTGACTATCACTGATCCGCACGGCAACGCGATCTCTTGGTCCAGTGCCGGTGCCCTCGGCTTCAGAGGCTCCCGCAAGAGCACACCGTTTGCTGCGCAAATGGCTGCAGAATCTGCTGCCCGCGTAGCAATGGAACACGGCATGCGCTCTCTGGAAGTGCTGGTAAAAGGTCCGGGTGCAGGTCGTGAAGCAGCGATCCGTTCCCTGCAAGCAGCAGGTCTGGAAGTTAACATGATTAAAGACGTGACGCCGATTCCGCACAACGGTTGCCGTCCACCAAAACGTCGCCGCGTGTAACGGGTTTATAACGTTCAGAACATGTCCATACTAGAATGGTAAATTCTGATTTTAGCTTGTCATGCACGCAAACGGTAAACCGCCGGGGAAATTCATGAGTGGGCGGAACGCTTGCCCACCCAAGAATTTCGACGTTTTGAAGGAGGGTTTGTTTAATGATAGAAATAGAAAAACCGAAAATCGAGGTTGTGGAAGTAAGCGACGACAACTCGTACGGGAAGTTCGTTGTAGAACCTCTTGAGCGCGGATACGGCACCACTCTTGGCAACTCATTGAGACGGATTCTCCTCTCGTCCTTGCCAGGCGCGGCGGTACGCACCGTTCAGATTGACGGGGTCCTTCACGAGTTCTCTACGATTGAAGGCGTCGTGGAAGATGTAACAGAGATTATTCTCAACATCAAAGGCCTGGCACTTAAGATCCATTCCGATGAAGAAAAAGTCATCGAGATTGACGCTGAGGGCGAAGGCGTAGTCAAGGCGGGAGATATCCGCGCAGACAGTGATGTGGAGATCTTGAACCCTGATCTTCATATTGCAACGTTGGCAAACGGCGGTCGTCTGCACATTCGTATGACAGCTGGACGTGGACGTGGATACGTACAAGCAGATGGAAACAAGTCGGAGGATCTGCCGATTGGCGTGATTCCGATTGATTCGATCTATACGCCCATCAAGCGTGTCAACTATCAAGTGGAGAATACCCGCGTTGGTCAAATGACCAACTATGACAAGTTGACTCTTGAAGTGTGGACGAACGGCAGTATTAGTCCGGAAGAAGCCGTTAGTCTAGGCGCAAAAATCATGACCGAGCACCTCAACCTGTTCGTTGGCTTGACTGACGAGGCGAAGGATGCCGAGATCATGGTAGAGAAGGAAGAGGACAAGAAAGAGAAAGTGCTCGAGATGACAATCGAAGAGCTCGATCTCTCTGTCCGTTCCTACAACTGCTTGAAGCGTGCCGGTATCAACACCGTGCAAGAGCTGACGCAGAAGACCGAAGAGGACATGATGAAAGTGCGCAACCTCGGTCGCAAATCCTTGGAAGAGGTGCAAGAGAAGCTGGCAGAACTCGGCCTCTCTCTTCGCAGCGACGACTAGGGCACCTGCAGCATGTCTGGCAAGAGGCACCCAGTGGGCACTGCAGATCTCGCTCGACCTAAGCAGCAAATCGACGTAGTGCTCGCGAGTAAGAAGCACCCGAGGGCACTGCAGATCTCGCTCGACCTAAGCAGCAGAATCGACGTAGTGCTCGCGAGTAAGAAGCACCCGAGGGCACTGCAGATCTCGCTCGACCTAAGCAGCAAATCGACGTAGTGCTCGCGAGTAAGAAGGAGGTAAGAACATGGCATACCGTAAATTGGGTCGTCGCAGCTCTGCTCGCAAAGCGCTGTTCCGTGATCTGGTAACTGACTTGATCATCAACGAGCGCATCGAGACGACTGAGATGAAAGCGAAAGAACTGCGTTCCATCGCTGATCAAATGATCACGCTGGCAAAACGCGGTGACCTGCATGCACGCCGTCAGGTAGCTGCTTTCGTTCGTAAAGAAGTAGCTACAGAAGAAGGCCGCGATGCGGTTCAAAAGCTGTTTGATGACATCGCTCCTCGTTACAAAGAGCGCAATGGTGGATACACTCGTGTCCTGAAGACAGGTCCTCGTCGTGGGGATGCTGCTCCGATGGCTTACATCGAATTGGTGTAATATATCTGATCAAATCCGGGTTGTGTAAAAAGGCTATCTTTTTAGACAACCTGAAAAAGGGTGGGGGCAGACTCTGGTCTTGGGACTGGACTCTGATTCGTGCCCTTTTTCTTTATTTGTTTGTAAATCCCCTGTTTTAGCTGGGAGGATGTGGACACCTGATGACGGAGGAACGCCTACTGGCATTGCAAGAAGTCTCATTTGCCTACGAAGGCGAAGGAGGCCAAAAAGAAACGGTGCTGAATCGCATCAACCTTGATATTCACAAAGGGGCCTTTGTATCCGTTCTCGGGCATAACGGTTCAGGGAAGTCGACGCTGGCCAAGCTGATGAACGCACTATTGCTGCCGAAAGAGGGAACTGTTCTCGTTACCGGTATTGATACGCGTGACGGCGAGCTGATTTGGGAGGTTCGCCGGCATGTCGGCATGGTTTTTCAAAATCCGGACAACCAAATCGTTGGAGCAACGGTTGAGGACGATGTGGCGTTCGGTTTGGAAAACATGGGAACAGACCCTGCCGAGATGCGTACACGCATTCGGGAGTCGCTGCAAGCGGTCGGCATGGAAGCGCATCTGTATGACCAGCCGCATCGCTTGTCCGGGGGGCAAAAGCAGCGTGTCGCGATAGCCGGCATCATGGCGATGCGGCCCTCTGTTCTTATTCTGGATGAAGCGACAGCGATGCTTGACCCAATGGGGAGACGAGAGGTGTTGAATCTGGCCCGCCGTCTCAATCGGGAAGAGGGAATAACGGTTGTAAACATCACTCATTTTCCGGAGGAAGCAGTCTTCTCCGATCGGGTTATCGTCATGCGGGCCGGTCAGGTGGAATGGGATGGTACTGCAGCCGAGGTATTTGCTGATCCGGACCGGTTGCAGGCGTTGGGGCTCGATGTCCCGTTTGCCGTTCGTGTTCGTCATGCATTGGCCGCGGAAGGTGTATCCCTGCCGTTCATCCTGCACCAAGAGGAGCTGGTGGAGCACTTATGCAAATTACTTTTGAAGAGGTAAGTCATGTGTACGGGGTGGGCACACCATTTGAACGCCTCGCGCTGCAGGATGTTTCCATAAACATTCCATCCGGCTCTTTTGTGGGGATCATCGGACAGACTGGCTCGGGAAAATCCACGTTGATTCAGCATGTCAACGGTTTGCTTCAGCCGACGAAAGGAACAATCAGGCTGGGCGACGTTACGGTGACACCGACTCGAAAGCTGCCGCACGAAAGCAGACGCAACATAGGACTTGTTTTTCAGTACCCCGAGCATCAGTTGTTTGAGGAGACTGTCGCCAAAGACGTGGCTTTCGGGCCGCTGAACTTTGACATGCCTCCAGAGATGGCAGAGCTGCGGGTACGTGAAGCTTTGGAGATTGTCGGACTGGATTACCAGGAGATGAAGGATCGTTCCCCGTTTCTCTTGAGCGGCGGTCAAATGCGGCGTGTAGCTATAGCCGGTGTCCTGGCGATGCAGCCCAAAGTGTTGATATTGGACGAGCCGACAGCAGGACTCGACCCGGCGGGGAGAAAAGCGATTTTGGAGGCCATTTATCGCATTCACCGCGAGCAGTCGCTGACGACCTTGCTGGTGACGCACAGTATGGAGGAAGCCGCTCGTTATGCCGATCGGCTGATCGTCATGGCAGGAGGCAAGGTAATGCTGGAGGGAAAGCCTGATGAGGTATTTGCGCAGGCGGATACTCTTCGCGAGCTCGCTTTGGATGTGCCGGAAACGGTCTCCCTGATTTCACAGTTGAACAGGAAGCTGCCGGAAGAACAGCGCCTTCCATCTTCGGTTTACCGGGAAGAAGAACTGATCAGTCATCTGCTGGCACGGATTTCGGACCGAGGGGAGCGGTGACAGATGCTGCAAAATATTGCGATCGGGCAATACGTTCCGGGAACCTCATTTCTCCATCGGGCTGATCCGCGGAGCAAGATGCTGTTTATCATTCTGTTTGCCATCCTGGTCTTTCTGGCCAACAACGTGATCACCTACGCGATCTTGATTGCCTTTACGGTCATGACTGTAATGCTCTCACGCTTGTCGCTTGCCTATATTTTGAAAAGTTTGCGGCCTGTTTGGATCCTGGTCTTGTTTACCGTCATTCTTCACGTGTTGATTACCAAAGGCGGAGAGGTCTACTTTCAGTGGGGCTGGTTTTCCATTGAGGAGAAGGGCGTCACCCAAGCGATCTTTATCTCGCTTCGGGTCAGCCTGTTGGTGCTGGTAAGTTCGTTGTTGACGCTGACGACCTCGCCGATCGATCTGACGGAAGGGCTGGAGCGCTTGCTTGGCCCGTTTGGACGAATAGGCGTGCCGGTTCACGAAATTGCACTTATGATGTCTATTGCACTGAGGTTTATTCCCACGCTTATGGAAGAGACGGACAAGATCATCAAGGCGCAGACAGCACGCGGCGCAAATTTCACCAGCGGCAATTTGATCCGGCGTGCACAAAATTTGATACCGATCGTGATTCCTTTGTTTATCAGCGCTTTCAGGCGTGCCGAGGAGCTGGCTTTGGCCATGGAGGCGCGGGGGTATCGCGGCGGTGTTGGACGAACGAGACTGCGGACGTTGACGATGAGCTGGCGAGACGGCTCGATCGCCCTCGCTGCATGCGTCTTGCTGCTCGTGATCGGATGGTGGCGTACATGAAGCGGTTAAAGTGTGTGGTCGCTTATGACGGTACAGATTTCAGCGGCTTTCAGGTACAGCCGGATCAGGTCACGATCCAGGGGGAAATCGAGGCTGCCCTGCACCGGCTTACGGGGGAGACGATCCAGATTTCCGGTTCCGGCCGGACAGATGCTGGCGTCCATGCCCGCGGCCAAGTTTTTCACTTTGATACAAAAAGCGGCATTCCGCTGGACAAATGGCGGTTTGTTCTGAACAATCAGCTTCCGGATTCCATAGTGATACGATCCGTCGAAGAAGTATCATCGGAGTTCCATGCCCGCTTTGATGTCAAGGTCAAGGAGTACCGTTACTGCATCGACAACGGTGCTGTCCCGGATGTATTTCGCCACCGCTATGCCGATCATATCCGCTCTCCCCTGGATGTGGAAGCGATGCGCCAGGCTGCCCGGCATCTTGTCGGCAGGCACGACTTTACTTCCTTCTGCTCAGCCAAGACCTTTGTGGAAGACAAGGTGCGAACGGTGTACGATGTGAGGGTCGAGTCTGAAGGACAGGTGATCTGGGTGATTTGCAGGGGAAACGGCTTTCTGTACAACATGGTGCGCATTATCGTCGGAACCTTGGTAGAGGTAGGCCAAGGAAAGCGCCATCCAGATGAGCTGCGGACCATTTTGCTCGGGCGGAATCGCGAGCTTGCGGGGAAAACAGCCCCGGCCAAGGGTCTTACCATGTGGGAGGTTTCCTACGAGGAATAATGGTCTTTTTTGCGGATGATGATCCCGCAAAAAAACAGCCGTGCCAATGTTTAACATGCATGAGGGCACTTGACTCAAGAACTTCTATGTAGTACGATATTCCTTGGTATTTTCATACCCGCCTAGCCCCACTCTAGCCCCGGGATTGAAAAACAAGTTCGTTTTTTTTTGAAACACCTGGAGAAGTTGCTCTCCGTTACAAGACAGCTTTTCCAAACTGATTTTCCATGATTGTAAATGGATGTGTAAGATATTTAGGAGGGACAAACATGCGTACCACATATATGGCGAAACCGCTCGAAGTCGAGCGTAAATGGTACATCGTTGACGCAGAAGGTCAAACGCTTGGCCGTCTGGCTAGCGAAGTTGCTTCCATTCTGCGCGGCAAATTGAAACCGGAATTCACTCCGCACGTTGATGCTGGTGATTTCGTAATCGTAATCAACGCTGACAAAGTCAAGCTTTCCGGCAACAAGCTGCAAGACAAGAAATACTACTCCCACTCCCTCTATCCGGGTGGTCTGAAAGTAACCTCTGCAGGTGAAATGTTGAAAAACAAGCCAGCCCGCATGTTTGAAATCGCTGTTAAGGGCATGCTGCCTAAAAACAGCCTGGGACGTCAAATGTTCTCCAAGCTGAAAGTGTACGCTGGTACTGACCATCCACACGCAGCTCAAAAACCAGAAGTATGGCAAATCCGCGGTTAAGGTAAAGGGAGGAAAGACACGTGGCACAAGTACAATACTACGGCACAGGTCGTCGTAAGCACTCCGTCGCACGCGTTCGCCTGGTTCCAGGTGAAGGTCGCATCGTGATCAACAAGCGTGATATGGACACTTATTTTGGTCTGGAAACACTGAAACTGATCGTAAAACAACCACTCGTACTGACTGAAACACTGGGTCGTTACGACGTATTGGTTAACGTAAAAGGTGGCGGTACCACTGGTCAAGCTGGTGCGATCCGTCATGGCGTATCCCGCGCTCTCCTGAAGGCAGATCCGGAACTGCGTGGCGCTCTGAAACGCGCTGGCTTCCTGACTCGCGACCCTCGTATGAAAGA
>k87-556217_pt1 | contig 12929 bp, 11 predicted proteins | sample MGYA00084031_6733416 | MGnify analysis MGYA00084031
CTAAAGCTGACTCCACAAGCTCTTGAAAAGGGGAGCAATGTAATTGCAAGGCTTGCATAAAACGAAAAAACGCGAAAGCAGCTTTGAACTGCCTCCGCGTTTTTTGCATTCACACTATGCCATTTAGTGAATGTCACGTTTTTTAAACTGTCCGCCCCGTACATCGTGAATATTGCCAACTGCCAAAAATGCCGATGGATCGACTTCTTCAACGATCAACTTGAGCTTGGCTTCTTCCAGACGGGTAATAATGCAGAACACCACATTTTTATCATCCCCGGAATAACCGCCTTCGCCCTTCAAATAGGTAACGCTGCGGCCCAGGCGGGCGACGATGGCGTCACCGATATCTTTGTGGTTGTCGCTGATGATCCAGACTGATTTCGACCCTTGAAATCCTTCGATTGTCAAGTCGATCATTTTAAATGCGATGTAATAAGCCATCAGGGAGTACATGGCGCGATCGACGCCAAATACGAGTCCTGCGCTACCCAGGATGAACAGGTTAAAAAACATCACAATTTCACCGACAGAGAACGGAGTCTTTTTGTTGATCAAGATAGCCACAATCTCTGTTCCGTCCAAAGACCCGCCGTAACGAATCACCAGCCCCACACCAATGCCCAGGATGATTCCGCCAAAGACAGCAGCCAACAGGGGATCTTCGGTGACTCCTTTCACATCGTGAAGCAGGGAGCTCACAATCGACATCGTGCTGACTCCGAGCAGTGTGGAAATCGCAAAGGTTTTTCCGATCTGTTTGTAGCCAATTACGAGAAAAGGCAGGTTCAACAGAAATAAAAACATCCCCAACGGCAGTCCCGACAGATGCGCGATAATAATGGAGATACCGACTATTCCGCCATCAATAATATGATTGGGGACCAAAAAAATTTCCAGCCCAACAGAAAATAAGGCGGATCCGATCAGGATAAAGAGTATTCGCTTGATAAGTTTGGCAACAGACAGTTTTTGATGATGCGATGACTTTCCTTGCACACCTTCCAAAGGCAACTCCTCCCGGATGTCCAGATTTTCTCTTCGCTTTATTATACCATTTATTGTAGGCAACATTTTAGCTGCATGTAAAGTTCGGAATGTTCAAACTGTTGCAGGCAGTATACCCTCCGCCTGAGAAGAGGATATCCTGCCTGCAAGCTTGGCTTTACCAAACCCGGATTAGCTGACTGTTTTCCACCTGGCAAGCTCGGGAAGATGTTTTTGCAGCATCGCGCGGGCCGCATTTTCTTCCATGCCTTCTTCCTTTAAAAAGGGAACACAAATCTCGATCATTTGCTCCATCGTGATGTCAGGCTGCTTGAAGGCTCCTTCTTCGTAGCAGTAGAGGCAATACTCGCTGTTTTTGGAGCCGTCTTTTTCGGTTCCGAGGATGTGGGCATCCACCATGGGCATACTGCAGCTTTGGCAAAAGGTTTTCGTCATTGAACAACTGCCTCCTTTTATTGGGGATGTCTCCATGATAATGAAGCAAACCTGACAACTGTCTGTCATGTTTCGTCGCGTTTTTTTCCTCCAGCTTTTTGTTCTGCCGAGATGGAAGAACATGTCGGTGACGAACTGCCCGAATAGACGCTCCCGATCTCGTGAGCCAGCTTCTGAATGTTTTCCCGAAAAAAGAGCGGCTCTACGACTTCTACCCTGGGACCAAAGCTGAGGACAAACCCGTACAGCCAGTCGTCGAGGGGATAAGCTTCAGAGACCCAGCAATACCCTTGTTCGTCGATACGGATGTGATCGACGCCAAACATTTCTTCCACGATGGAACGGATCTGGGGAACGAACCGGAGGACGAGCTGGACGGTTTGCCCCGGTTTTCTCCATTCATTGTCCCATGGCAGCTCCTCCAGATTGATCGGTCTGCGTTGAAAGGCGTCTTCCAGCAGAACGGGCTCCTTCAGCCGTGACAGCCTGAATAGACGGAATTCGCACTTGTTTGTACAGTAAGCGTAAAGGTACCATTGGCGTCCTTTTAAAACGAGAGTGTGCGGCTCCACGATTCGCTCGGAAATCGTCCCGGAGACGTTGTGATAGGTAAAGGAGAGCAGGCTGGATGTCTGGATTGCGTGCTTGATCCGCGTGATCTTTTCTTTTTGCGGAGCATCTCCTCCCCATGGGCTGTAATCGATATAGATCTGCTCGGACATCATCTTGAACGCCTCGGACTGTGTGCTTTCCACTATGCCGCGAATCTTCCCGAGTACTACCTCAGCCCGTGCATCCCGGTAGGTCGAGGCAACGCTTTTCAGAGCCATCGTGACTGAGGCCAGCTCCTCCTGGGTCAAAATGTGCTGGTTGAGCCGGTAGTTTTCCATAATGCCGATGCCGCCATTGGCTCCCTGATAGCTGACAATCGGGATGCCTGCCTGATTGATCGCTTCGATATCCCGGTAAATCGTTCGGACAGATACCTCAAACATGTCGGCAAGCTCTTTGGCAGGTATACGCCTCCTCTGGATGAGGATCATCGTGATGGCAAGAAGTCTGTCCAGTTTCATCGTTCAGGCCCCCTTTCTACAGATTGCGGACCCGATACCTGTTGCATGGCTGACAGGTGAAACCGTTTACGAGCAATCCGCTTTTTCCAGTGAAACGAAGGATTGATACACTTTTCCGGGCTCTTCCCAATCCTGAAAGTTGCCATTGGTATACTCACTTATCGTTTTCCTCCAGAATAGTTGGGCAGGCACGTTGGAAGCCAACTGAACAACCTCCCAGTGGCCGGGGAACATGCGAAATACCTGGTGAGCAATGGCTTTGCCAATCCCGGACCTGCGATATTTCCGCATAATGAAAAATTCTGCAATGGAAAAATAACTGCTGCCCAAGTGATTCTCGTCTGCGATTTTTCTCACAAGCACAAACCCGGCCCATTTGCCCTCGGCCTGGATGAGAAACGGAAAGCGATCCGGTTCCGTCCAATAGTTGTCCAAATAAGGATATCCGTATCGGCCCTGTTCGTCCACATCCAAGTCCATATATTCACTAAAGTCGTGATTGTACAGTTCAAGCAAATTGCTTATAATTGATTTTTCTTCCAGAGCGGCTTTTTTTAATGTAAATTTCACAAGGTACCCCCGATATACGTTATCATTCTTTTGGTATTATAGGGACATTTTCGTAAGTTCTGCAAGAAACTTCCAAAAATTAGTGAAAACATCTGCTTTAAAAGAGAAAGTGGACAGAACCCGCGGCATAAGCTTACCTTGGCTTTGAAATCCGGTTTGCCATTTTAGCCAAACGACGAGAGGATGGAGCGGAGCAAGACCATAGAAAAGGAGAAAGGGTACAACAATGATTCGGAAGGTAATGACAGCATGGCTGGTATGTGTGCTTTTGTTTGCGTTCAGTCCATTCACGACACATTCCAGCGAGGGGCAGACATCTTTTCAAAATCCGTATTACAAAGCTGCGTGGGACGCAAAGGGACAACTCAGGATTACGGACGCTGGAGGCAAGGAGATTCTTCGTTCAGTCCAGTATGTGGCTGAGTACGGGGACATTTACAATCTGCTCGTTCCGCAGCTTCCCGCCGGGACCAGCAAAATCAAACTGGACGCGCCGCCAGCCATTCCGGTGGGAAGCATGATACAAATTCGCTCGGAATCGTTCGCGGGCAGGCTGAATGCGCCGCTCGTTCATCAGGCCAAGGTAACAAGCGTACAGGGAAATGAACTCGCCTTTTCGCCGCCGGTGTCAAAACCGATAGATACCAATATGTTTATCCGGCGGGAGCATACGATTGTCCGCCAGTATCAGAAGACAGCGGTGCTGACCGAGCAAAAGCCCGACGGCCTGCTCGTCAAGGTGATCGGAGATACTCCGGCTGCCCAGGTAGAAACGAATTACCTGCTGCGCCAAAACAGCCCGGTCGTCGATGTGGAAGTGAAGACTACATACAAGCGTCAAATCAAGGTTTTTCGCGAGGCGCTGACACTCAGCTTCGCGCCAAAGGTGTCAGAGGTCTATCGGAAAAACAGGAAGGTAGATACGCATTCTTTTCAAAAGCAATACTGGTTGGACCGGGAAGGCGTCCGGTTCGGGCAAGGAAAGCAGTCGGCTTTTCTGTACCACACCCCGCACGTATCGTCGCTGGAGTTGAACACGGTCCAAAATCAGCTGGTCGTCAATCTGGATCATATGGGAGATCACCGATACGTAGAGGAGACCGTAGGCAAGCAGGTCGGGAAGGTGAGACACGCCTCCGAATACAAGCCACAGGAACAGCGGATCAATACATTTTCGCTCATAGTCGGTTTTCAACCGTCACTGATGCCGCGGCTGATGAACCAGCCTCATGGGTTTCTCGCGACGCACGTCTGGACGGAGCATGCGGATGAACAGTCGCTGGCAAGCAACAGGGCGGCTTACTACGGCTCGGAGAAGATTGCGAGCCCGGATAAAGCAGTGGGTGGTTTTGTCAAATACAAGATACCTGTGACCAAAAGCGTCTTTTATTCGAACCCGTATTACCGTCTGCAGCAGCCGATGAATGTAGCGCTCCATGAGAACCAGGAATTCCTGCAGTTCTTGAAGGATTTGCACAAGCGCGGAATAGAAATCGGGCTGCACACGGCTTATCCGTTCGATTTGCACTTGTATAGGGATGTGGCGGAGAACATCCTGGCTTTTATGAAAAATGAGTTTCATAGCGTGACCTGGATTGATCATGGCTACGTAAAATACAGCTTTGGCTTTCAAGGCTTGGACATCAAAACTCCCTATTATATCGCCGATTTGTGGCAAAAGTACGACACCCGGTATTTCTGGCACTACAGCTCGGAGGACGTGACCAACGTCAACCAGGCATTTGACCTGTTGCAAACGAGAAATGGAGACAGCAGAAGAACGCCCCTGTATTGGGCCCATCCGACAGTGACAGGCCCGTTTTACTCATGGGCGGCAGCGATCGTTCCCGAAAATACGATGTATAGGTACAATGAACAAAATTTACTTCAATTAATCAATGATCGCGGTGTTTTTATCAGCCATGCCTATATCGCCAGAATCCCGCAAGGCAAGGCCGCGGGGAAAATTTTGAAACGGGATCAAAAAGGAGCGCTGGTCATCCAGCCAAGCTTTGATCAATTGCTGAAAAAGATGGCTTCTCTCCGCGATCAGCAAAAGCTCTATCTCACTACCGTGCGGGATTTGATGAAGTACTGGCTGGCGCTGGAGCAGGTGCGGATGGAGTACGATGCAAACGGTACGGTGCGGGTTTACAATGACGGACCCGCGAAAATATCCGGGCTTTCGATGGCTGTAAGAGGTGCGGAGGTGTACGTAAACGGGAAAAAGCCTCCGCAAAAGAAGGACCAGGGAGACCTGATCTTCTGGTTTGACCTGGAGCCCCATGCCCACGCCGTGATTGCGAGAAGTGCTGCGGCCAGCATGCCAAAAGCGGCCGGTACGACAACTCCGGCTAGCACGACAGCCCCGGCCAAAACAACACCTGCTGTGAACAGATGAGAAGGCAAGGCGTTTCCGACAAAGGCGCCAGTCACTCGTCAAACTGATTGGTTTCGGTCAAGACGCGCAAAAAGTCAAAATCAGGAACGAGATAGGAAGCCGGGAGACGGTGTGCAAACTCATTCCATCCGCCCTCATCCAAGCGGTGGCGGAGGCGGAAGGCGAAGAGCTGCGCAACTGAATCCCGGCTTTTTTTCTTCTCCCCCGCAGGCGCAGCGACCCGGTGTTTCCTCTTCATCTGGAGGTAGAGCTGCTCGACCTGCTCGGCCCACTTGGCAGACGACCATTCGTTCATCCCGTAAGTCTTGGAGCTGTTTCGCAGATGACTTGCCAGCTCCGGGGTGTCCAAAAGCTGCAGAAGCCTCTCTGAAAGCTCCAGACTGTTGCCGGCTTCAAACAGCAAGCCCGTTTCGCCGTGTCGAACCATTTCCTGGATCACGCTGCTGTCACAAGCTACGATCGCTGTTCCAGCGACCTGTGCCTCCATAAGCGGAAGAGGGAAGTCGACAGCAGGTGCGGGCCACACGACAATATCCGTTTTCGCCAAGAGAGATGGCCAGTCTGTCCGTTCGCCGAGAAGCAGCACATGCCGAGTCAGGTCTTTTTCCCTGCAATACGCTTCAAGCTCCCCTCTCCACGGACCGTCTCCAACCATCCAGCACAAAAAATCGTCCCGCTGCTGCTTGAGCCTTGCCAGAGCGTCCAGCAGCGTAGCAGATCCGCTTTGAAAATCCAGTCCGGGCGGGCAGGCAATGATCTGCACACCTTTCTTTTTTTCGACGGGAGGATACGGTTCATATTGGAGCCATTGAAGAAAAGGGGCAAATTCCATTCCTCGATGGATCACGGCTGAATGCCCGTCCGGTATAAAAAACTCCTCCTGCCATACTTTTTTCAGCCATGCGCTGGGAACGATGGCCTGATCGCAGGAAGTGGCAGCCATGTACTCCTCGCAGGCGACATACCGCGCTTTCAGACTGTCCGGGGATGTGACTTCCGCCGCCACCGCCGGATCGTGCCGAAGCAGTCCGCCGCACTGATACAATAGCGGGACATGAGAAGGCTTTACCCGCCAAACAGCCCTTGTCGCCAGCGCGTCATGGGTATGGATCAGATCGTACTTCCCCAGATCAAAGAGGGACAGGATCAGCTCAAAGGTGTACCGTTCGATTTCTCTCCAGCGAATCCATGGATGGACATGGGGCAGATATTTTTGATAGTAACGAAATACTTCATCGTACACCCGCTCTTTGATTGGCGCTTTTGGGACGGATTGGCCTTGCAAATTCAGCGTCCATGGACCCGATCTTGTCTGGGAGATCAAATAGACGCGCTGCATGTCAGGATGGTGGCCCAGGACATCGACTTGATGCCCGCGCTGCTCCAGCTCTTTTTGCAGCAAGGAAAAAGGCGATGGGAGCTTGCCAGCTTGCGGAATTTGGCCATAGGTGGCAAACAGGATTTTCACACGTATCGCCTGCTTTCTTTTTGACTCTTCAGCGGAAATTTGCTGCTTTTTCGGTTTATGCAAATTTCCTTGCATATTTGTTACAGACCCGCTTTATTGTTCTGTCATACAACGCCCAGCAAACTCAAAAGCTTTTGCAGCGAATCCGGCGGGATCGTCAAGTCTTCCTTCCCCCGCAGCTCGTGCACCGATTCTGGAGATCGTCTGCCGCTGCCGATCAGGTAGGCATAGCGTAGCTGTGCGTGATTGCTCAATGCCCAGTAGATCGGATTCACATATCCGGGTGAAAACAGCTCGATCACGAGTGTCCCCGGTTTGCAAAAGACGATATTGGTCAGATTGGCTCCGTGAGGGGAAATGATGACATCGGCGGAGGCAAACAGACGTATTTGTTCGGACACGCTGTATTCGCTCGGAGTAATGGTGACAAAACCGTGAGACCCAAGCAGGCTGACAATCTGCTGTTCATTGGATACGCGCCGGTGAAATGCATCTGCCCGACTGACGTAAATACGCTTGTGGTTCAGGGCCCCCGATGGACCTGGACGGAAAGACTCGCTCGCTTCCTTGCTCGGCGCTGTCTGTCCAATGGAAGAGGGCAGCAGTTCCTTGCGCAAGAAATCGACAGCCCATTTGGGATAATGGGACGTATAGCCGATCAGCGACGGGATGACTGCTTGCTTTATCTGACAATGGCTGTCCGCTTGCGGTTGGAACCTTTTTCCGGCTGGAATGCCGAGCATGTTCAGCGTCTCATCCTGAAAGGGAAGGATCGGGATGGACATATAGTTAAAGACGTACCTGTCGATCGACAGGCCGCTTTTCCGGATCAAATCAAGCCGGGGCAGCACGTCCAGCATCCAGTGAAAATAGCTGTCGCTGGCGGTGTAGGTAAGTACTGCCCAGGTCTCATCATAATGCTGCGGGGCAGGCAGAGAGGATTGGCGAAAAACAGAATGCTGCTCCGGAGGCTCTGACGAATGCTCGACCGACACATCCCACACCAGCTTGTTTTCCGGCGTAACCACCGCCCCTTTTGTCCCCCAGAGCCGTCCGTCCGGGATGATCCCTACAAAGGGGCTGGGGTGGCTGGTAAACGGTTTTTCTCTAAATTCCCAGGGAGCAGGCTGATCCAGGCCAATGGGCAGCGCGAAGTCGCTCTCATGGTCGGCGTAATATTCCTGAAACAGCCCGTCCATGGATCGGCCTGTCGCCAGATGGTAGGCTACCCATTCCCCCATCGTTCGGTAGAAACCGTCTGGAGCGGGATGGCCATCGGTGATTTGGCTCATGAAACCGGCCCTCCTTTCAAAAAAACTCTTGATAGTGTATGTACAATCATTCGCGTCTGCATACGCAGTCATGGAGCCTGCCGAAAAAACATCTCCTGACCAGCGGCCGCTGTCTCGCGGTGCTTGAAAAGGGGAGATGGCGTCTGCTGTGGAAGTAGAAGAGACTGGGAATCAACCCGGCATATGCACGGTTGGTAAAAACCGGAGCGGACAAGGGAGGGGCTTGCCGTGGGCTTTCGAGGATCTGATTTTTTTGACGACGATTGCATTTTTCAAAACTATATGGCGCGGCGCGAAGGACAGGAGAATGCCAACGATACTTTGGAAAAACCGCTGATACGGGAAATGATGGGTGACGTGAGCGGCTTGTCGGTTTTGGATCTTGGCTGTGGCGACGCCCGGTTCGGCATCGAACTGCTGGAAGCGGGATGTGCGGACTATCTGGGGGTGGAAGGATCACACAACATGGTCGAAGCGGCAGCAGGAAATTTGCATGGCTATCCCGCAAAGGTGGTCCATTCCACCATCGAGGATTGGCCATTTCCTGCAGGCCGCTTTGATCTTGTGCTCTCCAGATTGGTGCTTCACTACATCGAAGATCTCGATTCGCTTTATTGCCGTATCCATCAAGCCTTGAAGCCGGGCGGGAGACTTCTTTTTTCTGTCGAACACCCCGTCATTACGTCTACGCTGCAGACAGCAGGGCAACGGACGAATTGGCTGGTCGATCAGTATTTTGTCAACGGACCGAGGCAGCAGCACTGGATGGGTGGAACAGTTTCCAAGTACCATCGTACGATCGAAGACTACTTCCTCGGGCTGCAGAAGGCCGGCTTTACTGTAGAACAGCTAAGGGAATCCCGGCCGCTCAGGGAAAACTTTCTTCATCAGGAGACGTATGAGCGGCGGATGAGAATCCCTTTGTTCTTGCTGCTTTCCGGGAGAAAGTGAAACCGGCATGCTGTCGTCATCGAGAAGGGAGAAATCCCGGCGGCATCTGAACAGAAGCAGAAGGAACGCTGATGAACAGAAAGAAAGCTGATGAACAGAAAGAAAGCTGATCATCTAGAAAGAAAACGCCCGGCTGTGCGAGCGTAAGCGTAAAACGCCGCGCAGTCGGGCTAAAAAACGAGAAAAGATAGCTTTCCCCTTCGGCAAAGACATGCTTGGAAGAGGTGGAGCTATCTTTTCTTATCTTTCGTCAGGCAATCCGTCAAACGCTTTTCTTGTTTACGAGATCAAACGTATGATGCTGGCAGCGCGGGCAGCCGCGCATTTTTAGCATTTCAATCGTAGAAAAGCGCTGCTGAAAGCCGACCTGCACGCTTCCATTGCATTCCCTGCAGCGGTATGTCCGCATCGTCCTTTTCACCTCGCCGGTATACAGCGCATCGTCGAAGCCTCCTTTTATTTTGGGAGTTGTCTGCTCAGTCGTTTTCAGTACGATCATCTGGCCTCTGTTCCCGATCATCTCCGCCCCCTCGTATTCATTGAAATGCGGAATGATCTCGCTGACCATCAGCCCCATCCGGATAAACTCGCGCTGCATATCGAGCATAAAGCCAGGCGATTTATGGGCGAAGGACAGGAAGATAGGCAGTCCTGTCTTTTGCTTGAGCAAACTGATTCCCCGTGAAACGAAAAGGCTCATGCCTGGCAGCGTATAGGGCGGGTCGGTGAAAAAACAGTCAAATGTGCCGAGCTGCTTCTGGGACAGAGGCTTGCGGAGGTCTGCACGGTGACCGCTGATCGGCAGGCCTTCGCGCCAAGCGATGTCCGCGATGAACGCAAGGAACCGATCATCGATGTCGACGACGGTGATCCATGCCTTGTGCTGGACCGCTTCCGGGAACAAACGCTTGAGCAGCAGTCCGAGAGATACGCTCACCAGATCATCATCGCCGACGCACAGAATCCTGCTGCCGATGAGCGCATGATGTTTCAGGCAAAGAATCGCCCGCCTCAAGCTGGTCTCCGGCGTGCATTTGGACTGGTCAATCTCTACATTTACCTGCGGACGAGCAGGGAACCATTCGTAGAGACGAGACAGGATGTCGGCGAGCTCGGCCTTCCAATCGCAGTCCTCCAGCAGCTTGCGGTACAAATCCATGTCCAAACCGTCGAAGCCCCACTTTTGCCGAACGTATTCTGCCCCTTCTTCGGTGCAGCAAACTCCGCGATCCTGGCGAAGCGCGCCCAATTTGATCAGCTCCTTTTTGATTGCAGCCGTCACGGGAACAGGCAGCAGGAGCTTGCGAGCCAATTCTTTCGTAGAGATGCCGGGATTGACAAAAGACTCCAGCAGGAGCTGTTCGATCGCCTGTACACCTTCCTGCAGGGTTATGCGTTTGCTTGCGAGTTCTATATAATTTTTCAATCGGATCACTCTTTTCATCGTTATTTTTCAAAAAACAAACAGGCAGAAAATGAACACAGCGTCCATCTTCTGCCTGTTTGGGCATGTGTTGACGATACACGGATTCCAGGGAGCAGGGTACGACAAATAAACGCTCCTCCGGGACATGCGTGTAAACAAACAAAACCGCGCATAAGAGCACGGTCGTCTGCAGTCAACAAAGATATTGAATGGGATGGCCGGTTCTTAACTAATTGGGTATCCCCTCATGTTCCCAGCACAAATAGACCACGAAAAATGTGGGTTTTTTGCAAGGAAAGCAGGAAAACACCCTATCAAATTTGATTAGTTAAGAACCAACGCGGACATCAAGACATCCCCTTAATTTCAGTAAAGTTATTCATAGTATAGCTGGAAGCGGATGGAATTGCAAGGCTGCTTCCATTTTTTCCATATCGGCGGAAGCCCGGATTCGCATCAGAAGACAGTGGCAGGAATAGGCCTTATTTCCATGCACTCGATCCCTTTACACAAGAGGGAGATAAAGATAACGTAAAGGATGGGAGTTTTATATCGAACGATTATCGATCCTGTGGATCAACCCGAAGGAGCTACACAGATGAATGTTGATAAGAACACGGAAAACTCTTGGGCATCACCCGATCGAGAGGCAGGAGCGGGGAGAATTCTCATGGTTGTCTCTGTTCAGCCTGAAAAAGAAGCGGTCTTGCGCGGACTGGGCGGCGACAGCCGGTTTGACGTCCTGGTAGGGGGCGTCGGTTCCGTAGCGGCTGCTGCCAGGACGGCCAGAAGACTGGCAACAGCAGAGTCCGGTTACAGCCTGGTCATCTGCGCAGGAATCGCCGGCGGATTTGTCGGCCAGGCGGAGGTAGGCTCTCTGGTCGTGGCTGCCGAGATTATCGCGGCCGATCTCGGAGCCGAGACGCCGGATGGCTTTTGCAGCGTGGACGAGCTCGGCTTCGGCTCCGCCCGCGTGCAGGTCGAAGATAAGCTCGCATCCCGCCTGACCGAGGCCTTGCGGGCAGCGGGACTTCCCGTCTGTCACGGTCCGATCTTGACGTTGTCGACGGTAACGGGCACAGCGGCTACCGCCTCTGAGCTGAAGGCCAGAGTCCCGGAAGCAGCCGCCGAAGCGATGGAGGGATACGGCGTCGCAATAGCTGCAAAGGACAGCGGCCTGCCTGTCCTGGAAATCCGTTCAATCTCCAATGCGGTCGGTCCGCGAAACAAGGCGGCATGGCGTATGAAAGAGGCCTTTGAGGCGCTCGAAGCCGCATGCAAAGTAATTCGGGAGGTACTATGATGAAGATTGCGTTTTCTCCTTGCCCTAATGACACATTTGTTTTTCACGCCTGGGTGCACGGACTGGTTCCCGGCGCTCCAAAGCTGGATGTGATGTATGCAGACATTGACATTACCAACGGACTTGCGGCAAGCGGACAGGGGCCGGAAGTGCTGAAGGTTTCCTATGCGGCTCTTCCGTGGCTGCTCGATGACTATGCTCTTCTGCCATGCGGCGGGGCGCTTGGCCGGGGCTGTGGCCCGCTTGTTTTGACGAAAGGCAGTCTCGCTGGAACGAACGATCCGTCCGTGCTGTCGGGCAAACGCGTGGCTGTCCCTAGCGAACGCTCCACGGCGTATCTGCTGTTCCGCTTGTGGGCAGCCCAGAATGTACCCGGAGGCGTGGGCGAAATCGTGGTCATGCCGTTTCACGAAATCATGCCCGCCGTCCGCGATGGATTGATCGATGCGGGACTGGTGATTCACGAGGCCCGCTTTACGTATCAGACGTATGGGCTGACAATGCTCGCTGATATGGGAAGCTGGTGGGAGTCGGACACCGGCCTGCCGATTCCGCTCGGTGCGATCATTGCCCGCCGTTCGCTCGACCTGGACAAGCTGGCGGAGTGGACGCGGGCGTCTGTCGAGTACGCCTGGGCGCATCCCGAGGCATCTCAAGACTACGTGATGAGCCACGCACAAGAAATGGACCCTGAGGTAGCCAAAGCTCACATCAATCTGTATGTGAACAGCTTCACGGCAAATTTGGGAGAAGACGGCTATGCCGCGGTGACGGCGCTGTTGGGCCGCGCTGCCGAGGAAGGACTCGTACCGAAGTTCGATCTGGCGGCGCTGCGAGTATAAAAGCGATTGATGCAACAAGGAAGGCTGAAGCCTCTGTCATTTGTTCAAACGAACAAGTGCAGGGGCTTTCTTTTATGGAGCGTGCCCAGCAAGCCGTTAATTGCTAGTTGGTGAAAGTCCAACCGAGGCAGGAGCCAAGTCACCTCGTAGCTGACAGGCA
>k87-2188261_pt1 | contig 12928 bp, 12 predicted proteins | sample MGYA00084031_6733416 | MGnify analysis MGYA00084031
AATTCCATCAGAAGCCATTGTTCAAACGGACAAAGTAGTGGTTGAATCACGGGAGGCAGCATTGGAAGAAGCAGGTGATCTGACAATACCTGTCGAAAAAGGAGACTTTAATCCGGAGTGCATTTACGCGGAACTTGGTGAAATTGCGAGTGGGACGAAACGTGGAAGGGAGAGCGATGACGAAACGACCGTTTTTAAATCGGTCGGCTTGGCTGCTGCCGACATAGTGGTCGCAAAAGAGATATATGAAAAGGCGATACGTGCTGGTTTTGGACAAAAAGTGTCCCTTTAAACCAAATAGATGTTCTTTTACATCGTGATGATGCACTTGTGCTTTGAAACAACTGTTGTATGGCGAAAAATAGAGCGAGATTCTTGCAGGAAGCATTGGCACGAATATTGCATAGTATTTAGTGGAGCATTAGCCGATTGGATAGGAGTGATTGCGTTGAACGTCATCGTATGCTTAAAACAGACATTTGATACAGAAGAGAGAATCGTGATTGAAGACGGAAAAGTTAGCGAAGACGGTGTCGAGTTCATTATCAACCCGTATGACGAGTACGCCGTGGAAGCCGCCATTCAGCTGAAAGAAGAACACGGTGGCGAAGTGACCGTCATCACCGTCGGCCCCGATCGGGCTGAACAGGCCTTGCGCACTGCCCTTGCGATGGGGGCGGACAAAGCTGTTCTCATCAATGACGAGTCGCTGTTCGGAGACGAGCACACCATCGCGAAAGTGCTGGCTCAAGCGATTAAGAGGCTGGATTACGACGTCATTCTTGCGGGCTACATGGCCGTCGACGGCGGTTCAGCCCAAGTGGGGCCCCGCCTGGCTGAAGAATTGGGCATTCCCCACATCTCCACGATTACAGATCTGAAAGTGGAGGGAAAAGAGGCCCTGGTCGAAAAAGACGTGGAAGGAGACACCGCTTACATGAAGGCACCCCTTCCAGCTTTGTTCACCGCCCAGCAAGGTTTGAACGAGCCCCGTTACCCGTCTCTGCCGGGAATCATGAAAGCGAAGCGCAAGCCGTTAGACAGGTGGGACGCCGACACCCTCGGCCTCAACCCAGAGGATCTCGTGTCTCCCACGGAAGTTTTGGAAGTTTACCTTCCGCCGGAAAAGAGTGCTGGCCGCGTGCTGGAAGGAGAATTGGAAGATCAGATAAAAGAACTCGTCCACTTACTGAAACACGAAGCGAAAGTCATTTAAGGGGGAAATGACCATGAGTCGACACGTCCTGGTGATCACCGAGTACCGCGACGGCACGTTGCGACAAGTGTCTTTTGAAGCCCTTACCGCTGCACGGCAAATAGCGGAAGGAGGACCGATCACAGCGTTGGTGACCGGGGACAGACACTCTGACGTGACAGAGGAACTGGCCCGTTATGGTGCCACCCGCGTTTTGTTCATCACCCACGAACAGCTTCGACAGCCGATTGCGGACGTCCACGTTCAGGCGTGGATGTACGCAGTGGAACAGGAAAAACCGGACGCCATCCTGGCCCCGCATACGGCCATCGGAAAGGACGTCAGTCCCCGCGTTGCCGTTAAACTGGATGTAGGATTGATAACAGACTGTACTGCAATTCGTGTGGAAAACAAGCGCGTCGTCTTTACACGCCCCATCTACGCCGGTAAAGCGTTCATGAAAAAAGCGTTTAAAAGTGAAAAGTGTCTCTTTGCCACTATCCGGCCCAACAACGTAACCGCCGAACCCGTGGACACGCCGGCGGAACCCGTTGAAACCACTGTGAATCTGGAGTTGCCGGCCGACGCGGTTCAGACGTCTGTGGAACGGGTGGAGCGGAAGGCGACATCGGGTGTCGACTTGAGTGAAGCCCGAATCGTCGTTGCCGGCGGGCGAGGCGTCAAAAGCGAAGCGGGATTTGAACCGCTGTACGAACTGGCCGACGTCCTTAAAGCGGCTGTCGGTGCTTCCCGGGGGGCGTGTGATGCCGGGTACTGTGACTACGCTTTGCAAATCGGGCAAACCGGAAAAGTCGTTACACCGGAACTGTACATCGCCTGCGGCATCTCTGGAGCCATCCAACACCTTGCGGGGATGTCCAACTCAAAAGTGATCGTCGCCATCAACAAAGATCCTGACGCTAATATTTTTAAAGTCGCGGACTACGGCATCGTCGGCGACTTGTTTGAAGTGGTGCCGAAACTGACAGAACAGTTGCGAAGTGTGTGGCAGTCGGCATAAAAATGAGCGGATGTGCCGATACCGTGAGCAGCGCATCGAAAGAAAAGGAAGACGGGGAGAAACCTGTCAGGGGGTAGGGGTAAATGGGCAAAGGGAAAACATTGCGGTTTCAGTCAAAGCGTACAAGTCACATTCCGCCATACATGTTTGCAGAACTGAATGTGAAAAAAGCCCGTTTGAAAGAGACTGGTATGGATTTGATTGATCTCGGGATTGGGGAGCCAGGTTTTTCTCCCCCGCCACACATTATTGAAAGATTGGGAGAAGAAATACGAAAAAGTGAAAACTCTATGTACCCCAGTTATATCGGGTGCCGAGAATTTCGCGAAGCGGTGTCCCGGTACTACAAGGAACGTTACGATGTGGAATTGGACCCGGATACAGAAGTGATAGCCCTTATCGGATCAAAGGAGGGGGTGGCCAATCTCATCCTGTCTCAACTCGATCCAGGGGACCTTGCCCTTGTCCCAGATCCGTGTTATCCGGTGTACCGCATGGCGACCTTGCTTGCCGACGGAGAATGCTATTCACTGCCATTGAAACCGGAAAACGCATTTTTGCCGGACTACCCTGAGATAGAAGAATCTGTCCGGGAGCGGGCCCGTTTATTAGTCGTCAACTATCCCAATAATCCGACGACTGCGACCGCCGATCAAGGCTTTTATGAACGTACCGTCGCCTTTGCGAAACGACATAAAACGATCGTGGTTCACGACTTTGCCTACAATGAGATCTCTTTTAACGGTTACGAGCCCGTAAGCATTTTACAGGTAGAGGGAGCGAAAGACGTTGCCGTCGAGCTGGGTTCACTGTCCAAAACATTTTGCATCCCTGGGTGGCGCATCGGGTACGCCGTCGGAAATCGGGACGCCATTCATGCTCTGAAAACCGTTAAGAGTAACACGGATTCGGGACAATACAGTGCTGTTCAACGCACGGCGGCTTATGCCCTTAACGGCCCGAGGGCGTTTTTAGAAGAGAACCTCAAGATATATCGGAAAAGGCAGCAGGTCGTCGTCTCGGGGTTGAGGGAAATTGGAATGGAGGTGGCAGAACCGAGAGCGACGTTTTTTGTGTGGGCACCTTTGCCTGAAGAACATTCGAACTCCGCTCGTTTCGCAGAGAAAGTTTTAGAGGACACCGGTGTCGTTGTGGCGCCGGGCGCCGCTTTCGGGTCATGCGGGGAAGGGTATATCCGCCTTTCGCTTTCCGCTCCGACTGAACGTTTGCAAGAGGCAATAGCGCGTATGAGAACGTCTTTAAAACGTTGAGGGAATGAACATGTACAGTGTGTTATATTCTATGTAAACACTTTTTCACGAGGTGGAGGTCAAGATGAGAGTGCTCATTGTGGGTGCCAGTGGCACCATCGGGCAGGCTGTGGCGAAACAACTGGACGAACGTCACGACATTATTCGCGCCGGGCGGAAAGGGCCAGACGTTTCCGTCGACATAACATCCGTTGACAGTATCAGGCACATGTATGAACAAATCGGTCCCATTGACGCCGTCGTCAGTACAGCCGGGAGTGCACATTTTGCTCCCCTTACCGAGTTAACACCGGAACTGAATGAAATCGCTGTCGAAAACAAACTTAAAGGTCAAATCAACCTCGTGCTGTTGGGGATGCAAAATGTCAATGATAACGGAAGCTTTACGTTGACAACCGGCATCTTGATGGACGATCCTATTCCGCAGGGGAGCTCGTCGGCCATGGCAAACGGCGGTATCAAGGCATTCGTAAAGTCAGCCGCTATTGAATTACCCCGGGGGATTCGCATAAATAGTGTGAGTCCGAATGTCTTAAAAGAGTCGTTACATAAATACGGCGACTTTTTTCCCGGTTATGAGGCAGTTTCGGCCGAGCGCGTCGCCATTGCTTACCAAAAAAGCGTAGAGGGAGCTCAAACTGGACAAACGTACGAGGTGTATTAAAACAGTGCATGGCCATTTCGTTTAAGCACGAGGCGAGACGTGTTCCGCGCAGTCGACTGCTGCCTTTTATTTTTTTATGTTATAGTAAACTGACGCCCATTGCATGACAATAAGCGTCGGAAAGGAGAATGGAATGTGGAAGCGACATGGCTATCGGTTTTGCCGCCCCTTATTGCCATCGGGTTTGCGTTGTGGACTCGCGAGGTGATTCTATCGCTTTTGCTGGGAATTTTGAGTGGGGCGTTGATACTGTCCGGTTTTTCCCTGACAGAAGCTCTGGGTGAGACGTTTACGACTGTTTTTGCACAATTGGCAGATCCAGAATGGAATGTGCCGATTCTCGCGTTTTTGTTGTTATTAGGTGGGCTGACGGCACTCATTACGGAGTCCGGGGGCACGGAAGCGTTCGGCCGCTGGGCGATGACAAAAGTCAAAACGCGTGTCGGCGCTCAACTCATGACGTTTTTCACGGGGGGTCTCATCTTTATTGACGACTATTTCAACAGTTTGGCCGTCGGTCAGATCACCCGGCCCATTACGGACAGGCACGGCATTTCCCGCGCTAAACTGGCTTATTTAATCGATTCAACGGCTGCCCCCATCTGCATTCTCGTGCCGCTGTCCAGCTGGGGAGCGTATTTGCTTACGCTGCTAGCAGAACCGGTACAAACATACGGTGTGGCGAATGATCCGCTTTCCGCTTTCGTGATGATGGTCCCGATGAATTACTATGCGATAGGAGCACTCATTTTGCTCGTCATGACGGTGTACCTGAAAATCAATTTAAAGCCGATGGATCGTTTCGAAAGGGAAGCGATGCGCCGCGATCCAACACGAGCGGGAGAAGAAAGGAGCGATACAGCCAGCCAAGTGTCGGACTTGTTGCTGCCGATCCTCGTTCTCATTGTCGGTACGTTGTTCTTTATCTTGCAGACGGGCGGATATTTACAAGGCGGTGTGGGGATATTTGAAGCGCTGGAAAACACAAACGCCGCGATGTCCCTCGCGTACGCGGGTACCTTAGCCATCGTATTCGCTGCCCTGCTGTACATACCGCGCAAGCGCATGGCTGCGAAACAGTTTATACCGACCTTCGTCAAAGGAATGGAAAGCATGTTGATCGCCGTCGTCATCTTAATCCTGGCCTGGTCGATTGGCGACATCGTCGACCGCTTGGAAACCGGGCCGTATCTGGCGACCCTCGCTGAAGCGGGGCTTCAAGCGTGGCTCATCCCGGCGGTGCTGTTCTTGCTGTCCGGCGTGATGGCGTTTGCCACTGGCACGTCCTGGGGAACGTTTGCGATTATGATTCCCATCGCTTCCAGCGTCGTCGGGAGTGTACAGCCGGAGTGGGTGTTGCCTGCTATTGCCGCTGTTTTGGCCGGTGCTGTTTTCGGGGACCACAGCTCGCCGATTTCGGATACGACGGTGCTCTCGTCAGCCGGTGCTGAATGTGACCACATCGACCACGTGAGGACCCAATTGCCGTACGCCCTTTTAGCCGCCACGGCGTCTTTTGTGGGGTACATTGTGTTCGGACTGACAGCCCAAATCTGGCTCGGCCTCATCGTCTCGGTTGCCCTGTTGGTTGGATTCGTCTGGCTGGCGGGAAGAAAGTTGGTCGACGCCTGATGAAGTAAAGTAAATGAAGGTAGACTTGGACTTGTAAGAGCGGTGCTGCCCATTGTGAAGATCGCCTTTATGCTTTAGGTGGTTTCGTGCTATTCTACTTAAAGTGGTCGTTTCAATCTGACGTGAGAGGTGATGGTGAATTGCATATCAAAAAAGGGGACGCCTTCGTTCCGAAGCGGAGCGATTATGTCAAATTCCTCGTTCCGTCCCTCATCGGAATTTTTCTGTTTATTGTGCCAATTAGGTATAAAGGTGAGATCACCCTCCCCGTAGCCTTTCTCGCCAACGGGTTAGGAGATATTTTGGCCGATGTCTTGCCGTTTATCGCTGTCCTCTTACTGCTCGTCACGGTACTGTTGACGGTAGTGGCAAAAGTGTTTAAACCGGAATTTATGATGAACCGCGCCTACCTGAAAGGGTTGTTCGACGTCGGCTACCTTTGGGTAACGGCGCGAGTGCTCGGAGCCCTGTTCGCAGTGATGACGTACTACGAGCTCGGACCGGAGATCGTCTGGTCCGAAAATACGGGTGCGATCGCCCTGTACGATTTGGCTTCCTTTCTGCTCGTCATCTTTTTGTTTGCCGGGTTACTGCTCCCGCTTCTTCTCAACTTTGGATTGCTAGAGTTTTTCGGCACGCTCATGTCCAAAGTGATGCGCCCGCTCTTTACGTTGCCAGGGCGATCGGCGATCGACTGTTTGGCTTCCTGGATCGGGGACGGGACGATCGGCGTGTTGTTGACGAGCAAACAGTACGAAGAAGGTTATTACTCGAAGCGGGAAGCGGCGGTCATCGGGACGACGTTTTCCCTCGTGTCGATTACGTTCAGTATTGTCGTTCTCGGCTATATGGATCTGATGCACCTTTTTCCCAAGTACTATTTAACCATTGTCGCCGCGGGACTGGTTGCCGCGGTGATTATGCCGCGCATTCCGCCCCTGTCGCGGAAGTCGGATGATTACTTTGAGCCGGTCGGAAAGCAGTTGGACAACACAGTGTCTGACGATGCACCCCTCTTCAAAAAAGCGTTGACACTTGCTGCTGAACAAGCTCGTAAAGTAAAGGGAGCTTCGGCCGTTGTCAAAGGCGGGGTTCAAAACGTCCTCGACATGTGGATTGGAGTCGTGCCCGTCGTTGTGACGCTGGCGACCCTCGCGAACATCGTCGTCGAATACACGCCGTTTTTTGAATATCTCGGTGCGCCGTTTGTTCCGTTACTCTCACTGTTGCAGGTACCGGAAGCATCGGAAGCGGCACAAACAGTTGTCGTCGGTTTCGCCGACATGCTTTTGCCCGCTCTTATCGGCAGCGGCATCATCGAAAGCGAGTTCACAAAGTTTGTCATTGCCAGCTTATCGGTGACACAGCTCATTTACTTGTCCGAAGTCGGGGCTCTGTTGCTCGGTTCCAAATTGCCGGTTAATTTTCTCGATTTGATCATCATCTTTCTGGAACGGACCGTTATTACGTTGCCGGTGATCGTATTCATGGCGCATTTACTGTTTTAAGCACTATTCAAAAAAGCTGGGAGCTGTCCATGTCGATCCGATGACAGGGTCTTACCCGGTACGGACGCTCGCCTACAGCTGACAACGTCCGTCCGGATTTAGACCCTCACGATATGTGGTAGAATAGTTGTATCTCATTGGGGGAGGATTTAAAGGGTGTCAGCGAGACAGAAAGAAGAGAAAAAAATCGTCAGTCTTATTCGCATGATTAATCTGATTCAGCAAGCGCCTGGCATCAAGCCGAAAGAGCTGGCAGAACGACTGGGCGTCAACGAGCGTCTCATTTACCGTTACAAGCGGGACTTGGAGGATGCTAACATTCCGATCAAGAGCGATGGGTACGGTAAAGGCTACACGTACGCTGGCGATTTCGCCATGTACCCCCTCGATTTAACCGAAAAAGAATTGATGTCTTTCACCGTGATCCCGATGGCGATTCGGCAGTTGGGCAACCAGGTGCCGAAGGAATGGCTGAGCGCTTACGAGAAAATTGCTGCTTCATTGACCAGTTCAAGGCGTGACAGGCGTCGAACTTGGCAAAAATTGAGTGAACACATTTTACTGGGAACGTCGTTGAGCACCCAACTCGTCAACGCAGAGGAGCAAGACGTCGACAGTGGGGCTGAGGGGCGGGATTTGGGCGATTTGTTGCTGGCCATAGCCGAACAGCGGACGATTGAAGTCGTGTATCACACGTTGAGTCGCGACACGATAAACAGAAGAAAGATTGACCCGTACTACTTGATTCCGAAGGACAACCGCTTTTACGTCATTGGCTACTGTCATTTGAAAAAGGAAGTGCGCACGTTTCGCTTCAGCCGTTTTCGCGAGATGACGTTGACGAAGGAGACATTTCAAAAGGGGACCTTTCATCTGGGCAAGTATTTGGAAAACGTGTGGAACATCGAAAAAAAGGATGAAAACGTCCGCTTTGTCGTCCGGTTCAGCGCGGACATTTCACGCTACGTGTTAGAAGAAGAAGTGGCAGTGAAACCGAAGGTGACTCAAAACGAAGACGGCAGTATTGTGATGGAAGTGACAGTATCCAGCGGAGACGAGTTTTTGCGTTGGCTGATGCAGTACGGACCAGAGGCGGAGATTGTGGAACCTCAGCATTACCGTGAAAAAATGCGGGCGCTCGTTGGACGGTGGTCTCGTTTGTACCGAGCTTAACTGTGAACGTGAATCCATTTCCAACCGGTTGCCAAAATTGTGATAAGCTATAAAATGAAAGTGATACTTATCCCTCGAACAGGGATATATTTTTTGGGAGGTTTTTTTATGAAAGAGAGGCGAAACCTTTGGCGAACTCAGACGATGGATGTATCCGTCGTTCGACAACTGAACCGAGAGGATGACGACTGTGAGCCTTGAGTCCGATGCGTTGCGAAAACGCTTAATTGAACAGCTGACGTTCTTTGATGAGAACAAAATGCAGTTGTTGGACACGTATTTTCCCCACGATCGCTTTGGCTACCAAGAGCGGGAAAGGTATCTTCATTTTTTGGACCGATACGTGAAAGCAGTGGAAACGATTGTGCAACAGCTGAATGAGGCGTCTGGTTCCGCCATTCCGAAAGTGCTGATCGGCTGTGAGGTGTTGCTGTTTTACGAGGAGTACGACGAAGAAGACACGCTCACGATATGCTTTCCGGAAAAAGCGGACCCCGATTCGGGAAAGGTGTCGTTTCTTTCCCCCATTGCGTCACAGATTTTACTCCGCTCAGTGGACGACACTGTACAGCTCAATACGCCGCAAGGAGATACAAGTGTCACCATCCGGGATATTCGCTTCGCCGACTGGTGACAGGACAGCCCTTGATTCCGTCCGATCAAGGGCTTTTGTATGGAAAAATGGTATAATAACTCTGAAGTGATCCCTGAGATTCGCTTTTGGGAGGAAAAACCGTGTTATACCGAATCGCGTACATCGTGCTGTATACTTGGCTACATATTCGATTTCGCATTCAGATTAAAGGTGTCGAGCACATTCCCGACGGCGGGTGTATTCTCGCCATGAACCATACGAGCAACTACGACCCGATCATCGTAGGGGCTCACACGCCGCGAAAGATGTACATCATGGCCAAAAAAGAGTTGTTTTCCAACCGGGTGTTCGATTACGTTTTGCGTCGGCTCGGCGGTTTTCCCGTCAATCGAGAGGGGGCCGACATCCGCTCGTTGCGCCATGCGCTAAAGCTGCTGGAAGAAGGGAAAATTTTTGCCATATTTATTGAGGGGACGCGATCGAAGACCGGCCAGTTGCAAGTGCCGAAAAAAGGGGTCGGCTTTATCGCCAGGAAAAGCCAAGCTCCCGTCATCCCGACGTACATATACGGGGTCAAACGGGGATGGTTTGCCAAGGCGGGTGTGACGTTCGGTCCGCCTGTCCGCGTTGAAGATGAAGAGGATTATGAGGCGATTGCCAATAAGATTGCAGATGCCATACAGGAGCTCGTTGAAGCGGAAAAGGCCGATTGAACCGTAGCAGTCAGTGGTGAAGTCCGACACAACGGGCCTTCACCACTTTTGAACTTCCGGGTTTCGCTCAGTTGTCACGGTTGAAGCAACGTGAGAAACTCGCGCATGAAGCCAGGCAAATCTGGCCAGGCATGTCCGGAGACGAGGTTGCCCTCCACGTGGAGCGGCTGTTCCACGTAGGTGGCGCCCATTCGTTCTACCGACGGCTTGCAGGCAATGTAAGCTGTCATTTCACGTCCTGCCATGACATCTGGTACGACTTCCAGCACTTGCGAAGCGTGGCATATAGCTCCGACCGGCTTTTGGTTTTCAAAGAAGTGTCGGACGATGCCGGGGAGGTGTTCATTCAGACGAATGTACTCCGGCGCCCGACCACCTGGGATGATGAGCCCGTCGTAATCGGCCGGATTGACTTCCTCAAAGCTGATGTCTGATTCAATGAAGTATCCCTGTTTCTCTTCATAGGTGTCCCAACCGGTGAAATCGTGGACGACTGTTTGCAACTTTTTCTTTTCTGGCGAAGCGATGGTCACCTCTACGCCCGCTTCTTGCAAACGAAAGTAAGGATAGTAGATTTCCAACGCTTCGACAGCATCACCGGAGACGATCAACACGTGCTTGCTCATCACACACTCCTCCTACATGTACTTTACTTAAAATATACCTAAATTGAGGTTCGAAAACAAACAGTTGCCTGACAAGTTTGGCCATGTGGTAATATGTAATTAAAAAATGTAAACGGTGGGAGCGTGAGGACAGCGTGGACAAAATTCACGTCCTACTCGTGCGTGAATGGGATCAGCAAATGGGCGGCAGCGGTTGTTGCGGGCGTATCGAAGGTGATTGGGCGAGAAAGGTGTTTTCAGAGAGGCGGGCACGAATGGAGCAAATGGGAGCCGTATACCGCGCCCTGTACGAAGCGTTTCCGAACCAAATAGAGGTGGAAGTCGTCGATCCGCGCAACTTGATTGCATACACAGCCGTCGTGTTGCGGGAACAAAACAAACGCGACATGAGCGTTTGGCAAAAAGTGAAGCAGTGGGTGCAAGGATTGAATCAAAGTGCCGTCTTTGTCAACGGAGAGCTGGTCTTTCGGAGAGAGGTGCCAACACCGGAGCAAGTCGTTTCTACCGTTGGAACGATGGCGTGACGGGCTGGTACATAAAAAATTTTAGAACTAACGAAATGGTCGCAAAACGACGAAATAATAGATATAAAGAACTGGGTCTAAAGACTCACAATATTGAGGGGATTGGAAATGGAGAAGCAGGTACGGGCAGCGGAAATGCTGTACCACTTGACAAAGCCCAATCAATTCGTGCAAATCGCGCTGTCTCGCGTAAACGAGCTGGAATATGAGATCAGGGTCGAGTATTCAAATTCGCGTGATTTTAGCGCTGTTGAAACAGGTGATGTGTTCACGCTGTCCGATTTGCACGAAGCGATGAACGTCTACCGTGACTGCTACGTCGCTTTGTTGCGCAAGGGGTATTGCTACTGGGGGCTCATTCCCCGGGACCGGAACGAATGGGAACGGACGGCGGAGAAAAACCGCCTGCTCTACTTTATTGAAGAATACTGTCACTTGAAAGCGTTGAAAGAGTTGAGAGAATGGCGGGACGAACAGGCAGACAAAGAAGGGGTACGACACAGCGCCGTTTTTTCTGACCGCAACTTGCGTACGTTGGCGACGTTCTTGCCCCAAAACAGGGAAGAGCTGATGAATTGCCCTGGGATTGGCGAAGCGAAGCAGACGTTGTACGGAAGTGAACTGTTAACCATATGTAGACGGTACAAACGAAAGTTCAGCACACCGCTGCCGAGCATACTGCCAAAATACAAGTACAAAGACGGGGAGGAGGAGCGGTTTCGCCCCTTCCGCGTAAAGCGCATCCCCGCTAAAAATTCGAGTGCATTACGGGAGAAAGTGTTGCGCATTGGCGAGACCGGTCGCGATGTGCAAGAACTCTCTATTCTGTCCAAGATCGATGACCGGGAAACGCGGCGCCGCGTGGCCTCAGCGGCGAACAAACTGCGCAATCCAGAGGTGACGCGCTCGATTCGCCATTTGTTGTTCGATGAGGGGCCGCAAGTTCGTCAGTTTATGTTGCGTGCCATTATTTCTTCTGATTTACGGGAAGAAATGGCAGACGACGTGCGCCTGTTGCTTGAAATCGAACCTAAATCGTACAACCGCGCTTTGTGCAAGCGCATCCTTGCCCAGTAGCGGGCACACCAAAACGCCGTTGAATAAAAGGGTGAAGGACGTGACGACATTTATCGGGATTGACGGTGGAGGAACGAAGACGTCTGCTGTCGTCGCAAATGAGCGGGGGACGATTCTCGGAGAAGCGACAGCGGGGCCGAGCAACCCGAACGGAAGCGACATGGAGCGGATTGGCGACGTGTTCCGCTCGGTAAAGCGGCAATTGACGCCATACGTCGGACATTGGAAGCATGCAGTGGTGTTCGCGGGGATTGCCGGCGTCTCGCACCGGGACGTACACGACGCGTTACGGCGTTGTTTACAAAATGTGTTCAGCGATGTTCAAAAGCTTACACTGGATCACGACGGGATGAATGCACTGGCCTCTGTGACGTACGGTGAACCGGGGGTGATTCAAATCGCCGGTACCGGTTCGCTGACGTTCGGTGTGGGGAAACAGGGAACCCGTTGCCGTATCGGCGGCTGGGGTTATTTACTCGGCGACGAAGGAAGCGGGTTCGACTTGGGAAGGCGGGCGTTAATCCAGGTGATGAAAGCTTACGACGGCAGGGGGCGTCCCACCGTCTTGACGGATTTGGCCCTCAAAAAATGGGGACTCGAAAGTCCGGAAGATGTGATCCCGTACGTGTACCGTCACGATGTCAGACGGATTTTGGCGTCGTTCACGTATGAACTGTTTCAAGCGGCCGAAAACGATGACACCGTGGCTCGAAGCGTGATAGAAGAAGCGGCCGAAGAGTTGGCGCTCTCGATTCTCACCGCTCTTGAGTCACTCGATCTACTGGATGAACCGGTGCCCGTCGGCTTAATTGGAGGAGCGTTTCAACCTCTCCTCATTCGTGCCCTTGAGAAAAAGCTTTCCGGAACTGCTGTTCACCCGTCACGCCTTTTGCGTCCGCAAGTCAAACCGGTTGTCGGGGCACTGGCCT
>k87-146280_pt1 | contig 12913 bp, 6 predicted proteins | sample MGYA00084031_6733416 | MGnify analysis MGYA00084031
CGCGCCGGCTCGATCAGGGTGGAGCCCGAATCCGATGAGTGAATCCGACCCCACGAGCACCACGCCTCAGGCGGCCTCCTCGTCCGAACCGGCATCGTCTGGACGAACCGGGGCAGTACGGTCGCGTGATCACCGGACCGCGAAGATCGTCGCCGTCGTCGCCGGCCTGCTCGGCTTCCTGCTGGCCGTGGTGACGCCGATCCTGCCGGTGAACCAGACGACCGCCGAACTGTCCTGGCCGCAGGGTGATTCGGTGTCCGACGTGGCCGCGCCGCTCGTCGCCTTCGTGCCTGTCGACATGGACATGTCGGTGCCGTGTTCGCTGGCGTCGCGCCTGCCCGAGCAGGGCGGCGTCCTGTTGTCGACGATCCCGGAGGGCGGGCAGGACGCCTCCGCCCGCGGCCTGTTCGTCCGCGCGACGGCGGACGCGCTGACGATGATCGACCGCAACGTGGTGCTCCTCAACGCCGATCGCGCCGCGGCGCAGTCGAATCCGGATTGCCGGATCGTCTTCCACGCCGACGGCGAGGGCGTCGCCGGTCGTATCGAGGGCATGCCGGAACCCGACGAGCGCACCGGCGCCCTGTACAGCTTCGACATCCCCGACCACGAGATGCGCCCGCAGATCGTCGGCGTCTACAGCGACCTGCCCGCCGGCGTCTCGCGCGACGGCCTGTCGCTGCACGCGACGATCGACACCCGCTACGTCAGTTCGCCCACGCCGCTGAAGCTCGCGGTGATCGTGCTGGGCATCCTGATGACGATCGCCTCGCTCGTCGCGCTCGGCATCCTCGACCACCGGGACGGCCGCCGGCACAAGCGGTTCCTGCCCGCGGGCTGGTGGACTATCCGCCCGCCCGACGTCGCGGTGCTGCTCATCCTCGCGTTCTGGTGGTTCGCCGGGGCGAACACCTCCGACGACGGCTACAACTTCACCGTCGGCCGCATCACGAGCGAGGCCGGCTACGCCGACAACTACTTCCGCTACTTCGGCGTCCCGCAGGACCCGTTCGGCTGGCACTTCCAGGTGATCTCCTGGATGTCGCACGTGAGCGTGGCGGCGCCGTGGATGCGCCTGCCCGCCTTCCTGCTCGGCCTGCTCGGCTGGTGGCTGATCAGCCGTGAGGTGATCCCGCGCCTGGGTCGCGCGGTCCGCAACAGCACCCCGGCGGTGTGGTCGGCGGCCTTCGTGTACCTGGCGATCTGGCTTCCGTTCAACAACGGCCTGCGTCCCGAGCCCGCCGAGGCCGTCGGGGCCCTGCTGACCTGGTGCTGCGTGGAGCGCGCCATCGCCACGCGCCGCCTGCTGCCGTATGCGGTCGCGGTGGTGACCGCCGCATTCACCCTCGCCCTCGCGCCCGGTGGCCTCATGGCCGTGGCGGCGCTGCTCGCGGGCATCCGCCCGATCATCAAGACCGTGGTGTCGCGGCGGTCCCGCGACGGGCTGCTGCCGATGCTGGCGCCGATCCTGGCCGCCGGCACCGCGGTGCTCTACCAGATCTTCTTCGACCAGCCGCTCGCCCCGCTGATCGCGGGCAACAAGGTCGCCTCCGACGTCGGCCCGACGCTTGAGTGGTGGCAGGAGCCGATCCGGTACTACTACCTCATCCTGCCCACCGCCGACGGCACGCTGTCGCGCCGCTTCGGTGTGCTGATGATGATCCTGTGCCTGTTCGTCGTGCTGTTGCGACTGCTGCGTCGCGAGCACCCGAACGGCGTCTCGCGCGCACCGATCTGGCGCCTGATCGCGGTCACCTTCGGCACGATGTTCTTCATCGCGTTCACCCCGACCAAGTGGACCCACCACTTCGGCGTGTACGCCGGCATCGCGGCGGGCCTCGCGGCCGCCGCCGGCGCCATGATGGCCCCGGCCATCCTGCGCTCGCGCCGCAACCGCACGTTCTTCGCCGCCGCCGTCCTGGCCGTCACCGGAATATCCTTCTCCGGCACCAACGGCTGGTGGTTCGTCGGCAGCTATGGCGTGCCCTGGTGGGACCGGCCGCCGACCCTGGCCGGTGTCGAGATCGCCTGGCTGATCCTGGCCGCCGCGGTCGTCACCGCGCTGGCCGGCCTGTGGTTCCACTTCCGCGACGACTTCGTCGACGAGCAGACCCGCACCCGCGGCGGCGACCACTGGTACTCGAAGCTGAAGTTCTCGCCGCTGCCGGTGATCTCGGGCCTGATGGTGCTGTTCATGGTCGCCTCGTTCGCCAAGGGCGCCTACGCGCAGCGCGATTCGTGGTCGTGGATGAAGTCGAACGCCCGTGCGCTGGCCGGCAATTCGTGCGGTCTGGCCAACGACGTCCTCGTCGAGGCCGATCCGAACGCGGGTCTGCTCGAGCCGGCCGCGGTCGGCGGCCGCCCCGCCCCGGGCATCGCGGCCGCGCTGGCCGGCCCGGACGCGGAGGGCTTCAGCCCGAACGGGGTCCCGAACAAGCTCTCGGTGGATGCCACCGTCGACGACGACTCGGCCACCTCGAGTGCGCAGAACACCGCACAGAGCGGGGCCGGCGCCGACGAGTCGGCGGACTCGTCGTCGGCCCAGGGAGGCACCGAGGGCGGCCGCGGCGTGCGCGGCATCAACGGCTCGACGGTGCGCCTGCCCTTCGGCCTCAACCCCGCCGTGACGCCGGTCCTCGGCAGCTACGGCTCGCCGTCGGGCACCGCCTCGCTGACCACCGACTGGTACCGGATGCCGCCGCGCTCGGCCGATGCCCCGTTGCTGACGATCGCGGTCGCCGGCCAGGTCGAGGCCGTCGACGGCATCGGCGTGGTTCACCGCGGACAGAAGGTGCTCGCCGAGTTCGGCCGCCTCGGCCCGGACGGCCGCGTGATCCCGGTGGGCACGATGTTCCCGATCGACATCGGCGAGGCCCCGACCTGGCGCAACCTGCGGTTCCCGCTGTCCGACGCCCCGGAGGCCGACGTCGTGCGCATCCAGGTCGCCGACACCTCGGCGGCGGATTGGGTGGCGATCACCCCGCCGCGCGTCAGCGAGCTGAAGACGCTCAACGACGTGGTCGGCACGACCGATCCGGTGTTCATCGACTGGCTGCCGGGCTTCGTGTTCCCCTGCCAGCAGCCGATGAAGGTCCGCAACGGCGTCCTCGAGGTGCCGAAGTGGCGGATCATGCCCGACGCCGAGGCCACCCGGAAGAACAGCCAGACCTGGATGTCGGGCACCGCGGGCGGTCCGCTGGGCATCACCGAGGCGATGCTGCGCCCGACCCTGATGCCGACGTACCTGCGCAACAACTGGGGACGCGACTGGGGCGGCCTGCAGAAGTTCACCGAGATCATCCCGGCGCCGCCGGCGCACATCGACCTCGGCGAGGCCCGGCGCTCCGGCCTGTACGACCCGGCTCCGATGCGGTCGAGCGGATACGCCTGACGGTTCTCGCCCGGCGGGCAGGGGTGTGACGCGACTACCCCGTGCACCCCTGCCCAAACCCCGCCGGCCTGCTTCGTGACCCCCTCGTGACCCGCAGTCTCGGTTGCGTCTCTCATCGTCGTCGGGCCTCGTCGCCGCGGCCCGTCACGCCTAGCGTCGAACCCATGACCAAGTTCACGGCACCAGGACTCAGTACCGAAGCAGCCGACGAGGTGGCCGGGATTCTGCAGGAGCGCCTCAGCGCCCTCAACGATCTCCACCTCACGCTCAAGCACATCCACTGGAACGTGGTGGGGGCCAACTTCATCGGCGTGCACAAGATGATCGACCCGCAGGTCGAGCTCGTCCGCGGCTACGCCGACACCGTCGCCGAGCGCATCGCGACCCTCGGCTCCTCGCCCAAGGGGACCGCCAAGGCCATCGAGGACGACCGCAGCTGGAGTGACTACTCGATCGGCCGCGACACCGCCCAGGCCCATCTCGGCGCCCTCGACCTCGTCTACGACGGGTTCGTGACCTCCCATCGCGACGCCATCGACAAGATCGGCGAGCTCGACCCGATCACCGAGGACGTCCTCATCGGCCAGACCGCCGAGCTGGAGAAGTTCCAGTGGTTCGTGCGCGCCCACCTGGAGAGCTACACCGGCGAGCTGAAGCACGCGGGGGCCTCCGGCGAGCAGGAAGCCGCCGACGCCGCGCGCTGACCCGCCTCCCACGTCCGTTCACCGCCCCTGACGACGAGATGCCTGTGTAGGCTTGTGCACAGGCATTTCGCCGTTGAACAGGATGTGTAGAACCCGCGTCCATCGCATCCATCGGGGCACCTTCGCTTCGAGAGAGAGGTACGTGTGACCGATGCCGAGGCACGAACATTCACCCTGTTCGACGATCTGGAGCTCGACATGCAGTTCGCGCCGGTCTGCCGGCTGTCCGACGGCGCCCTCGCGGCCGTCGAGCTGCAGCTCCGCGGCCCGTCGGGCACCCGCCTGGCCACCGCCGCCGCCCTCAAGCGCGCCGCCCGCCTCGTCGAGGAGCATCCCGTCCTCGACCAGCGCAAGCGCAAGATGGCCACCAGCCCGCGCGCTCAGTCGATCGCCAAGATCCTGCCGCTGCTGGTCAACCTCGACCTGGACCTCATCGACGACCTCGACGACGAGACCACCCGCACGCTGGAACGCCACGTGATGGTGGTGCTCCCGGACGCCGTCGAGCGCAGCCCGCAGCGCGTCCTCGCCCGCGTGGCCCGCGCCCGCAAGGCGGGCAAGATCATCTGCGTCGACGGGCTCGTCCGCAGCGAGCACGCCGCGACCCTGCTGTCGCTGGTCGAGCCGGACATCATCGTCACCGGCGCCGACCTCCTCCGTCGGCAGGCCTCGGCCGATTCCGCCCAGCTCGCGCACGCGCTGGCCGCCCACACCGAACGCAGCCACGCCGTGGTGATCGCCGAGGGCGTCGACGACGAATCCAGCCGGGTCACCGCCCAGACGATGGGCGCCGCATTCGGCATCGGCGACCTCTATCCCCCGGTCTCCGACCCGGCCGTGCTGTCCGGCCGGACCATCGTCCCGTTGCCCGACATGCCGGTGTGGACCACCCCGGACCCCGACAAGTCGACCCCGTACCGGATAGCGTCGACGTCCATCGAACCCAGGATGGGCAACAAGCGCCTGCTCGTCGAGATGAGCAAGGCGCTCGAGCACCAGGCCGCGATCGGCGGCGCCGCGATCGTGCTGGGCACCTTCCAGTTCGCCAAGCACTTCACGCCGCGCACCGCCAAGCGGTGGCGCGAGATGTCGGAGAGGACCGGCCTGGCCGGCGTCTACGGCGTCGGACTCCCCGACATCCGCGACGGCAACGTGCACCGGGCGCCCCTCGACCCCGAGGACGACCTGGTCGACGAGTGGACGGTGGCGGTCCTCGGACCGCACTTCGCCGCGCTGCTGTCCGCCCGCGACCAGCACGACGCCGGCCCCGACCTCGAGCGCACCTTCGAGTTCGTGCAGACCTACGACCGGATGACCGTCACCCAGGCCGTGCACTCGATCCTCGCCCGGTTCGCCTGACCCTCCGGGCCTCCCCGGGGAGCGGACCGGAACACGACGGTTTGGGATTGTCACAGCTTGGCTGACTACGATGCGCCTGTGCCGAAGTCGCCTGGAGTCTCCGAATCAGACGAACCCACCGTCGGCGCCGAAGCCTCTTCCGAGCAGTCCTCCGCCTCCTCGTCCCGCACCGCGGCCATCGTCGCCACGGTCGCCGGACTGGTCGCGGTCGTCGCCGGTGTCCTGACCCCGTTCCTGCCGGTCAGCACGTCGACGGCGTCGATCACGTGGCCGCAGGGCCAGGAGCTCGGATCCGGTTCGGCGTCGGTCACCGCACCGCTGGCCGCCCAGACCGCGCAGGATCTGCAGATCACGATCCCGTGCCGCGTCCTCACGTCCACGCCGGGCGACAAGGCCACCACCGTCCTGTCCACGATGCCCCCCGGCGCCTCGAAGGCCCGCGAGAACGGGCTCTTCGTGGTCGCCGACGCCGCGAACGTGACGGTCACCAACCGCAACAAGACCCTCGCCTCGGTTCCCCGGGACGCCCTGGGCGGTTGCGAGACGCTGCGGATCTTCTCCGACGCCACCACCACGGGGGCCCGGTTCGTCGGACTCCCGCCGGGACCGGCCACCGCCGGCGGCGGTGACGTCGGGTTCGCCGAACCATCCCAGAATCCGCAGATCGCGGGCGTGTTCACCGGCCTGGGCACCGCACAGGTCCGGGATTCGGGAATCGACGTGCGCATCGAGATCGACGACCGCTTCGACTCGTCGCCGTCGGTCGTCAAGCTGCTGGTGATGATCGTCGGCATCCTGTCCGCGATCGCGGCACTGATCGCCGTCGCCCGGCTCGACCGCCTCCACGGCTACCACCGCCGAATCGGCAGCAGGATGAGGTGGGGCAAGGCGCTGCGACCCACGCCGACCGACATCGGCGTCACGCTGACCCTGGTGGTGTGGCAGTTCCTGGGCGCGGGCTCCCCCGACGACGGCTACATCCTGAACATGGGTCGCAACGCAGGCGACGCGGGATACCTGGCGAACTACTACCGCTACTACGGCATCCCCGAGGCGCCGTTCGACTGGTACTACGACTTCCTCGCCCACTGGTCGGCGATCTCGACCACCGGACTGTGGATGCGCCTGCCGGCGCTCGTCGCGGGTCTGGCGTCGTGGTTCATCCTCAGTCGCGTGCTGCTGCCGCGGCTCGGGGCCGCGGTACGGCGGTCGCACTGGGCGATGCTCACCGCCGCCGCGGTGTTCCTCGCCTTCTGGCTGCCGATGTGCTCGGGTCTGCGCAGCGAGGGCATCATCGTCCTCGGCACGCTGCTGACCTGGTGGGCGGTGGAGGTGGCGGTCTCCACCCGGCGCCTGCTGCCCGCGGCGCTGGCCGCAGGCGCCGCGTTGATGACCCTCGCTCTCGCCCCGCACGGTCTGGTCGCCCTGGCGCTGCTCATCGCGAGTGCGAGACCGATGCTGCGCATCCTGGTCCGGCGACGGCGCGAGAACGGCCTGCTGCCGCTGCTCGCCCCGATCCTGGGCGCCTGCGCCGCGGTCGTGATCGTCGTGTTCCGCGACCAGACGCTGGCGACGGTGTTCGAGGCCCTGCGCATCCGCTACACGGTGGGCCCGACCCTCGCCTGGTACCAGGAGCTGCTGCGCTACTACTTCCTCGCCGTCAACACCACCGACGGCGCACTCGCCCGCCGCATCCCGGTACTGCTGTTCGCCGTGTCGCTGTTCCTGGTGCTGGCGATCATGTTGCGCCGCAAGCGGATCGACGGTGTCGACCCGGGAGCGGTCTGGCGCGCCCTCGGCGCATCCCTGCTGACCATCCTGCTGCTGTCGTTCACGCCCACCAAGTGGACGATCCAGTTCGGCATCTTCGCCGGGCTCGGCGCCGCGCTCGCCGCCGTCGCGTGTGTGGCGATCGGCCAGGCCGCACAGCGCACCCTGCGCAACCTGTCCATCCTGATCGCCGGCCTGCTCGTGGCCTGCGCCGCCGCGGCCGCCGGCAAGAACGCCTGGCCGTGGCCGTACAACTTCGGCATCGCCTGGTTCGACAAGGCCCCGGTGGTCGCCGGCATGCAGGCGTCGACGATCCTGCTCGCGCTGGCCGTCGTCGCGCTGGTCTTCGCCGTCTGGCAGCACCTGCGGATGGACTACGTCTCCGAGACCGGGCTGTCGCACGCCGAGGGAGCCGCGCCGGCCGGCTGGCGGGTGGGTATCGCCTCGGCGCCCATCGCGGTCATCGCCGTGATCATCGTCGTCTGCGAGCTGGCGGTCTTCGCCAAGGCGGCGGTCAGCCGCGCCGACACGTTCACCGTGCTGTCGAGCAACCTGAAGTCGTTGCGGGGCGACACCTGCGCGATGGCCGACGCGGTCCTCGTCGAACCCGACCCCAACAAGGGCATGCTCGCCCCGGTGAACGGCTCGGCGACCAGGACCCTGGAGGGCGACTCCCACGGCTTCAGCCCCAACGGGGTCAAGCCCGACCTCACACCGCAGGCCGGTGCGCAGAAGCCGGGCGCCATGAACACCTCGGCGGACCTGTCGAAGACGTTCATCGTCTACGGTTCCAACCCCGGCACCGCGGGCGGCTTCGGCCCCGAGGGCGTCAACGGCTCCACCGCCGCACTGCCCTACGGACTCGACCCGAAGACGACCCCGGTGATGGGCAGCTTCGAGACCACCGACGGCCAGGCGTCGCTGACCACCGGCTGGTACCGCCTGCCGGAGCGGGACGCCTCGCCGCTGATCGTCATCACCGCGGCCGGCGCGGTCTTCACCCTCGACCGCGACGGCGTGCCGATCTTCGGCCAGTCGCTGCAGGTGGAGTTCGGCCGCGAGGAGAACGGGGAGTTCGTCCAGGTCGGCGCGCCCGCGATCCCGATCGACCCGGAGCGCACCAACCGACCGTGGCGCAACCTGCGCATCCCGATGGACCGGGTGCCCGCCGAGGCGACCGTGCTGCGGATCGTCGCCAAGGACAACAACCTCGACGCCGACCAGTGGCTGGCGATCACGCCTCCGCGCGCGCCGCAGCTGCAGACGCTGCAGTCGGTCGTCGGATCCACCGATCCGGTGCTCATCGACTTCGCCGCCGGCGCGTGGTTCCCGTGCCAGCGACCGATGACCGCACACGACGGCATCTACGACATCCCCGACTGGCGGATCCTTCCCGAGTCGTGGCTCGCCAACTCGCAGTCCAAGACCTGGATGGCCACCGAGGACGGCGGCCTGCTGACGACGGTCGAGGCGCTGACCCGGCCGTCGACGATGGCGACCTATCTCGACGACGACTGGTATCGCGAGTGGGGAAACCTGCAGCGACTCGACCCGCTGGAGCCGCAGGCGCGGCCGGCAGACGTGATGACCGGCTCGGCGACCACCTGGGGTTGGTCGCGACCCGGCCCGATCAGGGTGGTGCCCGAAGATGACTGACCGTACCGACGCTCCCGCAGCAGCCGCCCCCGCATCCGGGGACGCCGACGCGTCGAGCTTCTCCGAACACCACGCCGGCACCGCCCGCATCGTCGCGATGGTCGCCGGTGCGCTGGGCATCCTGCTGGCGCTGCTCAGCCCGTTCCTGCCGGTCGACTACACCAAGTCCGAACTGCAGTGGCCGCAGCAGGGATCGGTGTCCAACGTGGCCGCGCCGAACGTCTCGTTCGTGCCGGTGTCGATGGACGTCTCGGTCCCGTGTGAGCTCGGGAAGTCGCTGCCACAGGGCGGCGGCGTGCTCCTGTCGACGGTGCCCGAGGGCGGGGTCGACGCCGGCAAGGTCGGCCTGTTCATCCGCGCCACCGCCGACCAGCTGCAGGTGGTGCAGCGGAATGTCGTGCTGCTCAACACTCCTCGCGAGGCGGCCCAGAACACCCCGGGGTGCCGCATCGTGGTCGAGGCCGACACCTCCGGAACGCGCGGCGCCATCGAGGGCCTGCCGGAGACCGCAGGCGCCGACCACTCCTTCGACCTGAAGGACTCCAACGCACGGCCGCAGATCATCGGCGTCTACACGAGCCTGCCGCCGAACGTGTCCACCGAGGGGCTGTCGTTCCGGTCGGTCATCGACACCCGATTCGTGTCCACCCCGACGACGCTGAAGTTCTGGCTGCTCGTGCTGGGCGTGGCGTCGACGATCGTCTCGCTGATCGCACTGGCCGTCCTCGACGCCCGCGACGGCCGCGGACACCACAAGGTCTTCCCGGCCGGCTGGTGGCGGGTGCGGCCGGTGGACGGGTTCGTGACGCTGATCCTGCTGATCTGGCTGTTCGTGGGCGGCAACACCGCCGACGACGGCTACCAGGTCACGGTCGGCCGCGTCGCCCGCGAGGCCGGCTACCTCGACAACTACTACCGCTATTTCGGTGTGCCGCAGGACCCGTTCGGCTGGCACTACCAGTACCTGTCGCTGTGGATGGACGTCAGCACCGCCACGCCGTGGTTGCGCCTGTTGCCGTTCGGGTTCGCGCTGGCGTCGTGGTGGCTCATCTCGCGGGCGGCCATCCCGCGCCTGGGCCGCGCCGTCCGTGAGTCGACCCCGGCGATCTGGGCGGCCGCGCTGGTCTTCCTGGCCGTCTGGATGCCGTACAACAACGGCCTGCGCGTCGAACCGCTCATCGCGCTGGGGACCCTGTTCACCTGGGTGTGCGTCGAGCGCGCGATCGCGACGGGACGATTCTTCCCGCTGACGGTCGCCATCATCTCGGCGGCGTTCACGCTGACGGTGCACCCGACCGGCGTCATCGCCGCGATCGCCCTGATCGCCGGCATCCGCCCGCTGCTGAAGCGATTCATGGTGCGCCGCAAGCGCGACGGCGTGTGGCCGCTGCTGCTGCCGATCCTCGCAGCGGGCCTCGCGGTGCTCTTCGAGATCTTCGCCGACCAGCCCCTCGCCCCGATCCTGGAGGCGGTGTCGGTCAACGGCCAGGTCGGTCCCACCAACAAGTGGTGGGAAGAGCCGATGCGCTACTACATGCTGATGAACCCGACCGCCGACGGCGGCATCGCCCGCCGCTTCGGCATCCTGATCGTGTTCGCCTGCTTCATCCTCGTCGTCGTCATGCTGCTGAACCGGCGGCGGCTGCCGGGGATCGCGACCGCCCCGACCTGGCGTCTGCTCGCGATGGTCGCGGGCTCGGTCGTCCTGATGGCGTTCCTGCCGACCAAGTGGACCCACCAGATGGGTGTGTACGCCGGCATCGGCGGCGCGCTGGCGGCGGTCGCCACGGCTTGCGCGGACCGCACGATCATGCGGCGGCGCCGCAACCGGACGCTGTTCGCCGCGGCCTGCGCCTACGTGCTGGCGCTGGCATTCTCCGGCCGGAACCAGTGGTGGTACGTCGGCAGCTACGGGATCCCGTGGCGCGACGCCACTCCCGACGTCAAGGGCATCCCGCTGTGGGCGGGCATCCTCGCCATCGCGATCGCGCTGACGCTGCTGGGGCTGTGGCAGCACTTCCGCGACGACTACGTCGACGAAGCGGTCCGCACCGGGTCGCGGCGTTCGCTGCTGTCGAGGTTGCGCAGTCCCTCGATCATCGTCGTGTCGGCGTTCATGCTGCTGTTCACCCTGGTCTCCTTCGCGAAGGCGGACTGGACGCAGCGCCATTCGTGGTCGTGGCTCAGCTCCAACGTCGCGGCCGTCCGGGGTCAGCCGTGTGGTCTCGCCGACGCGGTGCTCGTCGAGGCGGACCCCACCGCGGGCCTGCTCGAGCCGGCCAAGGTCGCCGGACAGGACAACCCGTCGGCCGGTGCCGCCCTCGCCGGACCGGACATGGTCGGCTTCGACCCGAACGGCGTCGCCTCGGACCTGTCGGAGGACACCGAGGAGGAGTCCGACGACTCCTCCGGCACGTCGACCGCCGAGGTCGACCGCACACAGTCGGACCCGACCGAGGATTCGAGCGGGTCGGATTCCGGCACAACCGGTTCCAGCGACACCAGCGGTGGCCGCACCTCGCAGGCGGGCGTCAACGGTTCGACGGTCAAGCTGCCGTTCGGCCTGTCGCCGTCGAAGACCCCCGTGCTCGGCACCTACAACTCCCCCACCGGGACCGGGCGCCTCACCTCGGACTGGTACCAGCTGCCGGAGCGTCGCTCCGAGAACCAGCCGCTGATCACCATGTCGGTGGCCGGATATGTCGAGTACATCGACGACCTCGCGGTCACCCGGTCGGGCCAGAAGGTGCGCCTGCAGTTCGGCCGGGTCGAGCCCGACGGCACCGTCACTCCCGCGGGACAGATGGTCCCGCTCGACATCGGCGGCGCGCCGGAGTGGCGCAACCTGCGGTTCCCGCTCGACCAGGCCCCTCCGGGCGCGAGCGTGGTCCGCGTCCTGGCCGAGGACAACTCGCCGCTGCGCGACCAGTGGCTCGCGGTCACCCCGCCCCGGGTGTCGGAGATGGTGACGCTCAACGACCTCGTCGGGAGCACCGAGCCGGTCCTCATCGACTGGGAGGCCGGCCTGGCGTTCCCCTGTCAGCGTCCCGCCCAGGTCAAGTACGGCGTGCTCGAGACGCCGAAGTGGCGCATCTCCCCCGACCGCGAGGGCGAGCGGGTGAACTCGCAGCGCTGGATGTCCGGTGACGCCGGCGGCCCGCTCGGCATCATCGAGAACGAACTGCGCCCGCGCGTCTACCCGTCGTACCTGCGCAACGACTGGGCGAAGGACTGGGGCATGCTCCAGGGCCTGACCCCGATCCTGCCGCAGCGCAACGCCGAGCTGACCATCACCACCGAGACCCACAACGGTCTCTGGACGCCGGGGCCGATGCGGGCGATCAGCAACTGACGCGCCACCCACCCGTCTTCCATGGTGACGCCGGCCGTTTCGCCGGTGGCCCTACGGAAGACGGGTGGGTTCGCGGGCGCGGACTACGCCTCGTCGAAGACCTGCTGCACGACCTTCATCGCCGAGAGTGCCGCCGGCGCACCGCAATAGCCGGTGGTGTGGACGATCGCCTCGACGATCTCCTCGCGGCTGAGCCCGTTGTTCAGCGCCCCGCGCACATGCCCGGCGAGTTCCTCGTGGGCGCGCAGCGCGGTGAGGATGCCCAGGTTCAGCAGGCTGCGGTCGCGGCGTGGCAGGCCCGGACGGTTCCAGACCGCATCCCAGACGTGTTCGGTGACGAACCGCTGCATCTCCGCCGATTCCGTGCCGTCGGTCCGGGACAGTGCGCGGTCGACGAAGTCGTCGCCCATCACCTGGCGCCGAACCGCCAGCCCGTCGTCGAAGGCCTGGGAGGTGTTCTCGTAACTCGACATCCGTCGATTGTCCACCCACCGCAGACGACGGACCCCGGCACCTCTGCGGGTGCCGGGGTCCGTCGTGGGATGAGAGGGATCAGATGGGCATCAGATAGTGCTTGCGCGGGGTCCTGAGGATCTGCTTGTCGCGCAACTGCGCCAACGCCTTTCGGAGCTGCAGCCGGGTCTCGGCCGGCTCGATGACCGCGTCGATGTAGCCGCGCTC
>k87-2292108_pt1 | contig 12903 bp, 12 predicted proteins | sample MGYA00084031_6733416 | MGnify analysis MGYA00084031
GCCCAGGCGATGTCGTAGTCATCTAGCGTTGGCCCGCGATCGGGCAGACCAACATGGTTGACGGTTGATGTGGTGGCCGCGGCCACCGTCCACAGCAGCCGCCGCGCGGCAGGATCGGTCTTGGCCTGCCGTGACAGAGCAGCAAGCTGGTCCATCACCTTCTGCTGGAACACGCTGGCGGCACACACATGGCCCAGCTCGGCACCGGCCTTGTAGCCCAGCGGCCAGGTGGCGTCAACGACGGCCGCCATCGCCGCGTGTTCGGTCTCAGGGCCGCGGTAGTGGACCTTCCATGCGCGGGTAGCTGTTAACGCGATCCCGGCAACAGGTGCGTTGGCATCAAGTCGGGCCGCCAAGGCGGTAGCGACCTGCACGCCGACGCGGTGATCCATGTCTTCCGTCAAGTGATCCATGTCGTCTCCTTTCAAGAGGTGGGGATGAGGTGGGTATCAGGTCCGGGAGAAGCCGACTCTGGCCAAGAAAGGCACCGGGTCGATGGCGGTGTCGTTGGAGATCACTTCGCCGCGATGTACCTGGAAGTGCAGGTGCGGGCCAGAGGAGTGACCGGTTGATCCGACCCAGCCAATGACGTCGCCGGCGTTGACGTGTTGGCCGACCGTCACGTTGAGCGCCACGGCGTGGCAGTACATGGTGCCGATCCCACCGCCGTGGTCGATCTTCACCGTCCAGCCGCAGCCAGGCGTGGACAGGCTGCCGGGACGGTCGCAATAAGGGCTAGTGCAGGCGGCGGCGACAACCGTGCCGGCCGAGGCGGCGAGGATGGGGGTGCCGGTGGGGGCGGCCAGGTCCACCCCGCGGTGCATCCGCCCCCAACGGGACCCGAACGGGCTGACGAACGCGAAGCTGCCCTCCGGCAGGGGCAGCACCCACGGCCCGCCGGCGCCGCTGCACACGATGCCCAACCGGCCGATCGCCACATCAACCAGTCGCTGCGCCTCGCTCTGCCATTTCGCGTAGGCGTCCGGATAGGCCGACCGTTGCACGGCCTGCGCTGCCTGAGTCAGCGGCATGTTCTGCCAGCCGTCGACTCTCAGCAGCGCCTCATAGAACTTCTTCGCCGCGTAGCGGGGATTCATGATCTGCTCAGGCGTGCCCCAGCCTTGGCTCGGACGCTGCTGAAACAGGCCCAGGGAGTCGTGGTCGTTACGGTCACCCAAATGGGGCAGGTTCCGCAGCGACGACTCCTGCATCGCTGTTGCCACGGCGATGACCCAGCCGTAGGAGGGCACCCCCATGTCGGCGCCCACCTCCACGATGACGACCGCGTTATTGACCTGCTCAGCAGTCCAGGAGCCATCCCCCCGCGACCGGGCCGCCTCCGTACTGTCTGGGTTGGTAGCAACGCACGAATAGCCGGGGCCGGCTAGGACAGCGCCGACAGCGACCATTACTACGCTGAGTGGCAGCAACACGATCGGAACAGCCGCGGCAGCGGCAAGCTTCCACTTGCCGCCCATCACGACACCGCCTCAACCGGTGCCGGATCGGGCTGAATCTCATAGCCAGCCACCCGCCACCCGTCGCTGCCGTGGTCCAGGGTGCAGTAGACGATGGAGCTTTCGGTCCAGCCCTGCCAGCCGTCGACGCCAACCGCAGTAGCGGTGACACGCACCGCCCGGTAGGCCTCGATGCTGCTGTCCGGCGGCTGGTGGATGTCCTCGTGCTCGGCCAGCGTGACAACCAGCCGGGCCTGATGCGCCACCCAGGTTTCCCATCGCCCGTCACGAGCTGCGGCGTGCTCCTGACGTTCGGCAACATCAGCAGGGCCCCGGTCACGGCGGGTATCGGCGCTGTATATCGCTGCGGCGAACGCGCGGCACACAGCGGTCGGGTCGCGGTAGTCGACGGTGGGGTCGAAGCCCGGCGTGGCCGACACCGAGCCCGGCCGCATGGCGGTTGCGGTGGGCACGGTGGCCGGTGCTGACGTTGGCGTGGTGGTGCAACCAGCCAGGCCAGCGGCCACAACGACGGCCATGAGCGCGATGGCGCGTGGATGACTCATGACCGCCACTGTGGACGTCAGGTAGCGCCGTTACCGCTGCCGTTACCACCCGCTTGGGCTGTTAACGCCCTGGTAACGCCGTCGTCAATGCTGCGGTCAGCCCCCGGTGGCCACCGTGTCAGTGCGCCTGGCGAACCAGCCAGCGCAACAGCACGAGTCCACCAAGGAGGGCGCCAATGCTTCTTGACTTCCTCGCCGCCGCAACCAATGTTGTCGCGCCGCCGAACCCGGCCCCGGTCGCGCCGCCCGGACTGGAGCCGGTGGGCAATCTGATCCTGGGCTGGCTGAAGTGGATCCTGATCGTCTGCGGGGTCGGTGGCCTGCTCGTATGCGGAATCATGATGGCCGTCGGGCGCCGCAACCGGTCGGCCTTTGCCGCAGACGGCGCCGCCGGCATCCCGTGGGTCGTCGGCGGACTGACCCTGGGGGCGATCAGCGCGGTCATCGTCGGCGCGATCTTGCCGAGCTGAGCCATGACGTACGACATGTACGCCCGCACGCGCCGAGCTCTTCGCCGCCGGGTCGCCGCCGGCCTGGCTGTCGCCGCGGTGGCCACGGCGGCTGTCGTGACCGGGCTGGTCTTCGCCACCGACTCCTCACCGACGGCCGACCCGGCATCACCCCAATCCATCACCGCGGCGCCTGCCCCGAGCATCACCGCAGCAGCAGCCGGTGGAGTGCAGCTGCCAACGGATCTGCGGTGGACCGACGTGGGCGGGGTTTGGCTGCCGGTGTCGGAGCAGGCCGGCCCGCGGGACACCACTCAGGGTCTCGCGCGTGGCTTCGCGCATGACCCCGCCGGCGCAGTCCTGGCGGCTGTACACATCCTCGTCCGCATTACGCCGCAAGTCGGCCCGCACGTGTTCGACCCGACCGTGACCGGCCAGGTGGTTGGGCCGGACGCAGCAGCGCTGCGCGAGCAGGTCGCGCAGCAGTACGAAACGCTGCGCGGTCGAGCCCAGGTGGCGTACGGACAGCCGGTGGGCAGCCCGCAAGCCACCTTGGGTGGCTACCGCCTCCTGCACTACGACGAGCAGACCGCGTGGCTGGACCTGTTGACGGTCGCGACCACCAGGCAGGTGCTCATCTCCTCTCGGGTGCAGATGACCTGGACCGGCAGCGACTGGGCGTTGGTTGCGCCGCCGGGCGGCACGTTCGACGGATCCGTTTCCGTCGTCTCCGCAGCCGACGCCGCCCACTACCACCGCTTCCCTGGCAGGTAGCCATGTGCAGTCCCTTCAATCCGGTAAGTTGCGGCGCCCTGGTCGGAGGCGTCGCTGGCCTGGTCGCCAGAGGCCCAGACAAGGTCGCCGGCAAGGTCGGCAGTTCGGCCGTGGACGCGGTCATCGCTGGGCTGGCCGAGTCCGTTCAGGACGCGGTCCGGTGGGTGGCCCAGCTGTTGACCGTGTGGATTCTGGTGCCGTCCACCGATCTGTGCCCCACCGGCGGCGACTGGGTCACCCGGTGCAACACGGCGGACTTCCCGGCCCAGCAGCTGCGCGGCTACATGCTCCCACTGACGATCCTGATCACCGTCGGGGGGCTGATCTGGCAAGGGATCACCATGACCGTCACCCGCAAGGGTGAGCCGCTGCTGCAGGCGGTGCGTGGCGTGTGGACCACCGCCTTGTGGGGTGGCATCGGCATCGCGGTGACCCACGCTGCGTTGGAAGCCGGCGACAGCTACTCGATGTGGATCTTGAATCGGGCGATCTTCTCCGACTCAGCGCGACCACCGGATGAGACTTTCAGCGCCGCCTTCGGTGCGCTGCTGCTGCCCGCCCACACTGTCGCCCCGTTCGTGGCGATGTTGCTCGGCATCGTGGCGATGTTCGTCGCCGTGCTGCAGATCATCCTGATGGTCTTCCGGGAAGGCGCCGTCGTCATCCTCGCTGGGATGCTCCAGCTGGCGGCTGCGGGCACCATCACGCGCACCACCAGCTCCTGGCTGCAGCGGGTGATGGGCTGGACCCTGGCCATGGTCGCCTACAAGCCGATGGCTGCCACCGTCTACGCGGTCGCCTTCATGCTGATGTCCAGTCAGGACCCAAACGGCGGCGGCCGCACATTCGTGGTGGGGCTAGCGGTGCTTGGCCTGTCCGTGGTGGCCATGCCCGCGCTGATCAAGTTCTTTTCGTGGACGACTGGCAGCATCGCCAGCGGTGGCGGCGGGATCGGGATGTTCGGCGCCGCTACCACGGCCGCGCTTTACGCCGGCGCGGCGGTGCGAGTCGGTGGTAACAGCGCCCGCGACCACGCGAGCTACCTCGACTCGACCCTTGGCGCACCCGCCAGCAGCACACCTACCGGCGCCAGCACCTCTGCCGTAGCCGGCGCCGTTACCAGGGCAGGCGCAGCCGCAGGTACCAGCGCAACCGCAGGCGCATCCGGCGCAGCTACGGGTGCGGCAGCTGGTGCAGCGACGGGTACGGGTGTGGTCGCTGGTGCGGCAGCCACTGGCCCGGCCGCTCCGATCGTGCTGGGCGCGGCTGCGGCCGCTCAGGCCGGCAGCCAAGCGGTCAAGTCCGGCGCTGACGCTGTGACCCGCACGACGCAAGGAGCTGACCAGTGACCCAGCAGACGACAGTACGCACCTACGGGGGATGGCGGCGAAGCCGCGGCATGGGTCTGTTCGGGCTGAGCCCGACACAGACTCTGGTCGTCCTCATCTCGATCACTACGCTGATCGTGGCTGGATCGATCAGCCTGCAGGCGTTGACAGCCTTGGCGCTGCCCTGCCTGACGGTCCTCGCGTTGCTCCTGGTGCGCTGGGACGGGATGCCTCTCATATCCGGCATCACCCAGCGGGTGCGGTGGTGGATCGGCACTACCCGCGGATACACCTTCTACCGCTCAGGCGTGATGGCGCAGCACGGCGAGACCGCCTGGCAGCTGCCTGGAGTGCTAGCGCCAACCGCGCTGATCAGCGCTGACGACGGCGCCGGCGGCAGCTTCGGCGTGGTGTACAACCGGCGGCTCGGCACGATGACGGTGACGTTGCGCTGCGCCGCCACCTCCACCTGGCTGGTCGATCAGCAGGCGGCGGATACGTGGGTTGCCAACTGGGGTTCATGGCTGGCCAACCTGGGCTACCTGCCGATGGTGCGGTGGGTCGCCGTCACCGTTGACACCGCCCCAGATCCCGGGTCTCGGCTGGCCGACTACGTCTCCCGACGCATCGTCCCACACGGGCCAGCCTCCGCCCGACGTGTCCTCCAACGGCTGGTGGAGGTCTCCCCCGCCGCAGCCGCCGACGTCGAGACCCGGGTGTCGATCACATTCGACCCGGCGGCGTCCCCTGCCCGGCCACGGAATCTGGACGAAGCGCTGGCTGAGATCAGCCGGGTCCTGCCTGGCCTGCAGGACTCCCTCGGCAGCTGCGGGGTCACCGTCCTGTCCCGCGCATCAGCCCACGACCTGATCGCCATGGTGCGCACCGCGTTCGACCCAGGTATCCGCGGCGAGCTCGCCCGGCTCGCTTCGATGCCAGAGCTGAGCCGATGGCTGGACTGGGACAGCGCCGGCCCGATAGCCGCCGAGGAGCACATCGACTGCTACCGCCACGATGGGTACACCTCGGTCAGCTGGGTGTGGCATGAGGCACCCCGCCAGCAGGTCCATGCCGATGTGCTGGCTCGCCTGCTGGCTCCCGGCCCTTACCCCAAGCGGGTCACCCTGCTGTACCGGCCGCTGCCCGCTGGTGAGGCCGCCCGCATCGTTGAGGCCGAGGTCAACGCCGCCGCGTTCCGGCAGGCATACCACCGGGCTCAGCGGCGTGACGAGTCCGCACGCGACATCGCAGACCGCGAGCGCGCTATCCAAAGTGCCCGCGAGGAGGCCACCGGCGCGGGCGTTGGCCTGATGAGCCTGTTCGTCGCCACCACTGTGGCCAACGCCAACCCCGACGACCTTGCCAAAGCCGTCGCTGACGTCGAATCCCGCGCCGACACCGCGAAGATTCGCCTTCGCCGCCTGTACGCCAGCCAAGCGGTCGGATTCGCCACCACCCTGCCCTGCGGTGTCTGCCCGCCGCAGCTTGCCCGCGAGTTCCCCCGCTGAAGGAGCGGAGCCATGTCACCGCTTACCACCACATCTGAGGTAGCCCCCGCCTGGGGTCACCGCATTCCCGGATCTGGCCGTGCCAGCCACGTCTGGAGCATGGAGTACCAGGGCACGACGGTGCAGCTGTGCGGCCTCTACCCGTTCGCCGCCGGCTCCGGCGCCCCGACCATCGGGGTGCCTATCGGCCGTCACATGCTGTGGGGCGAGGTGGTCTGCCTCGACCCGCTCGAATGGCTACGAGCAGGACTGGTTACCAACCCCGGAGTGTTCGTGCTAGGCCAGCCCGGCGTTGGCAAGAGCACGATCGTCAAACGGCTCCTCACCGGGATGACTGCCTGCGGCACCCAGGCTTTGATCCTCGGTGACACCAAACCCGACTACACCCGCCTGGTCGAGTACCTCGGCGGCCAGGTCATCCGTGTCGGACGCGGCATGGACCGTATCAACCCCCTTGACTCCGGCCCGTTGGGTGCCGCACTCCAGCGCATGAGCGGCACAGACGCACGGCAGCTGCGCCTGGAGATCCGTGGCCGGCGCATGGCGCTCCTGCTCGCCCTCGCCGCCCTCGTACGCGGCCAGGCCATCACCAACTCCGAGGAGGTCATCCTCGGCCGCGCTATCGACATCCTCACCGACCAGCTCGACCGTGACCCGACCGTCCCCGACGTGCTCCACCTGATCGAGAGCGGCCACGATGAGCTGTACTCGGCGGCCCGAGCCCGAACCGACGAGGAGTACCGACGGCGCGTCGATGACCTCATCCCCACCCTTGCCCTGCTCTGCGAGGGCTCCCTGCGCGGCGTTTTTGACGGGCCCACGAGCAAACCACTGGACCTGGACGCACCCGCTGTCAGCGTTGACATCTCCCGCGTCGCGGCCGCCGGCGACCAGCTCGTTGCCGCAGCGATGCTGTGCACGTGGGCCTACGGGTTCGCCATGGTCGATGCCGCTGGTGCGCTCGCCGAGCAGAACCTGGCCCCACGCCGCCAGTACCTCGGTGTGATGGACGAGCTATGGCGGGCACTGCGCGGCGCCTCTGGCCTCGTGGAGCACGCCGACGCGCTCACCCGCCTCAACCGGCAGCGGGGCATGGCGTCGATCATGGTCACCCACTCCCTCGCTGACCTCGACGCCCTTCCCACCGCCGAAGACCGCGCCAAGGCACGAGGGTTCGTGGAGCGGTCAGCGATCAAGATCCTGGCTGGGTTGCCGCCGCGAGAGCTGGACCGAGTCGGTGAGGTTGTCCGACTGTCCACACCTGAGCGTGACCTGGTGTCCTCCTGGGCCGCACCCGAGGTTTGGGTGCCCGGCTCCATTCACCCCGGCCGCGGCAAATACCTGATCAAGACCGGTGAGCGGCCCGGCCTGCCTGTCGCACTCACGCTCGTCGACGACGAGTGGGACCTGTACAACACCGACACCGCGATTCAGCCCTGACCTGCGCAAACACCGGAAGGAGCCCTGATGCCTACCCGCCCCGTCGAGCCGCGCGGCAACGCCGGTGGCCCCATGACTCCCTATGTCCTGCTCGTCGTGGCGTGGCTGGTCATCGTCCTGCTGTGGCTTGCCTGGCTGGCTGGGCGGATCGCCGCAGCCGTGACCAGCCGGCCAGCCGGACCAGGATTCGCCGACGGGTTTGTCGGGTCGCTTCTGGTCGGCGACTGGGCAGCAGCATGGCCAGGTATCTCACCCGCTCTGGTCGCCACGATTTACGCCTGCCTGCTCTTGCCCGCCGCCGGGGGTGCGGTAGCCGCGTGGATGTGGTGGCAGGCACGACGCCCGCCGGCTGACGACCCGGTCCCGGCACTCGCCAGCCCAGCCGAGGTACGGCCACTGACCCTGCCCGCAGTCGCGGAGCGGGCCCGCCGGCTGCGGCCCAGTCTCGCTGCAGCCCGCGAAGTCAATCCTGGTGACGCCGGAGTGCTGCTCGGCGCCCACCGGCGCCGTGGACGACGAGGCCAGACGCTCTACGCCTCGTGGGAGGACGTCCTCGTTGCGATCATGGCTCCACGTGCTGGTAAAACCACCGCACTGGCCGTGCCAGCAGTCCTCAACGCCCCCGGCCCGGTCATCGCCACGAGCAACAAGTCCGACCTGTGGGCGGTCACCTCCGCTCGCCGCGCCACCGCAGGACGGGTGTGGGTGTTCGACCCGCAGTCGATCACTCACGCGCCGCAGAAGTGGTGGTGGGACCCGCTGGCGGCCGTGCGCACCGTGGAGGATGCCCACCGGCTTGCCGACCATTTCGTGCAGCAGATTCGCCGTGGCGGCAGCGATGATTTTTGGACACTCGGCGCGCTGGATCTGCTCACCTCACTCATCCTCGCCGCCGCTCTCGACGGCGGCACACTCCACATGGTTCAGCAGTGGCTGTCCGACTCCACCACCCCCGAACCTCGCGAAATCCTCAAGGCCCACGGCTACCACGCCTACGCCCGCACTCTCGCGGGCCGACAGGCAGGAGCCCCAGAAACCCGCGAGGGCATCTACGAGACCGCCCGCACCGCTGCGGCCTGTCTGACCAACCCGGCCATCATGGCGTGGGTCACACCACCGACCTACCCGCTACCCGCCTTCGACGTCACCCAGTTCGCCGCCAGCCGCGACACGATCTACCTGCTCAGCAAAGACGGCGCCGGCAACGCCGCCCCACTCGTCGCCGGCCTGGTCGACCAGCTGATACACCACGCGATCCGCATCGCTGAGCAAAGCGGCGGTCGCCTCGACACCCCGCTCGTCACCGTCCTCGACGAGGCCGCCAACATTTGCAAGATCCGAAACCTACCCGAGCTGTACTCGCACCTGGGCAGCCGCGGTGTCATCCCACTGACGATCCTGCAGTCCTACCGCCAGGGCACCCGCGTGTGGGGTGAACGCGGAATGGACACCCTCTGGTCGGCCGCCACCATCAAGCTCATCGGCGCTGGTATCGATGACGCCAGGTTCGCCGAGGACCTGAGCCGACTCGTCGGCGAGCACGACGTCACCATCGGCTCGCGCACCCACGATGGCCGTGGCGGCACCTCGTGGCAAACGTCTGTGCGCCGCCAGCGGATCCTCGATCCCGCACAGATCCGGGCAATGCCGAAGGGCACGGCGCTGCTGCTAGCCACCGGCGTTCGCGCCACCATGATCGACCTTCTGCCCTGGTACGCCGGCCCCCTCGCCAGCGAACTCGCCGCCGCCACCGCAGCCGCCGAAGCGCAGATCACCGAACACGCCAACCGCGTCATCGCCATTGGCTGACCGCCTGGAGCACCTGCCATGGCCACACCCCTGCATCACCTCACCCCGACCTATCCCGCCGGCCACCGCCGACTGATCGCCGCCAATGAAGCTGCCTGCAGTTGGTTCCGCGCCCAGCTCGCCTCTGCGGGCCAACCCCGCCGCTACCTCACCCAGCGCGGCCTGGGCACGCTCATCGACCGGGAATGGCCCTGGCGTATCGGCTATGCACCACCCGGCTGGAACAACCTCACCGACCACCTGCTAGCCACCGGATTCACCGCCGATGAGCTGGTCACCGCTGGCTTGTCCACCCGCACCCGCACCGGCCGGTTGATCGACGTGTTCCGCGACCGGATCATGTTCCCGATCCGCGACCCTGCCGGACACGTCGTCGCGTTCATCGGCCGAGCCAGCCCGCAGGCCGCAGGCACGCCGAAGTACCTCAACACCCACAGCTCACCGATCTACGACAAGGACCGTCTGCTGTACGGGCTTGCCGAGCAGCGGGACAGGCTGGCCGCCGGATGGACACCGGCGCTTGTCGAGGGCCCAGTCGACACCCTCGCCACCTGGCTGTCGTATTCCCGCAGTGGCCGTTCCGGTGTCGTCGCTCTCGCCCCCTGCGGCACCGCATTCAGCGCGACCCAGGCCAACATCCTGCGGGCACTAGCCCAGCACGGCATCATCGTCGCATTCGACGGTGACAGCGCCGGCCGGAAAGCCGCAGACGCAGCCTACGCGCTGCTGCACGAGCCCCCACCGCCCGGGCCGCTGCTAGCCGCCGAATTCGCCGCCGGCTCCGACCCGGGCGACCTGCTCACTCGCCCCAACGGCAGGGCGCAGCTACGGGCCGCACTCCGACTGCAGACCCGGCCGCTTGCCGTTGCCGTGGTGGACCATCACCTGGATCGGTGCGTGGCGCGCTGGCCGCGCATCCTGCAGGAGATCGGGGGCCGGCACCATGTGGCCCACGTGCTTGCCCGGCAACTCTTCGACGCGAGGGATGCCACCGAGGTCATGCAGGTGGCCGAGCACATCGCCCGACGCACAGGCGTCGGCCTCGACGTCATCCTGCGGTACGCGATCGAGCACCTCGACGGGGTCGTCACCGAGATCAGATCCGAAATGGATCGATCGTTATCCAGAGCCAATCGGCCGCCGCCAGCGGCGGCGTTTCCTCGACTCCACGTCTCCGCCCGCTTGACACCCCCGCGCCAACTCCCCAACCCACAGCCACCGCCCGTCCACGGCTGCGGCGATGACGTTTACCAGCTGGTGGGCGGGCACGGCTCCCGGCTCCTCGATTCGACGCCGGGGGTTGAGATTGCGAAGCTCGCCAGTAGCCCGGTCGCGGCGTGGCGCAGGGCTAAACGCTAGCGGCGCCGCGGGCGGCAGCCGGCATGGTGTCGAGGCAGGAAGGCTTCCGCCCGCACGTACCACTCACCCGGCACCCCAAAGTGTCGCACGAGCATGTTAGGTTGCGGTCGTGGACCCCGTAGCACGTGAAGCCTTCCGCCGCGCCGTCAGCGTGTCGGCCGGCAGCTCGTAATCGGCTCCGGCGTCCAAGAAGTAGCCGTTGACCGCATAGCCCGCCGGCTTGCTGGGGTCGATGCCTGTGAGGGTGCGCCACCACGAATCGCTGGCGCCCTGCGCGGGCAGCGGGACGGTGATTCTCACAGGCGTCATAGGGGTCTCCCTTCTGGCGGGTCGCTCACCCGCTTACACCCCATAGTGTAGCAAAGCGCAGGCGCGGGTGGAATAGCGAATAGCACACCCTCTGTCCGTCCTAGGAATACACCTGTTCGAATCAATCCATCCCGCCAATTTCGTCGAGTGCCCGGGCCAGGTGCGGAGCCAGCAGTTCGCCGAGCGACACCCGTTCGCCCTCGGCCCGGGCAATTAGGGCGGTCCACATGTCGGGGTCGTAAACGAACGCGCTGACCAGGGCAGCAACGATTTTGGACATGTCAGTGCCCCGTACCAGTGACATCCACTTGAGGTGCCAGTGGTCCTCGCCGGGCACGTACACCTGTAGCGGTTTGCGGGTGGCGATGTAGCCAGGCGGTGGCTCGGGGATGCCGGCGGTAGGCCGGGCCCGGTTGGACGTGGTGGAGCGGACCTTCCGTCCGGTGGTCGTACGGGCTGGCGCCGGCCGGGTGGACTCGTGGGCCGGCTCGGGCTGGGCAGGCACTACCTCAGCCGCCGGCGGGGCGGTTGCCTCCTGGTCGGGATCGTGGACCCGGGCGAACGGGGGCTGTCCAGGCGGCTGGTTGGAGCTGTTGGCGGTGATCTCGTCAAGGATGCTGTTAACCGGTGGTTTGAGCACCGGTCGCTTGTTGCGGCTCATTGGGCACCCTCCAGGAGTGCGTCGGCGAGCGCGGCGAAGTCGGCCGCGCAGCGGCCATGCGGCTCGTAGAGGTTGATTGGCTGGTGGGCCTCGGTGGCCTCACGCATGCGCACGCTGTCGGCGATCGGGACGACCACGCTCTCGGGGTAGGTCTGGCGGAACGAGTCGAGCAGCTGCTGATCAAACCCGGAGTGTTTGACACGTCCGATCACGATCGCGGCGATGCGGAGATCCGGGTTGATGCGGCGCCGCACGGTGCCCACCATCTCGAGGAGCTCGCCCATGCCTACCACGTCCAGCCCGGACGCTTGGACGGGCACGACCAGGCCCTCGACGGCGGCGACGGCGGCGACGGCCAGCACGTCGAGGGTGTGCGGGCTGTCGATGATGTCCACGTCGATCGGTGCGGTGGATGCGTGCAGCGCCGACCGCATTACCAGCTCGCTACCGGGCTCGCGGGTGCGCTCGACCTCGCGGAGGGATGTCCACGAGGGCACGAGGTAGAGGCCCGGGACCGTGGTGCGGGACGTGACCTCATCAAGCGTGGCTTTGTCCCGGAAGAGTTCGACCAGGCCCTCTCCGACGTCGTCTTGAGGCGGTAGCCAGTAGGTAGCGGAGCCAGCCTGTGGGTCGGCGTCGATGAGCCGCACCGACAGGCCGCGTGCCGCGAGAGCCGCGGCGAGGTTGACGGCGGTAGTGGTCTTGGTTGAGCCGCCCTTCTGGTTGATCACGGCTAGCTGCATTCGCTGCTGCCGTCTGTGCAGTCCGGCCACAAGATTGTCCTCCTGTGCTGGGTGTGGGTGTCCTACGCAGTGTTGCAGCGGGCCCGGGCGGCGGTCGAGTAGGCGCGCACGCCGTTGCGCGTGCTAGTGGGCGATGCCACTAGGCGACGGGCCAGTCGCTGGTCCGGACGGCGGGTGTGGCAGGCGGCCTGTCGGGCAGTCGAGGAGCCGTCTGTTCGGTGTGGTGGGTTGCGGGCCCCCCTACCGGTGGGCGGGCCGTATGCCCAGTCAGCTGGGCCACCGGCTGACTGTTGGGCGGTGCAGTCGGATGGCGTGTCCGTCGGGTGGCCGTGTGGGCGGCCGGGGTGACCACTGGCCGTCTTGATCAATAGCAATGTTGATCACGGGCGGGCTGCCCGAGTGGATCAACGTACGGCCGAGTGGCCCTGTGGTGAGCCGGGCGGCTGTCCCGCCGGGCGGCGTTCCTGCCTTCATGAGTGCCGTCATGACGTCATGACGGC
>k87-520066_pt1 | contig 12901 bp, 9 predicted proteins | sample MGYA00084031_6733416 | MGnify analysis MGYA00084031
CTGTGTTATATTGCGTTAAACGGCCTTGAAATAGGGATATACAGGATTGTCCCCCTTGCGGAAAGGGTGCAGCAAGGCCTGGACCTGAAAGGTGGGCTTTATGTGGTGTATGAGGCCGATATCGCCCCCGGGGATCCAGACAGGGACAGCAAAATAGCAGGTGCCATACGAGTGATGCGCAACCGGCTTGACAAGTCAAACCAGCACGAGGCCACCATTGCACCTCAGGGGACCAACCGCATTGTAGTGGAGATACCGGGCGTGGATAATCCGCAGGAGCTGGCTGATATATTGATGAAGCCCGCTGTGCTGGAGTTTATTGGCCCAGAAGGGGATGTAATAATCACAGGGAAAGACGTCAAAACCGCTAAGCCAGGATATATTACGGGGCAAAAGCCCGTTGTGCACTTTGAACTGCATCCCGAGGGTGCCAAAAAATTTGCCGAGGCTACAGAGAAATACCTTGGGCAAGTGATAAAGATCGTGCTGGATGGCAATCCTATATCGGAGCCTACAGTGGATGAGGTAATTCCAAACGGCCAGGGCGTAATCCATGGCATGAGGGATATAGAGGAGGCCCAAAAGCTGGCTACCTTGATCGAAAGTGGTGCCCTGCCCGTCGAGCTCAAACAGGTGGAAGTGAGGACCATTGGCGCAACGCTGGGAGCCAACGCGCTTGAAAGGGGAATACTGGCAGGCATAGTAGGGCTTTCGCTGGTGTTCTTATTCATGCTGGTTTATTACAGGCTGCCTGGCCTGGTTGCTGATTTGGCCCTTGTGGTGTATACGTTGTTGGTGATGCTGATTACGGTGTTGGCTCGTATTACCATTACGCTTCCGGGAATTGCAGGCATAGTGTTATCGATAGGTATGGCGGTAGACACCAATGTCATAATATTTGAAAGGATTAAAGAAGAACTTAGGGCTGGCAAGACCTTGAGGGCGGCTCTGGACTCAGGCTTTTCAAAGGCATTCAGCGCTATATTGGATTCCAACGTTACGACCCTTATTGCTGGCGTGGTGCTGCTGTATTTCGGGACAGGCCCGATTCAAGGTTTTGCCAAGACGCTGATGCTGGGCGTAGTGATGAGCATGTTTACCGCAATAGTTTTTACCAAATATGTCCTGCGGCTCATCATAGACTTGAATGTTCAAAATAAGAAGCTGTATGGTGTATGAGAGGGGAATAACGGAGATGAATATAGATTTCGTTTCAAAATATAAAATATTTGTGGCTATTTCGCTGGTCATTATCATAGCTGGATTGGCTGTGATGATTTTCCAGGGTTTAAACCTGGGGATCGATTTCAAGGGTGGAACCGTGATATACGTGAACATCGGTAAACCCTATTCGCCGGATGATATTCGTAGCATATTGTCATCCCAAGGTATAGAGGCTACTGTGGTCCAGGTGGGCGACAACAAGCAGGACGCCATTATACGCATGAGGTATATGGAAAATCAGGAAGAGATACAGCAGAGATTGATAGATGCCCTAAAGGAAAAGTACGATTTAACCGATGAGAGGTTCAGCGTTGATACGGTGGGGCCCACCATAGGAAAGGACCTTACGCGTAATGCCATTCTGTCCACCGTCATATCGTGGGTGTTTATACTCATATACGTCGGGATACGCTTTGAATTCAAGTCAGGGGTGGCGGCCATCGTCGCTCTGGTACACGACGTGCTTATAATGGTTGCGGCTGCCGCCTTGTTGAGAACCCAGATAAACAGCCCATTTGTGGCAGCTGTGCTTACCATAATAGGTTATTCTATCAATGACACGATAGTCATCTTTGACAGGGTACGCGAGAACCAGAAGAGGTTTGGCAAAAAGCTGTCCATGGCCGAGATAGTCAACAGGAGCATCAACGAATCTCTTACCCGTACCATCAACACCTCTCTCACCACTTTATTTACAGTAACGGCTTTGTATGTGTTCGGGGTTGAATCCATCAAGGAATTTTCGCTACCTATGTTGGTGGGTATCATATCGGGAGTCTATTCTACCATATTCATTGCTGGCCCCCTGTGGGTTGAATGGAGTGAAAGAGCAGAGCGGCGCAGGCTTGCTACAGCAAAATGACGTATTGAAAAGGTGGGCTTGAGGTTGAACATGGTCATGCAATGGTTATAAATGAGCTTCCTTCGGGAAGCTCTTGTTGTTATTTTTATGAATGGTTTTTGACTGTTAGTGAGAAGAAACTCCTTTATTTTTTGGTGGGAGGAGCTGAAATGTCATGCCGCTATACCTTCCGCTGGTGGAGGAGACGCCAGAATGGAAGAGGTGTATAGAGAGAATACAGAGCGGCCTTGGGGTATCCCAGGTCATGGCGAGATTGCTGGTAAACAGGGGTATCACCGATTTGCAGCAGGCTGCTTTGTTTATCAACCCCACGCTGGATGGGCTGCATGACCCCTTTTTGCTGCCCGATATGGCAACAGCTGTAGAACGAATACGAAAGGCTATCGACAGCGGAGAACATATTGCAATATACGGGGATTATGATGTGGATGGAATTACTGCGGCATCTGCTCTGTATCTGTTTTTAAAGGGCAGAGGTGCTGATGTTGAGGTGTATATCCCCGACCGCTATTCAGAAGGGTACGGCATGAATTGCCAGGCTGTTGAGCAGCTTTATGCCCGGGGGACCAAGCTCATCATAACGGTAGATTGCGGCATAACCGCTCTTGAGGAAGTTGAGCTGGCCAGGCAACTGGGTATGGACGTTATAGTGACCGACCATCATCGGTGTTCGGATGACCTGCCCCATGCCTGTGCTGTTATCAACCCCTCCCGCAGCGACCACTCTTATCCCTTTTGCAATCTGGCGGGGGTGGGCGTGGCCGCCAAGCTGATTCAGGCCCTGGGCGGGATTGAAGCGGTGGAGGAGTATCTTGATTTAATAGCTCTGGGGACGGTGGCCGACGTAGTGCCTTTGCTGGGCGAAAATCGAATACTGGCGGCCAAGGGCATAGAGCGCATAAACACCTCTCCCCGGTTGGGAGTTGAGGTTTTGATCAAAGTCGCTGGGCTGTCTCAGGGCAATATCGATGCATACAGAATAGCTTTTATGCTGGCGCCCAGGCTCAATGCTGCCGGGAGGATGTCAACGGCCTATCTGGGATTTTTGCTGCTCACAGCACAGGATGAAGAGGATGCCATACGCATTGCGCGGCAGCTTAATGAGGAGAACAGCAGGCGCCAGCAGATCGAAAATGCCTTGGTGGAGGAATGCAGGGATAGACTTCTCCAAAGTGGCGACCTCAGCACTGAGTGGATAATTGTACTGGAAGGGGAGGAAGGGGAAGGCTGGCATCCTGGTGTCATAGGCATTGCGGCTTCCAAAATCAGCGAGCAGTTTTATAGGCCATGTATATTGATTTCGCTGCAGGGTGATATCGGCGTAGGCTCTGCGCGGAGCATTGAAGGCTTTAATATGTACGATGCCTTAAAACAGGTGGATGACCTCTTTATTCGGTTCGGAGGTCATGAAATGGCTGCGGGTTTTAGCATTCCCAGGGAGGCCGTTCCGGAGCTAAAACAGCGCCTTTTAAGCTATGCACACCACAACATGGACGATTCATTGCTTATTCCCCGCGACTATCATGACGGCCTGCTGATGCCGCATGATATTACGCTGTCGCTGGTGCAGGAGATAAAACGATTAGAACCCTTTGGCATGGGGAATCCACCACCACAATTCCTGTTTTGCAATGCTGAAGTGGAAAACTGCTGGACCGTTGGGAATGACGGCAAGCATCTTAAGATGTCGGTTTCCACCGGACAGCGACTGTGGGATGCCATCGGATTTGGACTGGGCGACAAAAAGGATTATCTGCTGGGTGGGCGCAAAAAGGTGGACATCATTGCCGCGGTTGAGGAAAACGAGTGGGGCGGCGTGAAAAAAATTCAGTTCAATGTAAAATCCATGCAGGCCGTTTTAAACGATCGTAATGACGTTGAAGCTTTTCTGGAACCGTTTTATTTTAAATTTTTTGATGCTTTTTTGCAAGAAATTATGTATAATAATGATTGCATAAATGGCAAACAATTGAGCAAAGCGGAATGGCCGGCGTTCCAGCAAGTGGGTTGTGAGGAGGCGGTGCGCTGCTTTAAGACGTCAAAGGTGGGCAGCTTAATTTTGGCAAATACCCTGGAAGGAGCACGGTGGGCATTAAGCTTAATGGTTGAAGGGGAAATGTCACATACGGCTTTTGCATACGGATACTTCCACGAGATGTGGGAGACGGGAATGAACGGCATCCTCCTTGCCCCTGTGATCGACAGGGTTTTTTTCAGGCATTACAGGAGGATCTTTTTGCTTGAAGGAGAGCTTCCTCTGTACCCGCGATTGCACCTTATGGAAGGTTTAAGGGAAAGGGTGTACGTCATAAAAGGCTGGAACAGCCAGGAAGTATTATTAAAGGATGTGATCGAGCGGCTGGACGTGGAGAGACCCCACTTTGTGGCACTGTACAAATGGCTGCACTCAAGGCGCCAGGGCCAGAACCTGTGGCCGGGAGTGTCCAAGATGGTGTGGCAGTTCAATCGGGCAACGGGCCAGGATATAAACGAGTTTCAGCTGCGCCTGATGTTGGGCGTATTTAAGGAGCTGGACTTTGTAAGGATAGACAGCCAGCAGTCCTACGTCAAGGTTGAATGCGTACAAAATCCACGCAGCCGCGAGCTTACCGAGAGCGTGCTTTATCAAAAATACAGGGCATGGATTGAAGGGCTGCAATCCCACTGTAAGAAGGAGGAGTAAAGATGGATTTGAAGTCAAAGATCAGGGTGGTACCGGATTTTCCTAAGCCGGGCATAAGCTTTAAGGACATAACCACTTTGCTCAAGGATCGCGAAGCCTATGTCTACACCATAGATTCGCTGGTGGCTTTTTGCAAGGACAAGGGGGCTGAACTTATAGTCGGACCCGAGGCGAGAGGATTTGTGCTGGGAGCGCCGGTGGCGTATGCCCTAAGGGTGGGATTTGTGCCGGTGCGTAAGCCGGGCAAGCTGCCAGCCGAGACTGTCAGATACGAGTACGGCCTGGAGTATGGTTCGGATGTACTGGAGATACACAAGGATGCCATTCAGCCCGGGCAGAAAGTGGTAGTAGTAGATGACCTGCTGGCTACGGGTGGTACTGCTTTGGCGGCTGTCAAGCTTGTCGAGAAGATAGGGGGTATAGTGACGGGTGTGGCGTTTGTCATAGAGCTGTCCTACTTAAATGGCAGAAAGACCCTGGAAGGATATGACGTGTATTCCGTGATTACCTACGATGACTGAGCATAGAGATGAAGAAGCAAAGGGTGGTTGGTGCTGCTGTACCAGCCATTCTTTGTATTTATCTGAACGGGCACTTCCATTGCAGAAAGAAAGGGGGTGGAATAATGAATGGCAATGGGATAGAAGCCAAGGTGGCTGAACTTGAGGCCAAAGCGGAGCAGGCATACGGCAAAGAGGGATTGGAGAAGGTCCGCAAGGCCTATGTTTGTGCCGCAAAGGCACACGAGGGGCAAAAGCGGTCATCGGGCGAGCCATTTATTATCCACCCTGTGGAAGTGGCCCTTATATTGATGGAGCTTGGTTTGGATGTCGATACGGTTGTGGCCGGCATACTGCACGATGTCATAGAGGATACTGGCGTGACCATACAGCAGCTTGAGGAGGAGTTTGGGGCTGATGTAGCAAAGCTGGTGGACGGGGTTACAAAGCTCAGCCGTATAGAGTACAAGAGCAAAGAGGAACAGCAGCTGGAAAGCTTAAGAAAGATGTTTGTGGCCATGGCAAAGGACATAAGGGTTATAATCATCAAGCTTGCCGACCGGCTGCATAACCTGAGGACTCTTGAGTACGTGGATGAGGAAAAGCAGCGCGAAAAGGCTTACGAGACGCTGGAGATTTATGCCCCCCTCGCTCACCGACTGGGGATATTCAAGATAAAGTGGGAGCTGGAAGATATATCCTTGCGCTATATCGATCCTAAGGGATATTATGACCTGGTGGAAAAGGTTGCGGCCAAGAGAAAAGAGAGAGAGGCATACATCCAGGACGTCATTCAAACGCTCAAGAAAAAGCTGGACGAGATGAACATCGAGGCCGAGATAGAAGGGCGTCCCAAGAACTTTTACAGCATTTACCGCAAGATGTACATGCAGCACAAGAGCTTTGAGGAGATTTATGATTTGCTGGCCATACGCGTCATCGTCAACTCGGTGAGGGATTGCTATGCTGTTTTGGGCATAGTTCATACCCTTTGGAAGCCCATACCCGGCCGATTTAAGGATTATATAGCTGTTCCCAAGCCCAACATGTACCAATCGCTTCATACCACCGTCATTGACTCAAGGGGCGAGCTGTTTGAGATACAGATAAGGACCTGGGATATGCACCGCACTGCCGAATACGGGATTGCAGCCCACTGGAAATACAAAGAGGGGCGAAAGATCTCAACCGACCTTGACGAAAAGCTGTCATGGATACGCCAGCTTTTGGAATGGCAGAGCGAGCTTAAGGATTTCAGGGAATTTGTCGAGACCCTAAAGATAGACCTGTTCAGCGATGAGGTGTTCGTCTTCACACCCAAGGGCGATGTCATTGACCTGCCCAAGGGAGCAGGGCCGCTGGACTTTGCGTATGCCATTCACACCGAGATAGGAAACAAGTGCGTGGGTGCCAAGGTAAACGGCAAGCTGGTTCCTTTGGATTATCAGCTTCAAACTGGCGATATAGTGGAGATCATCACCTCTCCTAACAGCCGCGGGCCCAGCCGTGATTGGCTTAAGATAGTCAAGACCACTCAGGCCAAGAACAAGATCAAGCAGTGGTTCAAAAAGGAACGGCGTGAGGAAAACATAGTAAAGGGCAAAGAAATGCTGGAGAAGGAGGCAAAGCGGCAGGGGTATGTCCTGTCGCAGCTCCTTAAAAATGAATGGATTGACCCTATACTGAAAAAGTACGGGTTTCATTCCCTTGACGATATATATGCGGCAGTAGGATATGGGGGGCTTACCACCAGCCAGGTGCTGGTAAGGCTCATCAACGAATACAAGCGGTATCAAAAGGTGACCGCTTCCGAATCAGAGGAGGGGGCAGCTGCAAGGCAGGCAAAGGAAGACAGGCCCAAAAGGCATGCTGACAATGGTATACAGGTGAAGGGTGTCGACAATATCCTAGTGAGGATTGCTAGATGCTGTAATCCTGTGCCGGGTGATAAAATCGTGGGTTATATTACAAGGGGTAGAGGTGTATCGGTGCACAGAACCGATTGCGTAAATCTGGCCAATATTTCTCCTGAAGAAAGGCACCGATTGGTGGAGGTCGACTGGACGGGTGAGGATAAAGCATCGTACAACGCCGAAATACAGATAATAGCGCGGGATAGGCACTCGCTCCTGGCTGATATTACCAGCACGCTTGCCAATATGGATATAGGTTTGACCGCTGTTAACGCCAGGACCAACAGGATGCGGCAAGCCCTTATCAATTTAAGCCTGGAGATAAAAAACACTCAACAGCTTGAAAAAGTGATGAGGCAGCTTAAAAAGGTGCCTGATATACTGGATGTGCACAGGGTGAATGCCTGAGAAGGATTGGTATCGTAACTTTAGGAGCTTGAATTCTTGAATTAAAATTAGAGGCAAAATGGAGTGTGGTTTTGGATGAGAGCTGTTGTTCAACGAGTGAAGCACGCCAGCGTTAAGGTGGATGGAGAGATAGTCGGCTCAATTGAAAAGGGACTGCTGGTCTTTTTGGGTGTGGAAAAGGACGATACCGAAGATGACCTGGCATATATAGTGGACAAGGTGGCGGGCCTGCGGGTGTTTGAGGACGAGAATGGCAAGATGAACCTGTCGGTGCAGGATGTAGGCGGGGCCATACTGGCGGTGTCGCAGTTTACCCTGTACGGCGACTGCAGAAAAGGGCGTAGGCCCAGCTTTACTCAGGCGGCACCTCCCGATATGGCCAAGAGATATTATGACTTATTTGTAGAAAGAATAGGTCAGCTGGGCATCCCTGTAGCCACCGGCATATTTCAGGCGAAGATGGAGGTATTGCTGCTCAACGACGGCCCTGTGACCATACTGCTGGACAGTAAGAGGACTTTTTGATGTGGAAAGGAGAAGCAAACATGAAGGTAATAGCCATGCCGGTGGGGGAGCTAGCTGCCAACTGCTATATAGTGTATTGTGAGAATACCAAAAAGGCCGTCGTTATTGACCCCGGTGCAGAGGGCCAGCGCGTTTTAAACCGCATACAGTATGAGGGGCTTAAAGTGGAGTATATACTGCTTACGCACGGCCATTTTGATCACATAGGGGCTGTAAAGTTTCTCAAGGAGCAAGTGGGAGCCACTGTGGCCATTCATTCCGGTGATGCGGAGGCCCTTACCGATGCCAGCATAAACTTGTCAGCATTCATGGGAGAGCATTCGGTACAGGTGCCGCCAGATCTATTGCTCAAAGAGAGAGATGTCCTTACCATTGGCGATATAAAGATGGAGGTGCTCCATACGCCGGGGCATTCGGAGGGTAGCGCGTGTTTCGTGGTGAACAGCCCGGTAAAGGCGGTGTTCACAGGGGATACGCTGTTTCAGGGGTCGATAGGCAGGAGCGATTTCCCTGGCGGCAGTTATGACCAGCTGATCAGCTCCATAAAGGATAAGCTGATGGTACTTGGTGATGATTACACCATTTATCCAGGCCATGGATTGAAGAGCACCATTGGTACTGAAAGGACTGCCAATCCGTTTATAAGGTATTATGTAAAATGATGGCTGCTAAAAGGTATTGTTGAGAATCTGGTAAAGTGTTGTTAAGAATCGTTTGCTATATGAGAGGCCTTAACTTAACTCATTCTTCTGAATCAATCTTGTGTACGTCTATCTTATTGTGAAGCTCCGTCGAGAAACCTTGCTTCTTTTGAGGGGATGAAAGGCGTTTTAAAGGCCTTGGTTTGAGCCATGATCAGACTTGTAGGGCTTGACCTGTCCGATTTTACGAGCAAGAGGATGGCGTATAAATCAGACAATGAGTGGAGGGCTGCTGTGATTTGAATGTATATATTCATGTTGCAAGCGGCGGTTTTGAGCACGAGGTATGGGAACTGACTCGTGTGTTTTTCCCCGGCTGGCCGGTCAAGGTGCTGGACGATGTGCCGGCAGAAGGGGATAATTCAGGAGGGAAAGCCGATGGGCATAAGGGTTTGCTCATCGTTGTTGAATATACCTGCTCGGACTTTGAAGTTGTAGCTAAAAGCTACCTGAAAGACGGTAGCGGGAAGGTGCTGTTTGGCAGCCAGCGAAGCCAAAAATTGGATGAAAGCACTAGAAGGTCTTATCTCAAACAAAAGAGGGAGATAAAGAAGGTTTTGTGCCAATGCGTGTATGACGTGCTGTCGGAGTTTACCGGCAAGTATCCGCACTGGGGAATACTCACCGGCGTGCGCCCGCTTAAGGTGGTGCACCACCTGATGGATGATGGATTGAGCGATGAAGAGGTTTTGGGCGTCTTGAAGTCTGAGTACTATGTAAGGGATGACAAGGCCTCGCTGCTGGTTGAGACGGCAAAAAACCAGCGGGATGTGATAAAATCCGCCTCTGCCGACACCGTATCGCTGTATATACACATTCCCTTCTGCACCACCAGATGCCTTTATTGTTCCTTTCCATCGGTTGTGATGGACGGGTGCGGGGGGATGGTGGATGCCTATATAGACTCCCTTGTTGCCGAGCTAGAGAGGGTGGTCTCGGTTTTGCTCCAGAAAGGGGTGGTGATTCAAAGCCTTTATATGGGTGGCGGAACTCCCACTGCCCTTGCCTATCCCCAACTGGAGCGGTTGCTGAGTGCCGTGGACTTGCTGCTGGATGGCCGGCACATAGACGAGTATACGGTGGAGTGCGGCAGGCCCGATACCCTGGACCTTGACAAGCTTTCGTTGCTCAAGGCTTTCGGGGTAAACCGCATAAGCATCAATCCCCAGACCATGAACCAGGAGACGCTTGTTCGGATCGGCCGGAGGCACACAGTGGAGCAGGTGATATCGCGGTTTCACATGGCCAGGTATATTGGATTTGACTGCATAAACATGGACGTCATAGTGGGGCTGCCCGGCGAAGGCGTGCCGCACATGGAAAAAACCATGGAGGCCATTGCGGCTTTGCAGCCCGATAACCTCACCGTCCACACCCTTGCCGTAAAGAGGGCATCCAGGCTCAAGGAATCGCTGGATAAGTACCCCTTAACCTCGGACGATACAGCTGAGAAAATGCTGGAGGTATGCCAGAGATGGGTCAAGGAGATGGGCCTGGTGCCGTATTATCTTTATCGCCAGAAATACATGGTGGGTAACCTTGAAAATGTTGGGTATACTAAGCCTGGCAAGGCGTGCATATACAACATCCAGATGATGGGTGAGAAGCAGACCATATGGGCTTTTGGTGCTGGGGCGGTGAGCAAGGTATACTTTGCCGAAAATGACTGCATACAGCGCGTCCCCAACGTTAAGGATGTGAAGGAGTATATGGAGAGGCTTGACGAGATGGTACAGCGAAAGATGAGGTTTATAGACGACTGTAAAGGAGGTATTGAGAATGACCTATAAAAGGTTTGGAAACACTTACATTATAAGCATTGAAAAGGGGGAGGAGGTGGTCGAATCACTGAAGCGGTTTTGCCAGGAGGAAAACGTTAAGCTGGGATATATCACCGGTATAGGGGCTTCAAACAAATTGGTTATAGGAATCTTTGATACAAAGGAGAAGGTGTATCGTTCCAAGGAGATAACCGGTGAGCACGAGATAACCTCACTCACGGGCAATGTTACCACCATGAATGGCGAGATATATCTTCATATACATGTTACTCTTGCCAATTCCGAATTTAATGCTGTAGGGGGGCATTTGAATTCGGCTGTGGTAAGCGGCGTGTGCGAGGTTTTCGTCCATAAAGTGGAAGGAGAAGTGGATAGGGAGTTTGACCAGGATGTGGGGCTCAACGTTCTGAAGCTGTAGAAAACCATAGTTGACAGTACCTTGTCCTTGGCTTTATAATACTTATAACATTATACCCCAACGGCTGTGAAGGGGAGAGTACCTGGATGGATGCATCAGAGAGGGGATGCCGCGGTCCAAATGTTGGTCGTGGGTGGGAGCATCCCTTGCGGAAGTCCCGGGAAGGACACCCTGGAGCCGGTCTGCTGAATGGAAGTAGGCAGATCCGCCCAATCCGGCGTTAAGGGAAGAGTGGGAGAAGCTTATTTCTCCAACAAGGGTGGTACCGCGGGCAGTTAAACCTCTCGTCCCTTATTTAATGAAGGGAATGAGAGGTTTTTTAAGTTAATGCAGAGGAGGGATAGGGAGATGCTGACTCAGGCACCTAAAGGCACGAAGGATGTCTTGCCCGACGAGTCATATAAATGGCACTATGTTGAAGGGATGATACGGGAGGTTACCCGTCTGTTTGGCTATAAAGAGGTGCGTACCCCCACTTTTGAGCATACCGAGCTGTTTGAACGGGGGGTGGGTGACACCACCGACGTGGTTCAGAAGGAGATGTATACCTTTATCGATAAGGGTGGAAGAAGCATTACCCTAAAGCCGGAAGGGACGGCAGGAGCGGTACGTGCTTACATAGAAGGTAGGCTTTATGCGCAGCCACAGCCGGTCAAGATGTATTATATAACTCCCGTCTTTCGTTATGAGAAACCTCAGGCAGGGCGGTTGAGGGAGCACCACCAGTTCGGTGTGGAGGTGTTCGGTGCGCCGGATGCGTCGGTGGACGCCGAGGTCATAAGCCTAGCAGCGGCTTTGTTTGAGAGGCTCAACATAAAAAACCTGGAGCTCAATATAAACAGCATCGGCTGTCCCGGTTGCCGGCCCAGATATCATGAGGCGCTCAAGGAGTACCTCTCGGGACAGCTGGACCAGCTGTGTCCAAATTGCAGGCAGCGCTTCGATCGAAACCCGCTGAGGGTGCTTGACTGCAAGGAGGAAAAGTGTAGACAGGTGGTTGCGTCCGTTCCGGTAATACTCGATTTTCTATGCGATGAGTGCAGGACGCACTTTGATAGCCTTAAGCGCTATCTTGATGCCGCAGGCATATCCTATAAGGTCAATCCCATGATTGTGAGAGGTCTGGATTACTATACCAAAACGGTGTTTGAGTTTATTTCCCAGGACATAGGGGCGCAGGGAACGGTGTGCGGTGGAGGCCGTTATGACGGGTTGGTGGGGTTGTGTGGCGGCCCTGAAACGCCCGGCGCCGGCTTTGGCATGGGGATTGAGAGGTTGCTCATGGTCATGGAAAATCAAGGGATTGAAATACCACAGCCGCTAAATCTGGATGTGATGTTCATTACCATTGGGGATGAGGCGCGTTTTAAGGCCTTTAAGCTGGTTAAGGATTTGCGCTTGAGGGGAATTTCGGCTGATATGGACCACGTGGGCAGGAGCATAAAAGCCCAGTTTAAATATGCAGACAAGCTGAAGGTACCCAGGGTATGTGTAATCGGCGAGGATGAGCTCAGGCAGGGGAACGTCAAGGTGAGGGATATGGTATCTGGGCAAGAGGAGACGGTGCCAATGGATGAGGTTATCCTGTACTTTGAGCGTTTGAGGAAGCTCGGTTAAGCGATAGATAAGATGGCTTGCCGTGATGTTTGTATTGTTTGGTTTTTCGCTGCTGTGTCACAGCGTGGTTTCCGAGCGGGATGATAAGATGATAAGTCACACTGTTGATAGATGGTGATGTCAAATGATATAGATTTCAACCAAGTAACTCACAAAATATAAAGAAAAAGGAGGTAACAACGGTTGAAAATAACAATACAAAATGATATAATTTTAATTGGGTGATTATCGATGTTGTTGAGTATACAAAAAGTTAAAGAAACATACAA